>Ga0082212_10010641_pt1 | contig 11750 bp, 9 predicted proteins | sample TergutNt197P3_FD_71548 | JGI IMG/M metagenome (GOLD analysis project Ga0082212, IMG submission 71548) | Neocapritermes taracua P3 segment gut microbial communities from Petit-Saut dam, French Guiana - Nt197 P3 | ecosystem: Host-associated > Arthropoda: Insects > Digestive system > Gut ... | reverse complement strand
CCCCATGCCCACGGCCCAGGGGTCCCCCGCCACCCACCCCACCGCCATAGCCCCCCATCCCGCCCCCACCATACCCGCCGCCACCGTAGCCGCCACCACCACCATAACCACCGCCATATCCGCCGCCGCCGTACTGTGCGAGAACCGGCGTCAGAGCAAACGAAGACGGCAGATCAACAATCAGGGTGTCATCCGTCAAATTACTGACTCTCACTCTTGCTGAAAACGGATTATTGGCCGTCACAGCAACTGCGACGCTTCCGTCTTTCATGGCATCAAACAATTTGACATTGACCTCTTTTGTTTCTTGAACATCCTTTGACGTGTTTTTCGTCGATGTCGTTTTTGTTTGGGCGAATGAGGTTCCAAGTGCTACACCCAAGCAGAGTAGCACCATCGAAAAGGTTTTGAAATACGTTGACATAACCAAATGCCTCCCAGGGAATTTCGTTGACTTAATACAATATTCCAGCCGCGCGAATACCGACTCCAGCGTGTTGAATTGTGACACAATGACCTCTACTATCTTAATCACCACTTGGTTTCGTGTCTATCAGGAAAAACAGGAAATGTTGCGAAAAGAGCAATATTTCTTAATGATGCACCGTGACAATGTTTCGGTTTCAAACAATTATCTATTTTATGACATTGCCGTCGGGCTTGATATTTGCTATTGTTCCAAATATTATGGCCATTCCACATCTATACAACAGCATATCTGAAAAATGATTTGGCTTATGCCTTATCACAAGTGGGGAGATCGACGAATTCCGAAGTGCCATCAAACATCGCAACTCATTATTGTTAATTGGGTTACGCTTGTATTGATGATTACGGTGTCATTTTTTGCCGGTTGTACAACGACGAAAATGACCGAATTGCGTCCGAATTCCAAAAACCCGCTTGTGATCCGATTTCAGCTTGACAGTGTCAAACCACCGAGAATGAGTACGCGGGCTCGTTTGACGCTGCGCTCGTATGCCTTGGAATCGTTGGCCGAGCGTGACCGTCTTGCCGCCGCAAACAAACTGCATAACCTGATCAAGCAAAAACGGACAGACCCGGATTTGATTTATACATTCGCGGAATTGTCCTATATCGAAGGCGTTCGGCAGGAACGTGATAACCCAACTTTGGCCGCCGAGTTGTTTGCCGCTTCGACCCTTTACTCGTACATTTATCTTTTTGACCCGCAGCTTGACTTGGCCAGAAACCCTTATGACCCCCAGTTTCGGGATATTTGCCTGTTTTACAATGGGGCTCTCGAAAAAATGTTGCGACTCCTCAGTAAAAACAACACTTTTATGCTTGATCCGTCGCAAGACTATGTTATCAAAACGGTTGCGAACGATTGGAACATCTCCGTCAAGGTTCGTACCGGAAAATGGCGTATTGAGGACATCGAACAGTTCCGCTTTGCGTTTGACTACGAAATCAAGGGGATGCAAAGCGAGTATCGTCAGCACGGGCTTGGGGTTCCGCTCATTGCCTGTCGGAAAGAAGGCGACTCCGACGACCCATTCTCGCAATTTTATCCAAGCTATATGGCCTTGCCGGTCACGGCGTTGCTTAGGCCGAATATTCGGGCAATTTCGGAAGGCAACCGCGACGAATTACACGCCGAACTCGAATTTTTCGACCCCCTCGAAAGTGATAAAACGCTCATCGAAGGTCGGCTTGTTCCACTTGAGGCCGACCTGACGACGCCGCTTGCCTATTTTCTCACAAAGCCCGTGTATTTTGTCGTCGGAAAAGTCGGCGTGTTCAACCCAGCCAAATTGCTCGAAAACCTGCCGGGACGTGACCGTCCCGCTGTTGGGCTGTACATGGCTCAACCTTACGACCCGAACAAAATCCCTATCGTTATGATTCACGGACTGTTTTCATCACCCATGACCTGGGTTGAAATGTTCAACACGCTCCGCAGTGACCCGGAAATTCGCGACAAATACCAGTTCTGGTTTTACCTGTACCCGAGCGGCCAGCCGTTTTGGGTTTCGGCGGCTCATTTGCGAAGCGAGTTGCAGTCCGTTCGTGATAAAATCGACCCGCACCACGCCGAACCCACGCTTGACCAGATTGTCCTCGTCGGCCACAGTATGGGCGGTTTGATCGCACAATTGCAAACGGTTGACAGCGGCAACGAAGTCTGGCGGCTCATCAGTAATACGCCTTTTGACAAACTAAAAGGCGACGAAGCGACCAACCAAGCGGTTTACGATTGGTTCTTTTTTGAAGCCAACCCGTCGGTCAAGCAGGTTATCACCATTGCGACGCCGTTTCGCGGGAGTAAATATTCCAACGACGCAACGCAATGGCTTACGCGATCCGTTAGCAAGATGCCGAAACAGTTGACCGGCGTGTTGAAAACCTTCAGACTTGAGCATCGCGACCAGATCAGTAACCATTCGCTGCTCGACATCGAAAACGGCATCGAATCGCTTTCGCCGGACTCGCCGTTTTTCGATGCCATGCGACAAATTCCGCGTGCCCCTTGGGTGCAGTACCACAACGTCATCGGCGAAATCAAGCAAAATTATCCGACATTCGGGCTAAACATCCCGGAAGGCGACGGCGTTGTCCGTCTGACCAGTGCCGAGGCCGATTGGGCCGAAAGTCGGGTCATTGTACCGTCGTCGCATACAAAAGTGCATACGCATCCCGAAGCGATTCTCGAAGTACGGCGTATTTTACTCGACGCGATCGACGAAATGGAAGAGAAAAAATTGGCACAAGTGATGCCATACAATCCGCAACCTCTTCCGCAACCACAAGAACCGGAACCGATGCGTCAGGTTGCCGTTCCGCTTATGCTGACACCTTATTTTCAAATGCAACAACCGGCGTTACAGTAACTTCAGATCATTGAAAGCTCGGAGAATCAATGCCCAACACCGACAAATCAAAAAAAACCGGCTGTGACAAAAAAATGCCACACCGGTTTTTGTTCGACTTCACGAAATTTGTGTTAATAGACGTCAAGGATAAAGTGTTTGCCCTGATGGTAACGCCGGGGATACGTGTAAAAATTGGCCCAGCCGGGGTTGTAGGCCGGGATTTGCATTTCCGGCGGGTAACGGTCATAAAGACTTGGGCCACTACGGAAATACTCCTGCGGATAATAATTGTGTTCGTAATACACGTAGGGATAATGGTAAAACCGGTTCCAATCCTGCGGGGCATAATTTCGTCCCCATTGGCGGCCAAAGGCCTGTTGCGGCTCGGCGGCTTTCGCATCGGATGTTACGTAAATCACGGCAAACGCCGCAATACAAAGGGTCAAAAGGATCAATCGGCGAGTCATTGGTTTCTTCCTTTTATTGATTTCTGGGTTGAATACTGGGTGTGATTTTGTCCGCGTTTCGGCAAATACCAATGTTTCTGCCTACACTTACAATAATATCGTCACCAAAGGAATGGGAGTATAAAATACTGCCCATTCCGCCAAGAATTCGTGTCTACCCCAAAAAACAACCGTTACAAACCGAAAAAACTGCCCAAAAAGTATTACGTGCTGTCATCCCGCATATCCGGGGTTTCTTCGACCATAGGGTTGTGGATATGTTCCGTCGATTTCGGCGTGGTCAGCACCTTGGTAATACAACCAACCAGCAAAACCGTTGCAAAACCCGTTGCAAGAATCATCAAAAACCAACCGCCCGGTGTCATGTTTACCTCACTCTCCGGATTTGTAACCGTCCACACAAATTGTTTTCATCCCCGGCTTCAGCCCAAACGTATCTACACAACTTTTTTTATGAGGTCGGACAGTACTACCCTGCCAAACCTAAAATTCGTCACCGTGCCGGTGGAAACGACTTCGATGAGTTCTTGCCGCTCGTTCGGTGTCAATGTTGCCTTGTCTATCTGAAACCATCTGTCACAAATACCGAGCAAAGAAGATAACATCTTTTCAATTTTCGAGATACCTCAGTTTCGCAATTTTAGACTTGGTGGGGTACTATAGCGGTATATACAAGTTGTGTCAATCCACAAAAATCCTTTTCATGTAATTTTCATATAAAATGTGAGCCCATGTGTTTTTTTTACAAAGATGTCTCGCCGTGCTTCGGGCAAGGGTTCCAAGTGCCTTTTACGGTAACTTCAAGATTGGCCACGTTTCGCCGTGACCACATCATGTCTTAGCTAACAGAAAGGCCGTTGCAAGAAAGAAAAACGGGGGGTGGAGAAAAGGAGAAAAATCGTGCGACCTGTACCGGAACAGGCCGAAGTGTGCTAAAATATGCTCGATGCTGAGGGTTCGCAGCCACAAATCGGCATCATAACACACCATACCGGAATATGACATGAAAACGACATCGCGGAATCATCAGGCGTACCACCGACGAATCCAAGTGATGTTGTTTTTGCGCCAATGTTTTTGTTGCGATGATTTAAGTCGTTTAATAATGGTTTATGAAATCGCCGCACCTTTGTGGGAAAATGATGTTCTTCGTTCTTCCCCTCATTGATCTGTAACACCTCATAGAAAAAGGAGCAAATCATGCCGCAGAATCGCCGTAGTTTTCTCAAAAGTGCCGGTTTAGTCGCCGGTTCGGCCATGTTCGTGACCAATCAAAACGCCGTCACTTCCCAAGCGGTGGCCCAAACCGCCGGTGCATCGGAACCGGTTGAGGTTTTCATCAACCAATATACCGTCGAAACCTTTTATGCTCGTGATGGAATCAACTTCAGGCAGAACATGGACAGTTGCTTCGCCGAAATGAAAGAGGCCGGACTTGCCGGTTTCGAAGCGACTGCCGGCCAGCCGGGAGAAATCGACCAATATGTCACCGCACTCAAAAAGCAAGACATGCAGTTGCGTTCGGTTTATTCCGGTGCCAATCTGCACGACGAAGACGCCGCTGCCAACGAAGTCAAACGTCTCATTGCCGTCGCCGAAAAGGCAAAAACCGCTGGCACCAAGATTGTTGTCGTCAATCTTGCGGCCAAGGGTGGGAAATCGGATGCGGAACTGATCCGGCAGAATCAGCACCTCGACACTGTCGGTGCCGCTCTCCGCGAGTTGGGCATGAAACTCTCCATGCACTACCACACGACGGAATTGGAATATGCCGCTCGGGAGTTTCACAGCTTTATGTGCGATACCTCGCCGGAAAACGTGTGGTTGTGTTTCGACGTGCATTGGTCGTTCCGCGCGTCGGGCAACTCGGCGGTCAGTGCTTATAATCACGCCCAATTGTACGGCAACCGTGTCTGCGAGTTGCACCTGCGGCAGTCACAAGGCGGCACTTGGACGGAAACCTTCGAGCTGAAGGCCGACATTGATTACGTCAAAACGCTGGCGATTCTGCGTCAAAACAAGGGTTTCGGCGATTGCCATGTCGTTCTCGAACAAGCCCCGGAAAACGGCACGCCCAAAACGCTCAAGCCGCTCGATATTTTCAAGCAAAGTGTCGAGACAGTGAAAGAGATGTTTTCGTGACAGCCGATTCAGACCTGTCAATGCGAATGAGCGGTCGAATTGGTACAAAGTCTCGCTATGTCCGACCGCTCCGAAACCGTCGCGGCTCTGATTCAGTCGTCTTCCTCTTTCCTCCGATTTTGGCAACGGCGGGACGAAGATGTGGTAGAACACCAAAAGTATCTACACTGTCAACGGATGCAAAATGTACCTTTTTTCTAAGGAAAAACCGGCAATTTGTCCCCGTTTCCGGTATAATTTATTGTGAAAAAATCAAAAAGACCAATTTCTTACCGTGTTAAGTATATTTTCGTCTCCGGGAGGGCTGAGGTGGCAGCAAATACGAAGACGAAATGATAACAAAATTTACCAAACTATCCAATATCAATATTTTGCAAATGTTACCGCGCCTACTCTAAGTGGAAAAATTCGTGCAACTACTATGGTAGCGGAGCGATCTATTCGGTGCAAAACTTCACCGTAATCGACCGCTCCGTGTTTATTGTCAACATCCTACAGTTCGCCTTTTTCACACTACCGTGAGTTGCGTCTGTCAGCCGGACGAGAACTTGCATCTGCATTTGGTCGTGCTGGTGGAGTTGGCCGAGTAGTCGCAGGTTGTGCTCTCTGTGGTGCCGCCAGAGTCGGTTGCGCTCTCTGCGGCGTTACCGGAGCAGATTGCACCCTCTGAGGTGCCGCCAGAGTCGGTTGTGCTCTCTGAGGTGCCGCCGGAGTCGGTTGCGCTCTCTGCGGCGTTACCGGAGCAGATTGCACCCTCTGTGGTGCCGCCGGAGTCGGTTGCGTTCTCTGCGGCGTTACTGGAGTCGGTTGTGCTCTCTGCGGTGGCGTTACTGGAGTCGGTTGTGCTCTCTGCGATGGCGTTACCGGAGTCGGTTGTGCTCTCTGCGGTGGCGTTACCGGAGTCGGTTGTGCTCTCTGCGATGGCGTTACCGGAGTCGGTTGTGCTCTCTGCGGTGGCGTTACCGGAGTCGGTTGGCTGGAGCCGGGTTGCCCCGGGGACTGGCGACCGGGGCCGGGTTGAGTGGGATTCGGGCGACCGGGACCGGGCTGAATGGGACCGGGTTGACCGGGGTTCGGGCGACCGGGACCGGGCTGAATGGGACCGGGTTGACTGGGGTTCGGGCGACCGGGACCGGGCTGAATGGGACCGGGTTGAGTGGGGTTCGGGCGACCGGGACCGGGCTGAATGGGACCGGGCTGAATGGGACCGGGTTGACTGGGGTTCGGGCGACCGGGACCGGGCTGAATGGGACCGGGTTGACCGGGGTTCGGGCGACCGGGACCGGGCTGAATGGGACGGACCGGGGGAGTAATTCCCGGGCGACCGGGACCGGGCTGACCCGACCAACCTGGCCCACCAAACTCACGTCTTGGCTGCGTGTAATTGGGCGGAAGCACCGGACGGGGAGATCGCGGCGGCACAACCAACGGCGGAGGATAGTACCCGCGGGGATTGTTGGAAAAATTGAAACCAAGTGAGGCGTTCGACCAACCGAAATACAAAGACCAGCCGGGATAGGGACGGTAAGAGTAAACCGGTAGCGGCGTCGGACGATAGTAATAATAGTCATTCCAAGGCCGATACCAACTTGTCGTGAGCGGAATTCCAACATCGACGTTTACCCACGGGCGAACGTACCTGTCAACATAAATGGTTTCCGTACGATACTCGACTGTCGGAACATAGATCGGCTGTTGCGTGACGACCACGGTAGCGGGATCACGTTCGACGATGATAATCGGCGAATCGCCGGTGGGGGTGTTGTTGTCGGCAATGACGGAAATGGAACTCCCGGTCATCTGTTGGTAAAACTCCGCCACAGACGTGTTTTCACCATGCCCCGGAAAAACGAGCGTTTCGGTAAATTGCGAGTCAAGGAAATAATCCAATGACTTATGCAATTCGGTTTCGTTACTTGTCGGCATACTCCCGCTGCTGATGCCTTCCTTGTAAATGAAATCACCGGTAAAGGCAATTGCGGCATCATCGGTGGCCAACGTGTAGGTCAAGCTCCCGGATGTGAAACCCGGCGTTCCGACGACCGAAATCGGCAGACCTGCGATCTCAAATGCGTCGCCGTCCTTGAGCCAAACGTTGGCAATGGGCGATGTCACCCCACCGAACTCGCTGGACATGTTCGCTTTTGGGTCGGTCAATAAACCTGCGTCCTGCTCGCCGACGAGAATCGTTGCATTCGGCCATTTCTTCAACAGCTCACCATTTCCGGCAATGCGGATAAAGCCGCCGTTGGTCAACAGAATCGCTTCGACATCGACATTTAGCTGCCCCAAGTATTTGATAATTGCCTCGTAATTGTACCCGGGGTCGATGACCACGGCCTTGTTGTTATCGTTGACGCGAAGGAGGTACGAGTTGCCAAGCGGGTCTTGCGTGTCATACACCTTCGAGATGATAACTTGTTTCGTCTCTTGGTTTTCCGGGGTCAAATTGTGCGTTGACTCCTCGATTTTCATGATGGCTCGCTGGGCAGAGTCACCAGTGGCGGTTTGCGCGAACGCCGCTCCGTGGGTCTGCAACAGCCATCCGGCCATCAAAGTCACCGCTGTGCCAAAAATCATACAGCGGTGAAAAAATACACGGTTTTTTGTCATAACTATTTTCTCCTGATAAACACGACTGAAATGATAATGTTTCCTTCCGGCAATTATAATTCCCTCTATAGATAACTTATTGTCATTCGCTTACGAATTGCGACAGAGAAAAATCACTATTTGAAGAAATTTATTCAAGTTTCTTTTATAATGATACGACATACGGTTTGAAAAACAAGCCACGCAGCAAGAATATCGCCACGATTCACACGGATGCCGCCCCCGGATGGCTCCAAACCCTTTGAGGTGAAAACAGAAAAATTGACCGTTGATTCGCGGTCAAAAATCACCGTGGTCATGGCAAACAACGGAGGTGCCGCCATTCACTTTGTGCCCCTGTAGTTTTGCGTTAAAACTTAGGCTTTCGCCTGAAAGAAATATCCCCGCCATACATTGCGGCGACCACGGTGTGACCGCCGCCGCAGTGGTTAGTAGTGCAAACCTTACTTTCGAATCGGCAAGGCACGCGGGTAAAGGTAGTACATTTTCGGCGACGCAATGTCGTTGAGCAACTCCGCCGCAACAGCCATTTGGGAGTCGGTGCCGGCGATTTTATCGGCTTTCATGCCGATCATCACGTCCATCAATGACTTTGGCGGTTCGTAGCGAACGGCGTGGTACTTGTCTTCCGCCAATCCGGCCAGTGATGCGGCGCGTTCGATGGCATCCTCAAGGTAACCGATTTGGTCGATGAGATGCTTTTCGAGTGCCTCTTTTGCGAGAAAAATTCGACCGGTCGTCACTTCGGTCAACAGTTCGGGATCGTTTTGCAATGCCGGACGTCCTTCGCAAACGATTTCCTTGAAACGCGAAAACATGTCGCCGACAATCGAATCAAGGACCGCGCGTTCCTCATCGGTGAGCTTGCGAGTGACGCTGCCGAGTTGTTTGAGCGGCCCGCTAACGATGGGGTCGCTCTTGACGCCGATTTTGTCACAAAGCTCCGACAGATCGTAATTCGGCATGATGACACCAATTGAGCCGGTCAAGGTCGAATGTTCCGCAAAAATTTCGTCGCCCGTCACAGCCAAATAGTAACCGCCGCTGGCAGCCATGTCGCCCATGCTGACGACGATGGGAATGTTTCGCTTCTTTTTGAATTCCAGCAGCTTGTGGTGATAATAGTCGCTACCCGAAACCGTGCCGCCGGGCGAATCAATCCGCAAGACCACCGCCTTGACCGTTTTGTCGTCGGTCGCCTTTTCAATTTGCTTGATGAAACCGGTTTCTTCGCCGCCGTAAATGACGCCGCTGAGCGTGATGATCGCAATTTTGTCTTTTGCCTTGTCGCTGCCGGAAAAATGCTTTTCGACGATTTCCCCCGGCTCACTGCTGCGAAACGAAAACAGAAACCCAAACAGCAAGAGAAATACGAACAGATAAAAAGCCATTTTGAGCAGCATTCCAAAACAGCCCGACACCAGCGTTTGACCGAAGGACTGTTGCGGACAGGTGAACTGATTTGACATAAATATTTTTCCTTTTGCTTGCGTGTGGCACACGAGCTGTGTATATGGGGAATCAGACATCACATTCATTATATCTCACGCCGGCAACAAAAGCAAGTTGCCGTTGCCCGAAAGCGGGAAACGTGGTATGATACCTTCTGGTCAATCGGAGGAAAACACGATGATAAACATACAATGGCCGCAGTTTTTGGAGACCAAGGCAGGCAAAATCCTGTTTCGCGGGGCTATCGCTCTCGTGATTGTACTGCTGATTCTCTATTTCGCGTATTCCGTCGCGTCTGTCAAGCCGGGGTTTTATCGCCGCTTTGAAAAGGTGCCGCTTGCCGAACGAAAAAAACTCAATGACGAGTTGGTGACGCAGGTACTCGACACCTGGTCGCAGATTCAAAAGTCGGATCAATGGTCGCTCGTCATCACCGACAACCAATTGAACGGCTGGCTGTCGGTCGATGGTTCGTCGAACATGGTTCGGGTTTTGCCAAAAATCCAATCGCCGCGAGTTGCCATTCAGGGCGACCAGATTGAAATCGCCGCACCTGTTGCCTACGGTTCCTTTTCCGCAACGGCCATTCTCAGTGGGACGATTCGCGTACCGGAGCCGGGCGTGATTGCCATCCGGTTCCGGTCGGCGAGACTCGGGGTTTATCCCTTCGACAAGGAGCAGCTCGTTGTGATGATCAAGGGATCGCTCGACAACCCCGACTGGGAATTGGAACAAACCAGCGAAGGCGGCGATCCTGTGTTGAGTTTCCGCCCCAAAATCACGCTTGACAATCAATTCGCCCTGACCGTCGAATCGTTCCAAACCGATGACGAAGGTCAGTGCCTTATTACGGGAAGCGTCGCCAAAGTCAAGAAACGGTAGGGCGGTCACGCCGTGACCGCCGCTGCTCTTCACATTTTGCCGAGCGTCAAACCAACCGGACAGTGGTCACTTCCCTGTATTGACGGGTAAATGGCAGCTTCTGCGACCAGGGGCATCAATCGTTCGGACACCAGAAAGTAATCGATGCGCCAGCCGACGTTCTTTTCCCGGGCGTTGCTGCGATAGCTCCACCATGTGTAGGTACCCGCAAGGTCGGGGTACAATTGCCGGAACGTGTCACAAAATCCAGCGGCCAACAGTTCGGTCATCTTGCCGCGTTCCTCGTCGGTGAACCCGGCGTTGCGACGGTTGGTCTTGGGGTTTTTCAGGTCGATTTCCTCATGCGCCACGTTGAGGTCGCCGCACACGACAACCGGCTTGTCCGCGTCCAATTTTTGGAGATACTCGCGAAAAGCGTCCTCCCATTCCATGCGGTAGTCCAGCCGGGCAAGTTCCGCTTGGGAGTTCGGCGTATAAACATTGACGAGCGTAAACTTTTTGAATTCCAACGTCAGAACGCGGCCTTCCTGATCGTGTTGCGTCTGGCCAATACCGTTGGACACCGTGAGCAGCTTATGCCGGGTAAAAACCGCCGTACCTGAATAGCCTTTCTTAACGGCACTGTTCCAAAACTCGGTGTAACCCGCCAGCGCAACCTCAGCCTGACCCGGCTGCATTTTCGTTTCCTGAAGACAGATCACGTCTGCGTCGAAACCCCTCGCAGCATCGAGAAATCCCTTACCCAGGCAGGCTCGCAGGCCGTTGACGTTCCAACTGATCAGTTTCATGGGTTCCTCTGTGGCAAAATGTGAGCTTTGCATTATAATGGAAAAAGAACGGGAATGGTAGTGCCTCGGCAAACTCTGGCGAGAGTAAAGGGGCGGTCTGTAGCCGGTGATATGCCGTGGAACAATTAACTGGAAGAACGCTTATGTGGATGAAAGGGGTGTATGTACTTTGACATAGCGGTATTTTAGTGATGTATACTCCAAACGGTAACAAATTGTATTTTTCACACTGTTGCCACCAGCGCAACAACAAAGCCACAGAGGCACGAAGGTCAATTTTCTCCGTGACTCCGTGCCTTTGTGTGAGATAATATTTGTAGGAAAAAACGATCATTTGCTCCCGTTTACAGTATACTTGCTGTGATACGGCGGATAATAAACCAGTTCAGCAGTTTGATCTTATCCGAAAATTCAACGATGCGTTTGACGAACTGTGTTCGGTGACTCTCCAACTTCTGGCCATTCGTCGAGTCCTTTTTGAACCGCATGACGACTCCAACCGAACTTTCTTTCGGCCATGCGTGGACTCCCTTTGCAATCATCGCGAGTTGCTTCCGCTTGAAAGACGC
>Ga0082212_10010639_pt1 | contig 11751 bp, 10 predicted proteins | sample TergutNt197P3_FD_71548 | JGI IMG/M metagenome (GOLD analysis project Ga0082212, IMG submission 71548) | Neocapritermes taracua P3 segment gut microbial communities from Petit-Saut dam, French Guiana - Nt197 P3 | ecosystem: Host-associated > Arthropoda: Insects > Digestive system > Gut ... | reverse complement strand
AGCAAAACGGTTTGTGCAACGCTTGTGGAACAAAATTTGACTTATGGCATTTGGAAATCGACCATATTATTCCGAAGTCAAAAGGCGGCGGCGATTATTATGAAAATTATCAGTTGCTCTGCGGTTCATGCAACCGAATCAAAGGCGACAGACCCATGGAATATCTGCGAATGAAAATCGAAACCCGTGAACGCATGATGAAACATAAAATCATTTTCGGGGAATGATGTAAGGCGTCCTCAGCATCTCTGCAAGAAACAAAAAGACATTGGAAATGAAGCATCATGCAACAGATGTCGGAACGATTTGTCGAAGCGGTCAAATTGGCGTTGCGTTTGCATCGCGATCAGGTGCGCAAAGGCAGCGATGTGCCCTACGTTTCGCATTTGTTGCGAGTGGCGGGGATGGTGCTGGAATTGGGTGCCACCAGCGCAACAACGGGTGCCGACGAAGACACGGCCATCGCGGCGATGTTGCACGACGCGGTCGAAGACCAGGGCGGATTACAAACGGCGAAGCTCATTTGTGAGCAGTTCGGCGAACGGGTCGAGCGTTTTGTGCTGGAATGTTCCGATTCGGTGACGGGAACGGATCAACCCAAACGTCCGTGGCGCGAACGCAAGGAAGTCATGATTGCTTCGATCAAAGACCTTACCCCGGAAACACGACTCATCATCGCGTGCGACAAACTTGACAACCTGCGCTGCACGGTCAACGATTACCCCAAATCGGGACCGGAATTTTGGAAACGTTTCTCCGGTGGCCGCGAGGGAACATTGTGGTACTATCGCAGCATGATTGACGCCCTGCGCAACACCGGCTGTTGTCCGATATGGGAGGAACTGGAAATCACGCTTGCAAGACTGAAACGATTAATCAAAGAAAGAGAGAACCAACCATGAGTTACGAGTACACCGGACCGGGAATTGACCAGGAATACACGCCGCCGAAGTCGAAGAAAATGCGAAATTGTTGCCTGTTCGCGGCGGGCGGTTGCGGCTGTTTGACCGTCGTGTTGATTCTTTTGGGTGTTGCTTCATTTTTTATCTTTGGTAACCTCTTTCGCGCCGGTGTCAATTATGCCGTGGTTATGGAGGCTTTTCAAAAATACGCTTATGATAATGGCGAATATCCTCCGGCCTATTCCGTCGATGAAAATGGCAAACCGTTGCACAGTTGGCGAGTACTGATTCTGCCATATTTCGATGAAAAAGCGTATTCTCTCTTTTTTGGTGGCTCACTTCCAAGTGAAATTTACTCGCAAATCCGCCTGGATGAACCGTGGGACAGTGAATATAACAAGCAATTCCACACGCAAATGCCACGCTGTTATATGAATCCTGCCACAAAAGACGACATGAAAACCCATTACCAGATGGTCGTGGGGAATCAATGCCTTTCCGATGGGCCGAATCATCGGACTCTCGTTCAGGTTTTTGATGCCGACAATCCGGTCGTTCTTTTCGTTGAAGCATCGCCCGTCGTGGAGTGGATGAAACCGGACGACCTGCAATATGACAACCTGATCAAAAATGGTGTCGTATCGAAAGGCAGTGGTACATCGGGTTTGACTTGTCCCCATAAGTTTTACGTGATAGAAATCGGGGGAACCGCCCTTTCCACAGGCGAAACTTTCCTTTATACCGATGAAAAGAAAAACCCGCAACAGGCAAAAGACAAGAATTATATTTCTCTGGAAAAACTCAAAAAGTACTTGACGATGAATGCGGATTTTGAAACGGAAGAGGAACCTGATACCGCACAAGAAGAAGAGGATAATCCCTTTTTCGATGATCCTGCTCCATGAAAAAAATCGTCAAGAAAGTCAAGAAGGCCGTCAAAGTCAAAAAATCCGTCGCAAGACCGACTCAAAAAAAGCTGGTCAGGCGGCGGGTGAAGAAATTTGTAAAAAAGAAAGTCCTCAAGAAAGTTCGTAAGGTTCATGCCGTTGAGCCGCCGCTCAAGCAAACTGTTCCGCCGGTAACAAAAGCGGAATCGAAACCCGTTCAGAATCAAAAGCATTCCGAATTGCAAACGGCGATTGTGCGGTTTTTGCGTTACCTGGAGGTCGAGCGAAACGCCTCCGAACTGACGACCAAGAGTTACCGCGAAGACCTCGAAGCCGTGACCGAATATCTGGAAGACCTTTACGACAACAGGATGCCCAAACCGTCAGAAATCACGACGCTTGACCTGCGCGGCTACGTGGCCGCGATGCACGACGCCGGGTACGAACGCACGACCATCGCGAGGAGAATGGCGTCGCTTCGCAGTTTTTTCAAATTCGGGATGCGTGAGGAATGGGTCACGATGAACCCGGCCAAGCCGCTGCGCAACCCGCGTGTTCGCCGGTCGCTGCCGTTTGTTTTGTCAACCGCCGAAATCGGGGCATTACTCCTGGCACCGCCGGAGTCGGACGAGATGGGGCGGCGCGACCGTGCCATCCTCGAAGTCATGTATTCAAGCGGCGTGCGCGTCAGCGAACTGGTCGGAATGAATCTCGGCGACTACAATGTGGAAGAGGGAATCGTCCGCGTCCGGGGCAAGGGCAAAAAGGAACGTTTCGCCCCGATCGGTTCGTTTGCGGCGGAAGCGTTGGCAACGTGGTTTGAACATCGGCGCAAACTGCTCGCCTTGCCTTACGCACGCGTCAAAGAGGACGGTCCCGACACGGCGGTGTTTCTCAACAAGTTTGCAGGCCGTTTCGACGTGCGGAGTATCGCCCGCATGATCGACAAACATATCAAGGCCGCCGGATTGGACACGCGCACGTCGCCGCACACGCTCCGGCACAGTTTCGCGACGCACCTGCTCAATAGCGGAGCCGACATCCGCAGCATCCAGGAATTGCTCGGCCACGCCAACATCGTCACGACGCAAATTTACACGCACGTCAGCACAGCAACATTGCGCGAAGTTTACGAAAAATCACATCCGAGAGCGAAGTGAGTTTGAAGTTTGAAGTTAGCCGCGTCACCCTGTGACGCGCAGGTTCGGCGAAATAACAAAAGGAGCATACCATGTTGGGAGCAATTATCGGCGATATTTGCGGTTCCGTTTATGAATGGAAACCGTTCAAGACGGGTTTTCCCGACGAGGTGCCGCTTGTCAATGCGGATGCGTGTTTTACGGACGATTCCGTGTTGAGCGTTGCGACGGCGGAAGCAATTCTTCAGCAGCGGGATTATGCGGCGGCTTACAAACAATGGGGCAGACGTTATCCCAACGCGGGATATGGCGGCAGTTTTTATCATTGGATGATGCAGGATTCAAACGAGCCATACAATAGCTGGGGAAACGGTTCAGCCATGCGAATCAGTCCGGTGGGCTGGGCGTTTGATACGCTCGACGAAACGTTGGCCGAAGCCAAACGTGCCGCCGAGGTTACGCATAATCACCCGGAGGGAATCATAGGGGCACAGTCGGTCGCGGCAGCGATTTTCATGGCGCGAAACGGCGCGGGCAAACAGGACATCAAGCAATATGTCGAAACGACATTCGGTTACGACCTGAATCGCAAGACACAGGACATTTGGCCGGTGTATTTTTTCGAGGTGAGTTGCCAGGGATCGGTGCCGGAGTCGATCATTTCGTTTTTGGAGAGTCGCGACTATGAACATGCCGTGAAAATCGCCATTTCGCTCGGCGGCGACAGTGACACGATGGCCTGTATCGCAGGCGGGATTGCCGAGGCGTTTTATCGAACCATTCCGCAAAATCTGATGGTTTTCGCCCGGCAAAAACTCAAAAAGGAAATGCTCGATGTCATTGACAGATTTTATCTTTTGGTGCAAGATAAAGAATAGGTAACGCGAAGTGGAATTATCTTTGCGTTCTTGGTTTTCTCTGCGTCTTAGCGTGAAATGACTTCACCGTAAGAACAATTATATTATGAGCACCCCGATCCCTGTTGAAGAATTGCCGGTTGAAGTACCAACATTACCGAAACGCAAGCGAAAGCGGCGTGTCAAGCGCAAGCCGAAGCACCTGCCGCCGTACAACGTCGTGCTGTGGAACGATGACGATCACACGTTCGAGTACGTCATGCGTATGATGCGCGACCTGTTCGGTCACACGAAGGAACAAGGCAAAAAAATCGCCGTGACGGTCCACCTGCAAGGCCGCGCCATTGTTTACACGTCGCACCTCGAACTGGCCGAACTGAAACGCGACCAAATTCTCGCCTACGGTGCCGACAAGTTCATCAGCAACTGCAAAGGCTCCATGTGGGCAACGGTCGAGAAGGTGGAAGGGTAGTGCGATCATGTTGATATTAGCGTTTTTCAGTTTGGCGGGGTACTGGATTATTTCTGCGTTTTTCATTAAACTACGATTAGTGATCATTCCATTAATACTGAAATTACGAATGAAGTCAAATATACTCCAATGAAGAAAAAAGAAACACCGGAAAAAGTATATGGAAAAATCAGACGAAAGTATCGACAAAACACGGTGAAACAACGAATTGAAGCTTTGTTCCTTGATAATATCGGAAAGGTCATCACACGGGAACAAATCATAAAAACAGCCACTGATCCTGTCACGGGAAAACAACCTGAAAACTGGCATCAACGGTTATCCGAATTACGAACGGACGACGGTTATACGATTTTATCCTGGCGAAACAAAGGGTGGCTACAGGTGGAAGAGTACCTCATGCCGTCTGCGGATAAAAGACCAAAAGCCGCCAAGCGGATCAAACCTGTGAAAGCGACTTGGACTGCCGTTTTGAAACGAGCCAACCATGCGTGTGAATGGAGGGAAGGAAATGAGATTTGTGGATTAAAAGAAGGCGATATTGATCCGATAGGAGGTGGAAAAGTCCGGTTGACGCCCGATCACAAAAAACCGCATTCGGTTGACTCGGATTCTGATCCCGCAATTGCCGACCAGTGGCAGGCACTTTGTGGACGCCACCAGGTGATGAAGAAAAATTATTGGGATACGAACACCGGCAAAATGAATGTGTATGCCATCATTCAATCGTCAACACGTCAGGAAAAGGAAATCGTGTTCAAGTTCCTGTTGGATTATTTTGGTTATGTCCGGGATGACGACGGAAAGATATTTCAGGCAGGTGAGCAATGAAAAAAAACGAAATGGATGTTAAGCGTACCATCAATAAAGAACTGGACAAGCACGGTATTGTGATTCTTCCTGAAATGGAAGCCAAAGAGAGTTCGCAACTTATCACCCGTTTGGGTTACCAACCGGCAATGACCATGCTTGACCCCTGGTACAACCGTGGGATCGGAGGTGTTCGGGAAGACTATGTTTCTTATATTCTTGAAATTATCGATCATATCAAGGACAACACGGATCACTTGTTTCTTTGGGGCTTTCCTGAAATCGTTGCGCGTTTTGTCGATAAAATTGACGAACCACTTGCGTTCGTGACGTGGATTACCTGGTTTTTCAAAAATTGCCCGTCCGTCGTTCGTGGCTGGCGTTCCAGTCAGCAGGCTTGTTTGCATTATGCAACTCCTCAAGCAAAAATGTACCCGGAGAATTTTTTCAACGCCCAACAGGAATTTCGTTTCGACCAGGGGAAAATGCGGTTCATTCCCGGACCGAATTCCGTAATCGAAGAGCCGTTGCTTGTCGGTTTCGTCGGAAAAAAAGAACAAACCGGTCATCCGGCACAAAAACCGGAGAAGGTTTACGAAAAACTTTTGCTGATCAGTTCCCGGCAGGATGATCTCGTTTTTGATCCCATGGCCGGATCGGGAACAATGGGCACCGTATGCAAAACACATCGACGCCGATGTATTCTCGCCGACATATCGTCGGAATATTTGGCTCTTGCCGAGAAACGCCTGGGTATCAAACGACTGTCAATCAACCTGATTGAACGCTTGCAACTAAAGACGGCATGATGGAACGTCAACCAGATCACCAACCGGAAAAACACGGCTTTTTCCAACTCCCCGACGGTTCGGAGAGTGCGCCGGGGGATTACTCTGCCGCGTTTGATCGGCGTGTCATCACGCCGGACGATGCGACATTGCCGGATGTTTCACTCGGGGCGGATGCCGTGTTCGCTCTTTGTAAAAAGGCGATCGACAAGGTGCGGCAATTCCCGCACACGCCGGGCATCTATCTCATGAAAGACGAGGCCGATCGCGTCATTTACATCGGCAAGGCGAAAGACCTGCGGAATCGCGCCGGCAGTTATTTTCACAAAGCCGCCGCAATCGATCCGCGAACGGAAAACCTCGTGCGCGAAATCCGCGACATCGCCTGCATCGAAGCCGAAAGCGAAGTCGATGCGATTCTCATGGAAGCCCGGCTCATCAAGGACATCCGCCCGAAATACAACCGCGACCTCAAGGACAGCAAGACCTTCCCGTACCTGCAAATCACGATGCGCGAGCCGTATCCCCGCGTGGAAATCACTCGCACGCCCAAGTCGCAGGGCGTCAAGCTGATCGGGCCCTTTCCCAATGCTTCGTCGCTGCGCGGGGCGATTCAGGTGTTGCAGAAAATTTTCCGGTTCCGTACTTGTACGCTGCAAATCCGCGAAAACGACGAACGCTGGCAATGGTTTCGGCCTTGTATTTTGGGGCACATCAACCAGTGCAGTGCTCCGTGCAACTTTCGCATCGAAAAACGCGCGTACCGCAAAAGCATCCTGCGGCTCGTGCGATTTCTCGAAGGCAACAAGAAATCTTTGCTCCGCGAACTGCATCGAGACATGAAAGAAGCGGCCAAAGAACTGCGATTTGAACAGGCCGCCGAACTCCGCGATCAGATTCTGCTGATCGAAACGCTCGACCAACGCGGCGAACTCGACACGCATGTTCAGCCGGAAGTGTTTCAGATCGACCCGCGGCGCGGCGTCGTCGGCTTACAAAGACTTTTCAAGTTGCCCGAACCGCCGCGAATCATCGAGGGCATCGACATTGCGCACATCAGCGGCAAGGACATGGTGGCCAGTCTCGTGCATTTCATCGACGGGATGCCGTTCAAGCCGGGGTATCGCCGTTACAAAATCCGCACGGTCAAGGGCATCGATGATTTCGCTGCCATCGCCGAAGTGGTCTCGCGGCGATTTTCTCATGCTGATGCGAACGATCATCCGCCGCCGGACATTCTGCTCATCGATGGCGGCAAAGGCCAACTCAACGCCGCACTGGCCGCACTTGAACACGCGTCCGAGCGACCGAAAGTCATTCTGTCGCTTGCCAAAAAAGAGGAGGAAATTTTTATTCCCGGCGAGTCGGAACCGATTCGTCTGACGCGACGGTCGTTCGCGCTGCGCTTGTTACAATACGTCCGCGACGAGGCCCACCGTTTCGCACAACATTATCATCATTTGTTGCATAAAAAATCAACGTTTGACGATTAAGTGCGCGTCACAGGGTGAGACAGCTAACGTTCGGGCTGTTATTGGTTGGGTAACAGCAGTTCCATTCCGGCGGTTAGCGTGTCTTGGCCGATGGGAAGGCGGTCGCGGTTCAGGTCGTATATCTCGCGGAAACGCTTGACGCTTCCCAATTCTTGTTTGGCGATTTTATAAATGTTGTCACCGGGCTGAACGATGTAAACACTGTTTTGGCTGTAGGAAACCGGTTGTGTCATCGATCCTTGCGAGGCAGGTTGTTGCGAAAAAACCTGCCCTTGCGTCATTCCCATATTGTTTGGCTGAGGTTGTGCCGTATAAGCCGCCACGGGATCAGCTCGCACCACAGCGGGTGCCGTAAAAGACGCGGCGGAGTTTGTTTGCGTATCGGATGAAACCATCGGCATGGCAGCGATGTGTTGGGGCGAAACGATGCTGTTGATGCTTTCCTGACCTGCGTCGGAAAACAACGACGGTGGAATCACCGTACTTGCTACGGCAGGTTGCGGGCTGACGACAGATTGTATGTTGACGGGTTGAATCGGTGCCGATTGCACGCTTACCGGTTGCACGCTTACCGATGGGTTTTGCATTGGGATTTGCGGCGATTGCGCCAACGCGAATGTATCGGAAGATAATGCATCGGAAAATGTTGTGTCCGATAATGCAGGCGAAGCAACCGGCGATCCCAAACCAAAGGTCGAATCTGTGGTTGTGGCACCGGGAATCGCGGCAATGGATTCCGTTCTCACAGGTTCGGGGACAGACGATGCCGATTCGTTCGGTGCAAACGTGAATCCGGATTCCGGTTGCGTTACCGGCTGCGATTGCGGTTGTGATGGCGTGAAAGACGTTGCAACCCAATCTTCCTGTACGTTGACCGTGGGTGCCGGTGCCGAGCCACCCAGAGCAAACTCTGTCGATGTCGAATTGGTCGGCATCGGATTGATTGGCATCGAATTGGTCGGCATTGTGTTTGTTGCCGTCATATTCGTAAAATTAAAATCACTTTGCACACTGTTATCTGTTGTTCCGTTACCCGAGGTTCCTCGCGATGGCCGGGCATTAAAAATCTCGGCAAGTGACGGTGCGTCATCCTGTGGAGTCAATGCGGGCACGACAGATTCCGGTTGCCCGGCTATCGCTGGGGGGTGACTTGCATCCGTCAGTTGAAAATCTGTGGTTGAGGTTTCCGCAAGCAAGGGCGTTTGCAGTTGTGCGGCAGACATTGCGTCGAATGCAGAAGGCGTATCATCGAAGCCGCCTCCCGCATAGCTTGGGGGTGGTGAAGCGGGCGTTGACAAATCGCCAAAAGCAAAGGGAGAGTCCGGGGGTTGAGCGTATTCCGCCACTTCCGTTGCGGTTTCAGATGTGTTATCTTGCCGGTTGTCATAGTCGTTAGTATATGAGATGTCCCAAGCACCGGATTGCGAATGGGTGGTGATCATTGAAGGGTTATCAACCGTTTGCTCTTCGGGATCGCCCACTTCAACTCTGAAGCCGGAACTTTGATTATTGACTTGAGGAGTCGTATCAACAAACATTTCGGGTTCATTACCGGGCGGAATAACCATAGCCGGGGTTGCCAATGGTTCCTGCTGATATTCTGTATTGTTACCCCCAAAGTTGCCGTATGAACCGAATCCAGGTACTCCCGTGTTAGTAACGGGAGGTACAGGCCAACCCTGAGCGGCGACAACAGGCGGGTTACTGTTCACGGATGGCGAAAATTGTTCAAACTGAGGTGCCGACGATTCTGATTCCCCATGATCGGCATCGTGTTCGGCATCATCGTCAGGGGCATTCTGTGTAACGTCATTGTTCTTTTGCATGACCTGCTTGGCAACCGTGACGCTGCCGATCAGCAGGGCAAGGCACGATGCCGCAAACAACACCGACTTTTTCGTACTCCAGCGGTTCGGCGACGTTTCAAAGGGATCGTGGCGGTCGTCATTCGGCGAAGCGGCATCTTGCGACGTGACCGGTTCGGAACGCTTGAACGCACCGGCGAGTTTACCCAATTGCCCGAAACCGAGCTTCTTCCGGGGTTTTGGCTCATCGGGTTCCGTTGCGGCGGTCTGAGACGGTTTTTGCGGCGGGCTGACCGGCGCGGTGGCAGTCGCCTTGTGATGGCCTTCAGGCTTCGGGCTTCGGGCATCGGGGCGGGTTTCAGACTTCGGGTTTCGGGCTTCTGAGTTGGTATTCGAAACATCTTCCTGAAGCCTGGAGTCTGAAGCCTGAAGCCTTCTCGCAAGCCAAATCACACCGGTCACCGTGCCGATGACAAGCAACACCTTACCCAATCGACCGGAAAACAGCCATCGGAAGAATTGCCAGATGAGTTTTGGCAACATGCGGAAATTTTTGATTCCCCACCAGATTTTCCCGCACAACCACGGCAGATGTTTCAGTGAAATCACTGTCCAGAACGCGAGTGTCAAGGGAAAAAAGAGTGCCTTGAAACCGACTTGCACCACTTTCGCGGCCATGCCCGGCCCGGTATCGCCGGTTTCGTAACCGTCATCGTCGTCCGAGTCATCGACCAGATTGGGAGTCGGTGTTATCTGACTTGGCACAACCCCGACCAATTGTGGGTCGAGTAGAGCGTCGTCTTTGACCTTGATGCCATGTTCGTCACGATATTCACGATGCTTTTTGTCGCCGCCGTGACGGCTGATGTCTGTCATTCCTGTCATTTTCGCATCCTTGCATTTGAGTTGCTAGTTTATTAGCACACAGATGACACTGATTTTACGGATTGACACAGATTAGATCAGTAGTCACCAAGTTTAATCTGGGTTATCTGTGTGCTTACTCAATCCTATCACTCGCCATTAGTTCCTAACCTCTCGCGGGACTGTTAATTCCGCCACCCGCAGTTTTGCACTGCGTGATCTGGGGTTTCGTGTGATTTCCTCTTCCGACGGCTCGACCGGTTTGCGTGTGACGACTTCCAGCAACGGGTTGTCGCGAAAAGCCGTCTTGACAATTCGGTCTTCAAGCGAGTGAAAGCTGATGATCGCAATTCGTCCGCCCGGTTTCAGCCGTGTCGGAGCCGTTTTCAAAAATTCTTCCAGTGCCCCCAATTCGTCGTTGACAAAAATCCGCATGGCCTGAAACGTTCGCGTCGCCGGATCAATCCGTACGCCGCGTCGCTTGCCGACCGGAGTACCGGTCCGGCCAAACGATGTTTTACCAGGTTTATGTGGCACACACCGCCGGACGATGTTCGCCAGTTCCCCGGCAGTTCGTAGCGGCGTTCCGAACTTCCGCCGCTGGACAATCGCCCGTGCAATGCGGCGGCTGTAACGCTCTTCACCGTAACGGTAAATCAGGTCGGCAATGCGTTCCTCGGCGAGGAATTCAAGCCACTGCCACATCGGTTTGCCTTCGCCGGCGTCAAACCGCAGGTCGAGTTCGCCGCTTGCGTCGAAACTGAACCCGCGCGATTCGTCGGCGAGTTGGTCGCTCGAAAGTCCCAAATCGAGCAACATGCCATCGACACTTTCGATGCCGAGTTGGTCAAGGGCAATCGCCACATCACGGTAATTCGCATGGTACGGCCTTACGTTTGTCCCGACGAAACGTTTTTTCGCAAGTTCCACCGCCGCTGCGTCACGGTCAAAAGCAACGACGTATCCTGAACCTTGAAGTCCCTTATCTTCCCAAATCGCCCTGTTTATCAGTTCCGAGTGACCACCTGCTCCGAGCGTCCCGTCAACATAAATGCCACCCGCTTTCGGAGCCAGCAGTTGTACCACCTCGGCGGGCATCACCGCAATATGCCGGGATTCCAACGGGCTGTCTTCATTCATGCTGTAAGTGTTTTCTGCAAATAGGATTATAAATTATCGATTTGCATATCTGAAATCATACGGCAAAAGGACGTTCTGGGAAAACGTAAAACCTTAACAGTTTTCGTGATTATAACAAATTTTTTAATAAAATCCTAGATCAGTTTTTTAGAAGCAACCGCAATCTTACAACTGTAGCAGTGAGAGGCTATTTAGAAAATAACATATTGAAAACACTTAGTTATGCAAATGCTAGTTTGCCAATTCTCAAAATACACGACACTTATGATACTTGAAATTTATTTCAAGTGTTTTTTCGCCGTATTTTCAAGTGTTTAATTTCCAAATAGCCTCTTTGTCAGCTCGAGCAAAGGAGTCCGGCTCAAAAAAGAAATTTTTCCGCAGGTTGTTGCAAACTGGGAAGAGTTCTGGTATAAATCAGGTTGCTTTGATCAACTCCTTGAATTTATTCAACATTTTTCAAAATCCGTTCGAGCCATTGGGCAGAAAGGTTTTGCCTAACCCCCTAAAAGTAGTAATATTGGGCGAGGGTGTAGGAAACTTTGGAAACCATTGGTACGAAAGAGTTTAGGTTGAAATTTTGGCCATGTCAAG
>Ga0082212_10010638_pt1 | contig 11751 bp, 12 predicted proteins | sample TergutNt197P3_FD_71548 | JGI IMG/M metagenome (GOLD analysis project Ga0082212, IMG submission 71548) | Neocapritermes taracua P3 segment gut microbial communities from Petit-Saut dam, French Guiana - Nt197 P3 | ecosystem: Host-associated > Arthropoda: Insects > Digestive system > Gut ... | reverse complement strand
CAATCGCGTCTGTCGGCTCAAAGTTGTCCGCATCCGGGAAGACTTCCCTCAGCGCCGTGTTCAGGGCGTCTTTTTCACGTTCGGCAATAATCGGGGCAGTGCCGGCGTAGACAAAGGCCAGCATCACGCAGGCGGCAGTGGCAAAAATGGCAAGTACCACGCCAAGTTTCAGCATTTCTTTAACGTTCATTGTGCACCCCCTTTGGAGCCGGCTGCTTTGGGAGCCGGTTTTTTCGGTACGAAACCGTATTTTCGGGGGAGGATTTTATTCAGGAAAGGAGTTACGCCGTTCATGATCAGTATCGAATAACACACCCCTTCGGGATACATTCCATATTTACGGATTAGTATGGTGATAATTCCCGCGCCAATCCCGAAAATAATCTTGCCCCAGGGGGTCACCGGAGACGTAACATAATCGGTTACCATAAAGACCGCGCCAAAAACCAGCCCTCCGGAAAGAACGGCGGCCACCGGGTCATTGCCCAGGATAAAGGCGAAGGCAGCCCCCGAGAGGATCATGGAAACCGGCGCGCGCCAGTCGATGGTTTTGGTAACAAGTAAAAAGACAAACGCCGCCAAAAGCAGCAGGATCGAGGTTTCACCGGCGCTGCCCTCCCGGAAACCCAGAAACATTTCCATGTATTGTTCCGGGAGAACCCAGCCTACACTCAGAGCGGAGGCCGAACTGGTGGCATCGGTCAAAGCCGTTGGGAATACGGCTTCCAGGTTTTCAAAAACTTCCGGGTAGTGCCAGGTACCCATACTTTTGGGGAAGCTCATCAGCAGGAACGCCCTGCCGATCAACGCGGGGTTAAACACGTTGGCGCCCAGTCCGCCGAAAAATTCTTTTGCCACGACGATCGCAAACACAGAACCCAGCGCGGTCATCCACAGCGGCAGGGAAGGAGGTATAATCAGGGCAAGCATTACACCGGTGACAACAGCGGAAAGGTCCTTCGCTCGCGCCGGCTGGCGAATGACCATCCTGAAAAGGGATTCGCCGGCAATCGCCGCTACGACAGATACGATGATGTTCAACAGAACAGGCAGTCCGAAAGCGACCGCACTGAAAATACATACCGGCGCAAGGGCGATAAGCACATTGATCATCAACCTCTGCGAGTTGACCTTTGAGGCGATGTGCGGGCTGGATGCCAGAAGCAGCGAAGCGGGAACGGCTTTCTGCTCACCATCGGATGTTGTTATTTTTTCCATTTATCCTATCCTTTATGATTTGGCTGACGCGCCTGCTTTTGCAGCCGCTGCCAGAGCCTGCTTCATCCGCAAATGCTGTTTGCCGACACGGAAGCGCTGCACCAGTTTGATCCTTGCCGGGCAGATATAGGTGCAGCTTCCACATTCTATGCAGTCCATAAGTCCGGTCTTTACCGCATAATCCAAATCGCCCGCCTCAAGTGTATTGTTCATAATCACCGGAACAAGGCGGCAGGGGCAGCTTCGCAGGCAGCGCCCGCAGCGGATGCAGGCGCTTTCGGCATCGGCAATAGTTTCTTCTTTCGTCATCAGGATGATGCCCGAAGTGTTTTTCTGTATGGGAACCTCAAGCGAGGAGACGGCTGTGCCCATCATTGGCCCGCCGTACAGTATCTTGGCAAGCCGGCTCTGATCGATTTCCATAAATTCAGCGGGCATATCCTTAAGACAGGCGCCGATGGGGGCGCGGATAATTTTCGGGGTCTTGCACGCGCCGCCGGAAACGGTAAGGTCGCGGTCGATGAGGGGCTTGCCAAGGTAGAACGCTTCGGCAATGGCGATGATGGTACCGACATTGTGCACAATGCAGCCGGCGTCCATGGGAAGCCCGCCCGAAGGCACCTCCCTGCCGGTAAGCGCGGCAATCAACATTTTCTCGCCGCCCTGCGGATAGCGTGTGCGGCACAGCCTGATGGAAATGTCGCCGGGAATTTCCGCCAGCCGCAATTCCCTTTCTATAACGGGGATAAGTTCTTTTTTGTTGTCCTCCATGCCGATAATGGCACGGTTTACACCGGCAATCTTCATGACGGCGGCAATGCCCTTCACCAGGAAGTGGGGCTTTTCGGTCATGCCTGCCTCGTCGGTGGTCAGGTACGGCTCGCATTCAGCCGCATTGGCGATAACAAAGTCGATGGTCTTGCCGGGCGGCGGTGACAGTTTTACATGCGAAGGAAAACCCGCTCCGCCCATGCCAAGAATTCCCGCTTCGCGGATCCTCGCAAGGGCTTCCTCCTTGGTACAGGTAAGCGGATCAAGCGGCGGGAGCAGCAGTTCCTGTTCCTGGGATTCCCCCGCTTCGATAACGATGCACAACCCCTCGGTGTTGTTCGACTGTGTCCTCGGCTCTATCTTTACAACCTTGCCGCTTATCGAAGCGTGAACCGGAACAGTCATGGGACCAGGGGAAGCCGAATCGGCAATTTTTTGTCCGCGAACGACAATATCGCCTACGGTAACCAGGCTTTTGTTGGGCGCCCCAAAATGCTGGTTAATGGGTATGGCCACCTGCTTTGGATACGGCGCCATTTCTACCGGCTTGCCTTCGGTTGCATGTTTTCGCGTCGGAAGGGTTAAGCCTTGCTTAAAGGTACTAACAGTCATGGGAAAATTATACAAAAAAACCCGTGGTGTGTAAAGGTCAGCCGGCGTTTTGCCTGTTACCTGCCCCGGCAATATCTGCCTGGTTAATACTCAGCCTGCCGTCAGCTTTCCGTGTGGCAATCTGCTTGAAGTAGACAAAATACTGCTTGTCCATAATGGCGATGTGGGTAAGAACCCATTCTTTCAGGAATTTACCGAAATCCATAAGCGCAAAGCGCCTGCCTGCTTCGAAATTTTTGATATTCTCGACAACGGCCAAAACAAAGGTATCGTGGGCTTTCTTGTGTTCCGAATAGCCGGGAAAATTGGTACGGATCATTATTTTTTCTTCTGTGCTGAAATGTACCTTGACGTAATTTACCGCCGCCTGGATTACGCTGGTAAAATACACGCGCTCCTCGGCCTCGTTTCCGGTAACATGATTGAATATATCGTTAAGTAAGTCCAAAAGCCCCTTGTGTTGATCGTCTACGAGTTTTACCCCTACCGAGAAAGTCGGAGACCATTTGACCAGCTCAGATTTTACTCTATCATCCATACCCGTTCCCTCCTCTATAAGCCAAAACGCTCAGTCAGTTCTTTCAGGTGGCTGCCGATGAACAACGCCCCGTAACTGGTTAGTGCTATTCCTATGGTAATGCCGATGGGGATCATGTATGACATTCCCGCGGCAAGGGCAACTTTGTTAAACTCCAGACCGAAAAAGACTGTCGCCAGTGAAAGCAGCATCAAAAGGCCGGCGACAACCCAGCCCCTGGTAGAAAAGCCGCCCGGAACTTCCGCTTCCTGCGCTGCCGCCATACTGCTGTCTTCTGCGGCAATCATTGCCATAACGGCGGTCTCCAGGCCGGGCGACGGGGGCAAAAAATCGAAGCGAAGCATATCCCTGCACACTTCAAAGCGTTCAACTTCCTGCGCGCAGTCGGGACACAGAAGAAGGTGCAGACCAACCTGTATCTGAGTCAACAGGGGCATAGAGTTACCTCGGTCTGAGTAATCATATACCTTATCCAGTATCTTCGCACAGCTCATTTCAGCCCCTCTAGTTTCTCCCTCAATATTTTTTTCGCCCTGAACACATGGCTCTTAATCGTGTTTACCGGAAATCCGGTAATCGTCTCGATCTCATGGTACGAGCGATCATAGAAAAAAAACAAATCTATGCAGATACGGTAACGCTCAGGCAGCTGCTCAAGCGAAGCCATAACCGCATCCCGTGCGGCACCTCGGATAAACGCACGCTCCGGCGTGTCGTCCGTCTCAATGCCGCCTTCTACCGCAAGGCTCTGATACTCCTTCCTGCGGTTTACCCCGTTTATCGCCGTGTTATAGGCAATTTTGTACAACCATGTTGAAAACCGCGACCTTCCCTCAAAACCGGAAAGGTTGCGATACACCTTGAGGAAAACCTCCTGGGTAAAGTCGGAGGCATCCTCGGCATTACGAAGAAAGCTCATGCCCATTCCGTAAACGGGACGCTCGTAACGCCGCACCAAAAGCCGGAACAGATCCTTCTGTCCCGAAACGATCTGGGCGATAATCAGCCGATCGCTCGGATCCCCTTCGGCAGAGGAGTCCCGCGTCTCATGGCTCATTTAGCCCTGTCGCCGCGCGATGACATGGTAGGCCAAAAGACCTATCCCCATCGACAGGGGAATTATCCCGCCCAACAACCCGTAGGTGGGACCTGTCACCACTGCCAAAAACACAGTCAACGTCAGCCCTACACTGCTCAGGAGCAAACCGGTAAGCAGGCTGAACGAAAACAAATCAAAAGAGGGCCGGTTGTAGTGCCCCGCCTTGATAAGCAGAGTCCGCTGTCTGTGCCTCCAGAGCAGATAAAAGAAAATCACCACCGACCCCATTACTATGCCGACAATTGGAATTATCGCGACAAGTACCTGGGCTGCGGCGGATGTAATCTGCTCCACTTTCTAAATTATACCACATATCCATACCTTTGTCTATCGTAAAAAATACGATTTATAAGGGGGCGTACCCCGGCCTTACTCGACCACCATGAGGTCGCCGAAGTACAGGGTTTCGATCCGCCCAAGGCGCAAAAGGGCATTGTACTGCCTGAGAATGTCGGCTTTGGCGGCATCTTCGTCAAGGCCGGCTATTTTTCCCGGGGGAAGGGAGGCAAAATAGGCGATGGCGATGGAACGGAACTCGCCGATACGGGAGGCAAGTTCTTCGGTAAACGCGCGGTCGTCCGGCGGGTAGGGAAAGCTGATTGAGAGGACGAGCGTTGCCGGCGGCTGTCCGGCTATGGGTATTCTGAGTCTGCCAAGGCCGGAAAAAACCGCCGTCGCCTCGTTTACGGGGCGGGTGCCCTGTCCGGCGCCGCTCTGCCCTGCCCCGCCGATTCGCAGGAGGGGCGCGGAATCCGCCGGGCGTACCAGGGCGTATATGCCGCCCGCCGCCAGTATCAGCACCAACGCGAGGATAAGCGCGACAAATATGCGGTAGAGGATCAAGAGGCCTCTCGAAGGGGGCGAAATTTCTCGCTTCATAACGGGCTCCGGTTTTATTTTGACCTATCCTGCCGAAAAAATCCAGCCGCCCCGGCGCGGCAGGGCGCGAGTGCATCGATGCCAGGAAAGTGCCTGGCGAGTCCGCCTTGATAAAAATCCGGAAAAAAAGGAAAATAACCATATATGAAATACGATGTTATTCTTGCCGGAGTCGGCGGGCAGGGAGTATTGTCCGTTGCCTCGATAATCGCGCAGGCCGCAGCCGGCGAAGGACTCGGTGTGCGCCAGTCCGAGGTGCACGGCATGGCGCAGCGGGGCGGTGCGGTGCTTGCCCACCTGCGCATGAGCGACGGCCCCATTGCCGGCGACCTGGTTCCCAGGGGCTGCGCCGATATTATTATTGCAATGGAGCCGCTGGAAAGCCTCCGTTATTCGGACTGGCTTGCCCCAACGGGCGCACTGGTTACCGCCGCCGAACCCCTGGTCAATATTGACAACTATCCGCAGATTGACGACATTACCGCCGCCATCAGGATTTTTCCACTTTGGAGAATCGTTGAGGCGGCAAAGCTGGCAAAGGAGGCCGGCCTGCCGCGGGCGGTGAACACCGTCATGGTCGGAGCGGCCTCCCCTTTCCTGCCGCTGCAGACGCAAGCCCTGGAAAACACCATCGCGGCGGCGTTCGCGGCAAAAGGACAGGCGGTGCTTGATGCCAACACCAAGGCGTTCCAGCTGGGAAGACAGGCAGCGGCGGCATGAAACCGGAAATATCTCACGCAAAGACGCAAAGGCGCAAAGAAAATAAAAAAGAGATAAAGATTAGTATGGTATGCGGTATTTTCTTGTTTCCCTCTGCGTTCTCTGCGCCTCTGCGTGAGAAAAATACGATAGAGGTAATATGAACTTTCAGTACTGGGACGAGCGGATCGAAAAAATGCCCCGCGCCGAACTTGAGGCGCTGCAGTTGGACAAACTGAAAACCGAAATTGGCTTTGCCCTGCGCACGCCGTTTTACCGGGAACGGCTGACGGCGGCGGGGATCGCAGGCCCCGGCGATATAAACAGCCTCGGCGATCTGCGCCGGATTCCCTTTACCACCAAGGGCGATTTGCGCCAGGGGTTTCCCTACGGCTTTTTGAGCATACCCAGAGAAGAAGTAGTCAGGCTGCATGCCTCCAGCGGCACCACGGGAATCCCCACGACGATTTATTTCAGCCGCGGCGACATTAAAAACTGGACAGGCAACATGGCCCGCTGTATTTACGGAACGGGCTGCACGAAAGACGACGTATTCCAGAACATGATAAGCTACGGTCTTTTTACCGGAGGCATGGGGCTGCACCAGGGCGGCGAGGAAGTGGGTATGCTGGTGATCCCCTCCGGCTCGGGCAATACCGCCCGGCAGTTTAAGCTGATGCAGGATTTCGGAACAACGGTGGTACACGCCACGCCGAGCTTTTTGCTGCATGTCGAAACCAAAATGAAGGAAGCCGGCGTGGCGCGGGAAAGCCTGTCGCTGAAGAAGGCCTTTGCCGGGGCGGAGCCGTATTCCGAAGATACACGAAGGCGCATCGAAGGTTTGCTGAACATCGACGTGTACAACTCCTACGGCCTCTCGGAAATGAACGGCCCCAGCGTCGCCTTTGAATGTCAGTGCAAAGACGGCTTGCACGTCTGGGAGGACGGCTACATTGCCGAGATTATCAACCCCGACACGCTGGAGCCGGCTGCCGAGGGTGAAATCGGGGAACTTGTCCTGACGATACTCTGCCGCGAGGCGACGCCGATTCTGCGCTACCGTACCCGCGACCTTACCGGCTTTTACGCCGAACCCTGCCCCTGCGGCAGAACCCACCGCCGCCTGCGCCGCATCAGGGGGCGCAGCGACGACATGCTGATAATCAACGGGGTGAATGTTTTCCCCAGCCAGATCGAGGAAGTGATCATGGGCATGAAGGAGGTGGGCAACAACTACCTTATTGTGGTGGAAAAGGACGGCGCTCTTGATCGCCTAACAGTAAAAACCGAGGTTGGCCCGAATATTTTCATGGACGACGCCCGCCCCCTGAACGCGCTGAAAGAGAAGATTATGCAAACCCTGCAGGTTTCGATCTCGATACGCCCGCGGGTTGAACTCCACGAGGGCGGAAGCCTTCCCGTGTCGGAGGGCAAGGCGGTGCGCGTGCAGGACAATCGCCCCAGGGATGTGTAAAAAGAATCAACGAATGGCGCGAATGTAAACGAATGGAATATTAAGGCAATATCAAATATTCGTATTTATTCGTGTAATTCGTTGATCTGTAATATTGTATTCCTTGATTATTAACCTATTCCCTTGCCGTAGGGCTTGCCGGCGGCGCGGGGGGCGTAATCCCTGCCGCTGAACAGTACCAGGGTGATCAGCGTTATCAGGTACGGCAGGGCATTGAAAAATTCCGACGGCAAAAATTGCAGGCCGCTGATGTTGATGATGTTCACGGCAAGGGCCGAGGACATGCCGAACAAAAAGCTGGCGCCAAGTACGCCCAGGGGTACCCAGCGGCCGAAGGAAACCGCGGCCAGGGCGATAAAACCCTTGCCGTTTATCGTGCTGACCGTGTACTGGATGTCCTGGGTAAGGACAATGCAGCCGCCGGCAAGACCGGCGAGGATGCCGGAGATAAGCACGGCGGTGTAGCGTATACGGATTACGTTCACCCCCGCCGAGGCAAGAGCGGCCGGATGCTCCCCGGCGGCGCGCAGACGAAGGCCCCAGGGGCGCTTGTACAGCATGAACCAGCTCACGAGCAATATCGCCAGAGCCAGCCATACCGTGGGGTATATGCCGAACAGGCCGGAGCGCATCCCCATGCGGTAGTTCTGGCTGCGGTCCATGCGGAACAGCAGCTGGCAGACAAACACCGTTACCCCGTTGGCAAGGAGGTTTATCCCCGTGCCGGAGATTACCTGATCGGCCCGCAGGGTAATCGAGGCGACGGCGTGTATCAGCGAGAAAAGGCCGCCGGCGATCGCCGCCAGAAGCAGCGCCAAAGGTATGGAAAAGCCAATTTTTGTTTCCAAAAGGACGTGGCTAACGGCGGCGGCCATCGCCCCCATTGCCATCAGCCCTTCCAGGGCAATGTTCACCACGCCGGCCCTTTCACAGATCATCCCCCCAATCGCCGCGATAAGAATCGGGGAAACGATCATAAAGGTCGAGGGAAGCATACGCCAGATAATCTCAAAAAAACCCATAACTACTCTCCCTCCCCGTGCGTATGTTGGAATCTTCTGGCCTTTTCTTTCATCTGCCATTCGATAATCAGCCGGACGCCGGCGCGCAGGGAGATAAAGACCACCACCAGCCCCATAATAATCGCGGTGATTTCCCTGGGTATCTGCCGGTTCTGCATCAACGGCTGGGCGGATTTGAGCATACCGAACAACAGGCCGGCAAGCGCGGTTCCCAGCGCGGTTGAGTTGCCCACCAGCGCCACGGCGATGCCGTCGAAGCCGTAGTTTTCAAAAGACGATAAAACGCGCCCGTAGGAAAACACCCCAAGGGAAACCGACGCCCCGGCGAGGCCGGCAAAAGCGCCGGCTATTGCCATTGAGACGGTGATGTTGGCGTTTACGCTGATGCCCCCGTAAAAGGCGGCGTCTCTGTTCAGCCCGGTGGCGCGCAGGGAATAACCCAGCCGCGTCTTTTCCATGATAATCCAGTACAGCAGGACCGCCGCCAGAGTCAGATAGAGGCTGTAATTGAGCCGCGAACCGTTGGTCAGCGATGCCAGCAGCCCGCTGGCAAGGGCTGCGGTGCGGGAAAATTCCGGAGTCCTGTAGGTATTGCTTCCCGGTATCCTCAGCGTGATGATCCGGTGGAAGTAGAAGGCGATGTAGTTCATCATAATCGTCGCCACTACCTCGGAAACCCTGAACCGCGCCCTGAAAAAACCGACAATGCCCCCCCACAGCGCCCCGGCTGCAATTGCGCCTAACACCGCCGCTATCCAGTGCAGCACGGGAATCGGCGGAAAGAAAATGCCGATTAGCTGGGCGGCGGTAAGGCCGGCTATGTACTGCCCTTCCGCGCCGATGTTAAAAAGACCCGTGCGGACGGCAAAGGCCATCGAAAGACCGCAGAGGATCAACGGAACGGAACTGACCAGCCATTCGCCGATATACCGGGGATTCCAGCCCCAAACATTGTTCCGGTTGCGGGAAATACCGGTAATAACCTGGAGGATCGCCTCGTACATACCGGCGGGATTCCTGCCGATGATAATGATTAGCGCCGTTGCGACAAGAAAGCCAAGAGCCACCACCGCAACGGAAACCAGCGCATGCGATCCGGTAAATGCGCCAAGGATTCTGCCGCTCAGGTCGTTAAGCGTAACCCTGGGGGATTTGTTTTCAGGCACGAAGGCCTCCCATCATCGCGCCGATGCGCCGCTCATCGGCCTCTTCCACGGGAAGAATGCCGACTACCTGGCCGTCGGAAACGGCGGCAATCCGGTCGCACAGGCCGAGAATCTCGTCCAGTTCACAGGAAACCAGCAGCACGGCGCGCCCCTTGTCCCGCTCCTGTACAATGCGGTGGTGGATATATTCGATGGCGCCAACGTCAAGGCCGCGCGTCGGCTTCGCGACGATTAACAGTTCGGGACTCAGATCGATTTCGCGGGCGATGATCACCTTCTGCTGGTTGCCACCGGACATGGACTTTACCGGCGTTGCCGGGCCGCTGCCCGCCCGTATGTCAAAATCGCCGATAAGCGTTTCGGCGTGTTTGGCGATGGCGGGAAAACGCAAAAAGCCCAATTTGTCCGAATAGGGCCGGCGGCGAAAAGTTTTGAGGATCAAATTTTCGTCAATGCGGAAGTCGAGGATCAGAGCGTGCTTGTGCCGGTCCTCCGGCACCAGGGCCAGCCCGCTTTCGTTGCGCTTCCGTATGCTGTCCCTTGAAATATCGCGATCCCGCAGCAGCACCCTGCCGGAGCGCACCGGTAAAAGGCCGGCGATGGCCCCCACCAGTTCCGACTGGCCGTTGCCGTCAATGCCGGCAATGCCGACCACTTCTCCGGCGCGTACATCCAGCGAAAGGGCCGAGACCGCGGGAGCGCCGTCCGCGCCGATAACGGTAAGGTCTTCGACTTTTAATACCACTTCCCCCGGCTTCGCGGGCTTTTTTTCAATCCTGAATGTAACCGTCCTGCCCATCATTTTTTCGGCAAGTTCCGCCTCGCTTGCCTTTGCGACATCCACGGTGTCGATGTACTTTCCGCGGCGAAGCACCGTGCAGCGGTCGGCGGCGGCTTTTATTTCCCGCAGCTTGTGGGTAATAAAAAGTATTGTTTTTCCTTCGGATTTAAGGCGGCTGAAAATCGCCAGCAGTTCCTCAATTTCCTGAGGGGTCAGCACCGCGGTCGGCTCGTCAAAAATCAGAATGTCCGCGCTGCGGTACAGTATCTTCAGAATCTCCACCCGCTGCTGCATTCCAACGGTAATATTTTCAATTTTCGCTTTTGGATCCACATGCAGACCGTAGGTTTCGGAAAGCCGCGCCACCCGTTCTTCCGCGCCGCGCAGGTCGATAATCCCCAGCGGACTTTTCGGCTCCATGCCAAGGACAATGTTCTCGGCCACCGTGAAGTTGTGGATCAGCTTAAAATGCTGATGCACCATGCCGATCCGCAGGGCGGTGGCGTCGTTGGGGCTGCGGATTTTTACCTCTTCGCCCCGAATTGTAATGATCCCCGAATCCGGCTCGTACAGGCCGAAAAGGATCGACATAAGAGTAGATTTTCCTGCCCCGTTTTCTCCAAGGAGGGCGTGTATCTCACCGGCCTCGACGCTGAGGTTTACACGATCGTTTGCCAGTACGCCGGGAAACGCTTTGGTTATTCCCAGCATCTCTATGGCCAGCACTGTTCCTCCTGGAATTTTTAAAGATCAACGAATTGCACGAATAAACGCGAATAAATACGAATATTTGATATTGCTTTAATATTCCATTCGTTTACATTCGCGTCATTCGTTGACTCTTCTTCAAGTTAATCATCAACAGCTTTCAAATTCTGGGGGAAGCCGGGCAGCCGTTTTGCCTGCGCGTAGGTAGGGGCTACGGTAATATCGCCTGAAATGATCCGCTGTTTAAGCACCTCAAGCTGGGTTACGATGCTGTTGCTCAGGGCGGGATTGGTGGTGGAATATCCCACACCTCCCTTGACAAGATCAAAGGTAACCACCTCGCCCCGGAATGTATTGTTCTTGACGGCCTGCAGGGCGTATACCATGCTGGTTTCCACCCATTTCAGCATCGAGGTAAGCACCGCGGAATCGGTGGCGTTGTACAGCCCTTCCTCGTGCTGGTCGGAATCGACGCCGATGGCCCAGACATTCCTGCCCGCCGCGCGATACTCCTTGGCCTGGGCGATGGTACCGTTGCCGCTTGATCCTGCCGCCGAGTAAATCATGTACACGCCGGAATCGTACCAGTTCTTTGCCTGCGTTTTCGCGAGTGCCGGTTCGCCCCAACTGTTCACATAATAGTCGATAATATCGGCTTCGGGGCTGATCGAAAGTATGCCCTGGGCAAAGCCCACTTCAAATTTGGTGATGACCGCTCCCGGCTGACCGCCGATAAAGCCGACACGCGGATTGGCAATGCCGTCTTCTTTGGCTTTCAGGGCAG
>Ga0082212_10010637_pt1 | contig 11752 bp, 8 predicted proteins | sample TergutNt197P3_FD_71548 | JGI IMG/M metagenome (GOLD analysis project Ga0082212, IMG submission 71548) | Neocapritermes taracua P3 segment gut microbial communities from Petit-Saut dam, French Guiana - Nt197 P3 | ecosystem: Host-associated > Arthropoda: Insects > Digestive system > Gut ... | reverse complement strand
TGCGACTGCAAGAAATGCAACTGCGGCGGCTGTGACGGAGACTGCAACTGCAAGGGCTGCGACGGCACAAACTGCAACGGCAAAAACTGCGACTGCAAGAAATGCAACTGTGATGACTGTGACGGAGACTGCAACTGCAAGGGCTGCGACGGCACAAACTGCAACGGCAAAAACTGCGACTGCAAGCATAAATGCAACTGTGATGATTGTGACGGAGACTGCAGCTGCAAGGGCTGCGACGGCACAAACTGCAACAGCAAAAACTGCGACTGCAAGCATAAATGCAACTGCGGCGGCTGCGACGGTGGCTGCAGCTGCAAGGGCTGCGACGGCACAAACTGCAATGGCAAAAACTGCGACTGCAAGAAGTGCAACTGCGTCGGCTGCGACAGCGGCTGCAGCTGCAAAGGCTGCGACGGCACAAACTGCAATGGCAAAAACTGCGACTGCAAGAAGTGCAAATGCATAGGCTGTGGCGGCAACTGCAACTGCAAAGGTTGCGACGGCACAAACTGCAACGGCGAAAAATGCAATTGCAAGAAGTGCACGTGTATTGGATGTGACACCAAGAAATGTCAATGCAAAAATTGCAACGGCTCAGACTGTGTAGATATAAACTGCAAAGGCACCAAATGTAAAAGTAATAAGAAATGCAAATGTGGAAAATGCAACACTAAGCTATGTAAATGCACAAACTGCACTGGAAGCAACTGCAAAGACAAAAAATGTGGTTGTGACACGAAAAAAATAGGACACAAATGAGTAAATTGAGCCAACAACAATTGTAGATTCAAAGGTTGTATGGAAAAAAAGGCAATGCTGACAATTTAAGTTTAAACACAAGGATTTGCACTTTTCAATTATAAGTCCTTGTGATGTCGTAAATCAGTGAATGCGCCGATTGGTGAAATTCAAACATAATTGTCATTCCAACAGAGCAACAATGCCATGTTAGCTTAATGTGGTTGTGTTCTCTTGGAACCTATAGCGATTACTCATGCATTCTGTCCTCAAAAGGCATGGATTATTAGACTAAGATAGTAATAACAATGAGCTTTGGTTGCGCTTCTAATAATAACTAGCATCCAAAGCTCTTTTATTGTTTTAGCATACCGGTTTTTGTTGTAAGATAAGATTGAATTACTAGCTGAAGACCTTAACTTCGTTGCACAGGAGACATAATAGACGTGATCATAAAGAAAGCTATTTCAAGATTGAGTATTACAGTCCTGCTGCTAGGTATGCAAATCGCGATTTTTGCTGTCTTGCTAAATAAAATAGTTACCTACTTGCCAGTGATTACAATATCCAGCTATATTGTGAGCATCCTCATTGTTCTTGCATTGATTCAAAAAGATGAAGCTGCTGCTTTTAAGGTGACATGGATCATAATTATCATGGGTTTGCCAATTTCAGGTGGGATTTTATATCTCTTGTTTGGCAATAAACATCCTACAAAGCGCATAGCTTCACAAATGGAGGAGCACGCTCTGATTTCCAAACTGTTGCAGGAGAGCGATATCCCCTTGGCAGACGATGATATCCAAAGAGGCAGAGCAGCCGGAAGTTTGCGCTACATCCGAAATGCCTCGTCATACTACGCCTATGGCAATACTGAAACCAAGTACTATCCCATGGGAGAATTGATGTTTGAAGATATGCTTGATTCTCTCATGGCTGCAAAGCACTTTATTTTTATCGAATTTTTTATAATTGCAGCAGGCCAGATGTGGGATGCAATACTCGATGTGATAGAAAAAAAGGCTGCTTCCGGAGTGGATGTCCGGATTATCTTTGATGATTTAGGCTCATTGAAGCTGTTTACAAGGCAATATGCTGACAGTCTGCGGGCAAAAAACATTAAACTAGTAAGGTTCAGCCCAATTGTCCCCTTTATGTCGCTGTTCATGAATAACCGAAACCACCGAAAAATTGTGGTTATTGATGGGCACACCGCCTATAATGGCGGGCTGAACATTGCCGATGAGTATATTAATATCTATGAGCGCTTTGGAGTTTGGAAAGACACTGGGATCAGGCTCAGAGGCGAAGCTGTTTGGAGCTATACACTTATGTTCATAGAGACTTGGAATGCTTTTAGCCGCCCAGCAAACAGAATCAACGATTATGTTTCATACAAATTCGAATGTGCGAAAACCCCATGCTTTGCTAAAGACGGATTTGTCTTGCCTTTTGGGGATTCCCCTCTTGGTGGCGAAAGGCTGGCAGAGAACATATACATAGATATTCTTAACAGGGCAGAAAAATATGTGTATATTTTCACCCCTTACCTTGTAATTAGCGAAAAAATGATCTATGCAATCCAAATGGCTGCGAAAAGGGGTGTTGACGTGCGCATTGTTACACCGGGAATACCTGACAAAAAGATTGTCTACCGGTTGACCCGCACTTACTATCGGTACTTGCTGGAGGCGGGAGTGCGTATATTCGAGTATTCCCCAGGCTTCCTCCATGCAAAAAGTTTTGTTTCTGATGATTGCACAGCTGTTGTAGGCACAGTAAACTTGGATTATAGAAGTTTATATCTGCATTTTGAGTGCGCTGCCCTGCTGTTGGATGTTTCTACAATTACTGAAATTAGGGAAGACAGCTTGCAAACAATGGCGCAGTCGAAGGAAGTGCTTTCCACTAGAGTGGGCACAAGTTTCTTTGGCCGGATTTTGGATGCTGTACTACACTTGTTTGCTCCTTTATTCTAAATATCGCTACAATTCTGAATATAAGGAGCAGATATAGAATCTACTGCCCATGATCTGGTTTAATTTGGCGCTAGTACATTTTTTTATGCGGCATCAAGCCAAATTCCATTGTGACAATAATAGATATTGATATGCCTAATTATGTTAAATCGTGATAAAATATGTTGCATAGCAACAGGTTGCTGTTGCTGTTCTTCGACAAGATTTGGTAGAGGCTTGCATTTTTTTCGAAGGAGGTTGATGCTGTGGATATTTTACAAACTACCGCTGCGTCTTCAGAGCTTGGCAGAAAGCGGCTAAAACTAAAGAACCCAAACCGGTTAGCAAGTATAATACTTTTCTTTGTTTTGGCAATGGTTGCCATCAATTCTGCAAACAAAATAGTTACAAAATACATAAAAAACCGTATTCACCGCTCAATCACCATTGAGGCGGGAACAGCGCTGAGTTTGGCAGACTTCACTACTAACCCGGATGCAGCCATGCTGACCGACTTAAGGGCTATTCCGGTGAATGAGCTCGGCAAGTACCCTGCAATAATTACCTTGGGGGGAAAAAAAGTCGTGTCAGTAATAACAGTCGTTGACACAACCCCGCCAAAAGCAGTCGAAAAACAAGTGAGAATCGCATCAACAAACAAAGCCAAGCCAGAGGATTTTTTTGAGTCGATACAAGACGCTACAAAAGTTGAAGCAGCTTTCATACAAGAACCTCGATTTGGGGTTGTTGGGCGGCAAACAGTCGCCCTGTCATTGGTTGACGCTGGAGGAAACGTATCACTTTTTGAAAGTGTGTTGGAGGTGTACATCGATACGACACCTCCTGTGATTCATGGTGTGCATGATTTGACTGTATGGCTTGGAGAGCCGGTTGCCTATAAATTTGGAATTGCAGTAACTGATGATTCAGGCGAGGAAATTGATATTGAAGTTGACACATCACTGGTCAACCTGAAAGAGCTCGGCACATATCCTGTGGTTTACAAAGCAACAGACACATCAAAAAACACCACTTTTGCCCATGCTAGCATTACAGTTGCTCCAAAGCCATTTGGATTCGAAAATCTCGAGCAGCTCAATTTATTGTGCGACAATCAGCTAGCCATTCTGATTAATAATAGCATGTCTGATGTGGAAAAATTGGAAGCTATACACACTTGGGTAAGGGAGTCAATTTTATATACTGGCCATTCAGACAAGGAAAGTTTTATCAATGAGGCAATCAATGGGTTTACCAACCGCAATGGCGATTGCTTTACATGCTACTCTGTCCTTAAAGCAATGATGGAGAGGGCAGGTTTTAAAACTATTGATGTGGAGCGTATTGATGGAAGAACCAGCCATTATTGGAGTTTGGTGTATGTGGAGGACGCTTGGTGGCATATCGACTCCACCCCCCGCAGCAGAGCATATAATGGAGACTGGCTTTGTTTCTTGAGGACAGATGAGGAGCTTGAACAGTTCTCAATGGATTTCCGCGGGTACTACAAGATGGATTCAAGCCTGTATCCATCAACTCCTGAAGAATCACGATATCCTGGTGAGCCCAGCAATCTAGATGAGTCCATCAATTAGCTGAAAGGCTTAAAATTCTGTTCGCTTGGCTGCTGTTAGGAGGAAGGGTTTTCGCTCAAAATTTGGCGGCAACTCTTGTCGAATTGCCTATGCGACAGCGCGCTTCATCTTTTGGGTAAATATTGCAACCCGTTGATACCTGCTAATTTGCAGCCCAAAGCGGATCGTTAGCAGCCCTTGCATGAGGGGCGGCGCGACAACCTGACAACCAATAGATAATTTCGAAGCAGGTTTTATGCTAGCGGACTGTGGCTTGGACATGGGTATTCACTATTGCCCACTTGACTTATAATAAGGAGGAGGCGCATTCATCCTGCTGCCAAAGCAGGTTTTAATACGCCAGGATCTTATGAATAACGTTCTTGAGTATCTTGAGGAAACTGTACTGCGGGTTCCAGAAAAAACTGCTTTCCAAAACGATTCGACAGCAATGACCTTTAGCCAAGTATACAGTAGTGCACGCTGTATTGGCAGTTTCCTAATTAATAGCGGTTATTGCTGTGAGCCTGTTGCAGTTTTTATGAACAAGTCGCCGCAAATGATCGCCGCTTTTTTTGGCGTTCTCTACAGCGGGTGCTACTATGTGCCTATTGACGAGGAAATGCCCCAACATAGGATAAAGCTGGTGTTAGATGTGCTCAAACCAAGGTTTATGATCTGTGATGAAGTCACCATGCAACTTGCCGAAGGTGTTTCCGGCTGTGAAATTAGCTTGTATAGCGAAGTATCGAATTTTAAAGCAGATGAAAGCGCCCTGGCAAATGTACGGGAAACCACATTGGATATTGACCCGATATATATTGTCTTTACGTCTGGGTCAACAGGCATCCCTAAAGGCATAGCAGCATGCCACCGGTCAGTAATCGACTATATTGAGACGCTATCGGATGCTCTCGAATTTGGAGGGAACACGGTTTTTGGCAACCAGTCCCCACTATGTTTTGATGCGTGCTTGAAAGAGCTTTATCCCACAATAAAGTTTGGGGCTTGCACAGTCCTCATACCAAAACATCTATTCAGTTTTCCTGTGAAGCTCATAGAGTTCTTAAACGAGTATAAAATAAATACAATTTGTTGGGTCGCATCAGCCCTGTCGCTGGTTTCCGGCATGGGAGCGTTTGATGTTCTCAAGCCAGAGTATCTGCACACTGTTGCGTTTGGCAGTGAGGTGTTCCCTATCAAACAGTTTCACAGATGGCGCGAAGCTTTGCCAAATGCAACGTTCACAAACCTGTATGGCCCAACTGAAGCTACAGGCATGAGTTGCTACTATAGGGTAGACCGGGATTTTGAGGACACCGAGCCCATCCCTATTGGCAAGCCTTTCCCCAACACTGGCATAATGCTCATTGGCGAAGACGGCCAATTGGCTAAAGCTGGAGAGGCTGGTGAGATTTATATCAGGGGAACAGCCGTTACCCTTGGCTATTTCAGAGATCCTGATAGGACAGAGCAAGCCTATGTGCAAAACCCCTTGAATAACTTGTATCCTGAAACAGTATACAAGACGGGGGACTTGGCGTATGTTAACGAGCGCGGAGAACTGGTCTATGTCTCCCGCAAAGACTACCAAATTAAACATATGGGCAGGCGAATTGAGCTTGGAGAGATAGAAGCTGTCTGCAATGCCACCGATGGCGTTGAAATCGCATGCTGTGTTTTCGATGATGCCAATAGCCGCATTATTTTGTGTTATTCCGGGGCTGTCGAAGCGCCATTCCTACAAGAAGAGCTAAAAGAGCGGTTGCCGCGTTACATGTTGCCCCACTCTGTATACAAGCTTGGCGCTTTGCCTTTCACCCTTAATGGAAAGATAGACAGGAACTTGATAAAAGACACTTATGCAAAAGGAGACAAGCTGTAATGGAAAAACTTGTTTTGATGTTGGCACAGATGCACCCTGATGTGGATTTTTACAATTGCGCCTCTCTTATTGATGATGGAATCATAGACTCATTTGACATTATTTCGCTAGTGGCAGATTTGAATGAAGAATTTGAGGTGTCTATATCAGCTGGCGACATTGTGCCGGAAAATTTCAATTCTGCCCAAGCCTTATGGGAGCTTGTCTCCCGCTTGCAAAATGAGTAAGCAAGCTGCAAGCTGCAAAAACAATAGGATTGAAGCATGTCGTTTATTTCATATAGTTTTGTAGCATTTTTGGCTGTGCTTTATGTATTGTATTACCTGTTGCCGAAGAAAACCCAATGGCTGCTATTGCTAGTTGGCAGCCTTGTCTTTTATGCTCATGCAGGCTGGTATTCCTTCATTTTTATCTTGGTTGTAGCTGCTGTGGTATACACCGCAGGCATCAAGATACAAGACCAGTACGATGCTAGAGATGAGGAGATATCAGCCAACCAGCAGCTGTTTTCCAAAGACGAGCAGCGGCAAATCAAGGCGCAAGCCAAAGCTAAGGCAAAAACTTTCCTTGCTGCTTCGCTTGCTACAGTTTTGGGGATTTTGGCAGTGATCAAGTATACAAGTTTTGTTATCAACAACGTAAACAGCATTATTGGCTCCAATTTTGTGCCCTACCGCTTTATACTGCCTATGGGCATCTCTTTTTACACATTCCAGAGTGTAGGTTACGCAGCCGATGTGTACTGGGAAAAAACGAGGGCTGAGCGCAACCCGTTGAAGCTCATGCTGTTCGTGTCATTTTTTCCCCAATTGGTTCAAGGGCCTATAAGCAGGTTTGGGGAATTGTCCGGGACATTACTTTCAGAACATAAGTTCGAACCAAAACAAGCCGCTTTTGGGTTCCAGCGTGTGCTCTGGGGTTTTTTCAAGAAACTTGTTGTTGCCGACAGGCTAGTAATCCTAGTCAGGAGCCTGATACTTGACCCTGCAGCATACCGGGGCGCATATGTGGTTCTGTTGGTGTTTTTCTATGCTATACAACTTTATTCTGATTTCACCGGAGGAATTGATATTGCTATCGGCGCAGCAGAAATGTTTGGGGTTGTTGTGGCAGAAAACTTTGCGCGTCCATTTTTCTCGAAAAATGCGGCAGAGTATTGGAGGCGTTGGCATATTACGATGGGTGCATGGTTTAAAGACTATGTTTTCTATCCGGTGTCAGTGTCTAAAGCGATGCAGCGGATCTCAAGCAAATCCCGGTCAACCTTTGGCCAGAAGATTGGCAGGCGGATCCCTGTATACTTGACAAGCATTGTTGTATGGGCTGCTACAGGAATTTGGCATGGGGCTGCTTGGAATTTTGTGGTCTGGGGGCTATTAAACTGCTTGGTGATAATTGTGTCCCAGGAGATGGAGCCTGCCTATAAAAAATTCCATGAAAAATATCCCTTTTCCAACACAAGGGCATACGATTTTTTGCAAATTGTACGCACTTTTTGGATTATGGGGTTTATCCGGGTGCTTGATTGCTATCAAAATGTCCCATTGACCTTTCGTCAGGTAGCATCAGTTTTTACAGCGAGCAATTGGTCTGTGCTTTTTAATGGCTCGCTGTTGGAGCTTGGCTTGTCTGAAGCGGATTTTGTTGCTGTGGCGCTTGGTTGCATTGTTATGGTCTCGGTCAGTTTGCTCCAAGAGAAGGGGAGTGTTCGAGAACTGTTGGCTGCCAAGCCCACTGTTTTGCGATATTCGGTTGTTTGGCTTGCATTAGCCTCAATAATACTCCTTGGCGCGTATGGGATAGGTTTTGATGCCAACCAATTCATATACAATAGGTTTTAGTTTATGAAAAGAATATTGAGGATTATCCTCCCCTTGTTTCTGTTCGCATCAAGTTTTTGGGTTCTCCAATGCATTGTGGTGCCCAAGTATGTGTCTGAAAATGTCGAAGGGCGCCTTGTCGCAGAGTATTATGATTCAGCGGGTGGCAATGAAGTCATGTTTTTAGGTGACTGTGAGGTGTATTCAAATTTTTCCACGGTACGCCTTTGGGTAGAGTATGGAATCACAAGCTACATAAGAGGAAGCCCACAACAGCTAATCTGGCACTCATACTATTTGTTGGAGGACGCGTTAAGGTATGAGACGCCAAAAGTGGTTGTTTTTAACGTTTTGGCGATGAAATATGGGAAGCCGCAAAATGAAGCCTACAACAGGCTTGCAATAGACGGGATGAGGTTTTCCAAATCAAAAATCGAATCCGCCATTAATTCAATGACAGATGAAGAGGAGCTTGTCACTTACATTTTTCCAATTCTACGATTCCACTCCAGGTGGAGCGAGCTGTGCTTCGAGGATTTAAACATATTTGGAACTCAAAGGCTTTCCCACAACGGGTATGTAATGCGCGTTGATACAAAACCTGCCATGAACGTGCCCACCCCGCCGCCTCTTGCCGACTACTCGTTTGAGGACAAGGCATGGGAGTACTTGGACAAAATGGCGGAGCTATGTATATCAAACGGAATTGAATTTGTTTTGGTCAAGTCTCCATCGATTCACCCAGCCTGGTATCCAGAATGGGATACACAAATAAAAGAGTATGCAGACAAAAATGGTATTATGTATGTAAATACCTTGGAATTCCAGAGGGAAACAGGCATTGACTATGAAAAAGACACATATGATGCAGGAATGCATTTGAACCTGTCAGGGGCGGAGAAGCTTTCTGTCTGGTTCGGAGCCCTTTTAAAAGAACACTTTGACCTGCATGATTACAGGTATAGCCAGGAAGTAGCCAAAGTATGGCATGACAAGTGGGCATACTATACTTGGATGAAGGCTGTCCAAGAGAAAATCCTATTGGATGATGGCACTTTGAACAGATACTATTAATCATACATAAGGTGGAAAATGATAAGAAGAATTGTATTGACAATGTTTTCGCTTGTGTTGGTTCTTTCCATTGCCGGATGCAGCAGCGGGGATTCAAAAGACCATTCCGGCTCCCAGATTCAAAATACTGGTGAAGCCCAAGCGGACAAGTATGAGTTTGTCTACAAAGGCACAACAATTACAATGAAAGCAAAAGCTGGCCCAATTCTTGAAGCCATAGGCGAGCACAACGCTTATTACGAGGCGCCCAGCTGTGCTTTCGAGGGGTTGGACAAGACCTATTCCTATTCGGGGTTTGATGTTGTGACCTACACACTTAATGGTGTGGACTATATTAACTCAGTAGTTCTGATGGATGACACAATTTCTACCCCAGAGGGCATTGCAATCGGCTCAAATGTGGAAGCGATAAAAAGCGCATATGAGGAAGCTAGTGCTTACTCCGGACCCAGTTATACAATTGAGCAAAAAGACACTATCTTGCTGATATTAACTGACAATGCCGTCGCCACGTCTATCCAATATATCGCTATCACAGAATGAGCAGCAAACTACAAACGGGCTTGCCAAATTTGGCGGGCCTGTTTCGATAATTAGCAGGTTCCTGCAGCCTGCCTAATCATAAGCATTTTTTATATCATTAGTTTGCTAGCTTATAACACAAACATAACTAGCACGTAAAAGCGCTAGCTATGCCATGTTTTCTATGTATAAAAAGTGTGAGTATTTATATATATGACCGGTTCAATTTCTAGCGTAGTATTATCAATGACAGCACAAGGGTTGCCGTATACATGATTGCCGCCATTGGTATAGTGCGTTTTAATATTTCGCCTGGTGTCGTTTCTCCGGTTTTGACTATATACTGCATGTGTGCAGCTGGACCAATGTTTATGCATCTGAAACCTCCAGCAAAAGCGATTGGCACAGCCAATGCATAATATGAGACACCCATTGATTCTGCGATGCCTGGCACCATTGGTGCGAGTGATTGGCCAACAACACCGCCGCCTCCCTGCAAGAAACACATTACAAACATAGCTGCAGAGAATACAAAGGTCAAAAGCAATCCGCTGAGCCCGGAAGCTTTAATCAAGTCCACGAGGTACTGGAAGCCATTAAGCCTGTTGAGCATTCCGGTGAAGAACTGTGTGGCGATTTGTGTTGACACAACTGCTGTCAAGCCGGCTCCCAGTCCTGCAATCCAACCGTCCCTAAGATCGCCGACACGGGCTTTAAGGTCTTTTTTGACAAAGAATTCAATGACCAGCACTATGATCAGTGAAAGCAGAACAGCTGTAAGTACGCTTATATTTATCCCTAGAGGGAATATGGGGCTGAACATCAAAATGAAGACTAGCGGGAGAAGCGGGAAAATTGCATAAATCCCAGGTTTTTTGACCTCCTCAACAACGTCCTTAGGCTCTTCTTCTTGAGGCCGGTGGCTTCCAAAGACATAACCCATCTTCTTATCAGCGAATTGGCAAATAAAGCCGCTGAGCAAAGATGTGATTATCAGTGAAGATGGGATAACCCGCAGTGAGCCTTCGATGAAGAAGTTTGTGACAGAAATACCGGGCACCAAATCTCCTGCAATAACTCCAGAAATGTGTTGGGCAATGACGAAGTCGGCAGGTCCCCAGTCAAAACAAGTGCCGACAAATATTGCTGAAAGGGCTGACTCCCTGCTGATTCCAGCACGCAGTATCGCAGGATACAAAGTGCTCATGAACAATGCCATTACAGCAAAAGCAGAAACGATAGCAACCCTCATAAAGCCTATTACGAAAACACCAAAGAAAATTCCTACAAAGTAGGGGTTTTTTGCCGCCATGATTGGCTTTGCAATTATGTTGCCCAGAACCGGCGACGCTTGTATTTTGTCCATGTAAGTGGCATAAGCGTAAATTGGCAGAATCGACATGCCTGTGCCAGTAAGGGTTGAGATGAAAGAATCTTTGATAAGCTCGAAAATATCAATCCACTTGTTTCCTGAGCTTGCAGCTGATAGCGTAGCGCCTTGCGCAATCGTCAGGCCTAATGCCAGCATCATTCCCATAAATAGGAAGACAAAAAGGTTAATGTAACCCCTTCCGATTAAAATGATGACTGTGATGATACATGCGAGTGTTATTAAAAAACTAACCAAGCCACGTTCCTCTCTTTCTTGTTTTCTTTTTTGCCTGGACAGTATCGAGCTCCCGCGAGCATTTGCCTGCACAGGCCCTGGTCTTTTACGGCTCTTGTTAAGGCAGGGTTGAAAATATGCATATGTATCTTAGATGCCCAAGACTCATGTATCTAGTTATACAAATTACAATCGAAGGTTTAAGAAAAAACATGTTATCCATGACATTCTGCATGCAAATTCGAATGCCCAGCCTCTTATAGCAATTCTACATAATACGATCAAAAAATGCAACAACGAATTGAGTTCTAACAACCATATGCAATACTGAATCAATATTGTAAAAATGCACTGTTCCTAATTGAATGATTGTAAATGCCCCAAACACTAAGCAGTTATAAGGAACTGTCAAAAAATAACTTGAACAATTGAAGCAGAAATGGTATGCAATAAACAGAGTAAAGAGGTTATGGAATGAGTGATGTAATTGCTGATAGAATAATGACAATGTTACCAATACTGGACGAAAGACAAAAAAGAATATATTTAGCTAAAGAAGCCCAAGGGTTAGG
>Ga0082212_10010636_pt1 | contig 11752 bp, 10 predicted proteins | sample TergutNt197P3_FD_71548 | JGI IMG/M metagenome (GOLD analysis project Ga0082212, IMG submission 71548) | Neocapritermes taracua P3 segment gut microbial communities from Petit-Saut dam, French Guiana - Nt197 P3 | ecosystem: Host-associated > Arthropoda: Insects > Digestive system > Gut ... | reverse complement strand
TTTTGGTCGTAAATAAAACGCCCGTTAATCATCAGGTAATACGTGCCTTCTACACAGAAATCCACTGTTTCGTCAGCGTCCAATTCTACTGTCTTGCTAAAGGAAACCAGCGGCTTGTGCCAATCCATCCGCCAGAATGGCGGATAAGGCATACCCCGTTCAGTACGCAACACTTGTAATTTACTGCTCATCCAAATTTCAAAGTCGCCGGGATACCAGATCCACAGCGCCCGGGGTTCCTGGGCCCGGATATTTACTGCAAGGGTGATCATCAACAGAAACGATATTACTTTTTTCATCCGTTTAACTTATATAGATTATATTAACTAATTACAAATATATGGATTGCTTCGCTCCGCTCGCAATGACGTAGTAGTGTCAACGAATTATATACGTCATTGCGAACTGTGTAAGCAGTGAAGCAATCTAAAGAATTTATAGGAGAAATTTACAACTATTTTAGCGGAATGAAAATAGAAAAATGCCGGTCAATCAGTTTTTTTACTCAATCGTCTGTTTTTTTTCAATGCCTGGTCGAGTATATATACGATTTGTCCGTTCACGCTACGGAATTCATCGACTGCCCATTTTTCGATCGCAGCCATTCTTTCACTATCTATGCGTAGCACAAAACTTTTCGTTTGATTCTCTTTCACCATAAGCAATCACTCCTCAAACTTCTTCCCTAATTTCTGCAAGACTTCTTCTATTTCTTCCGGCTTGCGTGTGCCAATCAAAACCCGTCTTCCGCATATTGTTTTGTCTTCATATCAAAATAATATATACGTGTTTTTTAGTTATGTAACGTCCCTGTATTTACCACCGGTTGAGGGGTTTCATCACCGCAAAGTACGACTAATAAATTGGAAACCATCGCTGCTTTCTTGTCGTTGTCTAATTCGATAACGCCTTCTTCCGACAGTTTTTCCAAAGCGTGTTTAACCATTCCTACGGCGCCGTCCACAATTTTTTCGCGGGCGCTGAGTATTGCTTCCGCCTGTTGGCGGCGAAGCATTACGGCTGCGATTTCAGGTGCATACGCCAAATTATTCACGCGGGCTTCAACGATTTCAATGCCGGCAATAGACAAACGTTCGTTTAACTGTTTTTCCAAAATTTCATTGATTTCCTGTCCCCCTGAACGCAAAGTCAGCTTTTCATCTTCGTTTTCGTAATGATCATAAGCAAACATACCTGCTACGAAGCGCAAGGCTGCGTCGCTTTGGACTTTTACGAAATTTTCGTACGATTTCATTTTGTCTATAAGCCTGACGGTTAATCCCTGTTGTGTGGGATTTGCTACCGCTTTCGATGTAGTATCAATGTCGAAAGAGGCTTTGTAGGTATCCACCACCCGCCAAACCAACACTTGCCCGATTAAAATAGGATTTCCTTTTTTATCGTTCACCTTAATGGGCGGAACATCCAAGTTTCGGGCGCGCAGGATTAATTGCTTTTTGCTGTATAAGGGATTTACCCAAAAGAAACCATTCTCTTTGACAGTTCCCTCGTATTTGCCGAAAAAAACCATCACACGGGCTTCATTCGGCTCAATTTGCATAAATCCTATCCATGCAATAAAATTGAAAATAAGCAGCAATCCGAACAAGATCAGGCAAACAACTGTTAACCATGTTGATAACGAAACGTTGAGCATCCATACACAAGCGCCGATAATAGCGAAAAAAAGTAGAATGTTAAAGAGTAACATAGGAATACCCGGCAGTTTCACACCGTTAAAAATTTCTTCTTTTGTTTTCATGACAATTATAGTTTTTATGATATTAAAATAATATCACAAAGATATTATAAGAAAATGAGAAATACAAAAATATTATAAAATATTAACGTTTATAAATATTATTTAACAAATAAAATTAGAAGAGTCGAAAATTAATTTTGAGCGAAAGTACCGGATAAAACGAAACGTACTTGAGAAGATCGGCTACATCGGATGCTTCCAATTCTTCGTTTATTGTATTTTGGATATTGATGTTAGCGCTAGATAATTTGGGAGTTCCCATGTAATACGCGCCCATATCGAAGCGAACGCCTATCATTTTCTTAGGCACAGCGCGACCAAATCCGAATCCCAAGTAAGGCTTCACCGATTGGGTCTTAAATGCCAAGTCAATATTCTTGATATCTCTCCCTGTGATTTGATATTTACTGTTGTCGCTAATAGAAAATGGATCGTCCATATAGTTATATTCAAACATATTCAACACTTCAAGCACTCTGTAACCTTCTTCTATTCCGCCGTTTGCTTTGATTAAACGACTGTTGCCGATGTATAAACCGAAAGTGAGGTGAAATGGACGCCTTGCAGAAGGGTAATAGTCGGCGAGTATTTTCGCATTGATAAAATTCAATGAAGCAGATGCATCAATATCCGTATTGATATTATGGGCGCTTGTTGGTAATCCATATTGCCGGAGTACGCTTCCTATTTCGGGATCAGACTGTATTGCATCGTCAATTTTGTTCATTAAATTATCTTCTATAGCAGGACCATCCGCCGTAAAGTCAAAATTGAACTTAGGAAACATTGATATGCCTCCACGCAAACCAAACTGAGTGTTCACAGGGGTTGACAATTCAACACCAAAACCTGTAGTACTAATGATTTCCAAACCTGCAGCAAGTTTTCCATACTGCTGAGCATAAATTCCCGACCAAGCGGTTATGCAACATAATAAGACTGATAAAAATTTCATTTTCATGATGTTATATAATTTCTAAAAAATATTTACACATAACTTTGTTTTTTGGATTGCTTCGTTTCTCGCAATGACGCTACGAATACACTGTCATTGCGAGGACGATAGCCCGAAGCAATCCAGATATTTGTAATTATTTCATGTAATCTATATAAAATAATTATGAATTATTGATAATAATCGCCCCAAAAATATAAAATATATTTTATTCTTTATTGAAATATGGTACGAATGGTCGCATTTTGGTATTGAACGGTAAAATTCAGGTGTTTTTTATGCTTAATAAAACAAATATTTGTTTGAACGTTATTTTATATTTCATAATTGACTACGTTGATTGTTTTGCAATTCATAACTTCGCATTGATATAGTCTTGCAACGCTTTCACATAACTGTCGAAAGCTGAAATTCCTTTTTGTGTGATTTTACAAATCGTGCAAGGCATTTTTCCTTTGAATGTTTTTGTTACAGAAATATAACCGGCTTCGTTTAATTTGTCAATCTGAACGCTGAGATTACCGGATGTTGCTTCGGTTTTCTCTTTCAGAAAAGCAAAATCGGCTTCTTCCACGCCAAGCAACAACGACATTATGGATAGACGCAGTTGCGAATGTAATAGAGGATCGAGTTCTTTAAACATTTTCTTTCGCTAATTTATTGAGTTGATAACCCGGTATCACAAAGCCAAGAACCATGCAAACGGCTAAAATGAAGAACTGAATAACTATAGATTCATTAAACCACATGGCAACGATACAGCACAAAGAGCCTGCCCACATAACAACACTTCCATACAAATAGGGTTTAAAACGACAGGCTTTTGCCGTAACAAATTCAGCCAAACCTACAAGTATTAATATTCCGGGATTAATTAGAAAAAATACATGATAAAAATTTTTCCCAAATCCTATGCCGAAAATTACTGCCAAAAACACAAAGCATGCCAATCCGTAGCCACGCCATGTTGAACTAACGATTGAGTCAATGTGCGTTTTTACCATAAATTTTCGTTCTATTTTTCTTTGCATTAAATAATTAACATACACTCCCGGTATCATTAAGCACCATACCCAAAACGAAAGATTTGAGGGTATTCCTTTGCTTGAAAAAATGAATGCTAATATCACGTTGAGAATTGCCGTAAAGGCAACCAACAATCCGATAAAAATCATACTGTTTCCACTTCCTTTTTGAAGATTGTTTCTTGCCTGGTCTATCATTTTACTGATTATTGCCAAACTTTCCTGTTCTGTAAATTTTGTTTCCATAATTCATATATTTAAGTAATTTATATTATAATTATGCTGCAAATATAAAGTAGTTTATAATGTAAACCAAATAAATATGCAGTTATTTTTTGTTAAAAATGTTAATTGATTGAATCATAGGGAAATAAAATTTTGATATAATAATTAATTGGAAAGAATTATGAAATAAACCTAATTTCTACCTGATTTCAACAACCAAACAACCTCAGTAGTACAATGAAATATACATGAATATCCTAACCTAATTATCTAATTAATAACAAAAATGGGGTAATTAGGTTAGTAAAGAGATTGTGACAAATTCTGCTACTGAGGTTGTTTTGTTTTAGAAAATTAGGTGAAAATTAGGTTTATTTCCTTAACCATTATTCATTAATCATTATTCATTAATCATTAACTATCATATCGACAGTATCCGCAAAGTATTCAGCAAATCTCGGTTGATAGGTTTTTCTTTCTTGATGGCTTTGGAGAAAGGCACATAGACAATGGTATCGTTTTGAATACCAATCATCACATTGCGTTGGTCTTCCATGAGGGCGTCGATAGCGGCAGCCCCCATTCGGCTCGCCAAAATGCGGTCGTAGGCTGTTGGCGAACCGCCCCGCTGGATATGTCCGAGAATAGTTACCCGGACGTCGTATTCCGGATATTCTTTTTTGACACGTTCTGCCATACCCATAGCGCCGCCCGTAACCTCACTTTCGGCGACTAAGACGATACTGCTGTTTTTGGATTTACGGAAACCGTTCTTAATCAGTTCTTCCAACTGATCGACTTCCGTTGAGATTTCGGGAATAATAGCGGCTTCGGCTCCTACGGCTATTGCTCCGTTTAAAGCCAAAAAACCGGCGTCCCTACCCATGACTTCGATAAAGAACAGGCGTTCGTGCGAGGAAGCGGTATCCCGAATTTTATCGACCGCTTCCATGATGGTGTTCAAGGCGGTATCGTATCCGATGGTTGTATCGGTGCCGTAAAGGTCGTTGTCGATGGTGCCGGGCAGACCGACAATCGGTATATTGTATTCCTGTGCAAAAATTCTTGCACCGGTCAGTGAGCCGTCGCCTCCGATAACGACCAAAGCATCGATTCCCTCTTTCTTCATTGTTTCAAAGGCGATCTGTCGTCCTTCCGGTTCCCGAAATTCTGCACAGCGGGCTGTCTTCAGTAGGGTGCCGCCCTGTTGAATGATATTGCTGACATTGTTCGTTTTGAAAGGAACGATTTCTCCGGTGATTAGTCCTTTATATCCTCTGTATATGCCTTTTACCTCTAAATCGTTGTATATAGCAGACCGCGTAACTGCCCGGATTGCCGCGTTCATGCCGGGAGCATCCCCACCGGAAGTGAGTATCCCTATGCATTTGATATTCATCATAGCGCTTTGTGTTGTATTAAAAATCGGTGCAAAAATACAACATCTTTTTGGTTAAACCAATTTGTAACGCCTGTCATTGCGGGCTTGATCCGCAATCTCCCGATATAAATGGGGGTAGATCTTTTCTATGTTAGTATGCAGACCTTTATGTTTTCAGTGTGTATTTACCACAATTTTTGAACTTTGTCTTTCAATTTTCCGATAAACACCACATTGTTTGTGTTTTCTTGCAGGGTTGCAAGTGTTTTGTTTAGTATCTGCTTGTCTTTCTCAGAAATCCCCCTGTTTGCAAGATGATTTTCAATATATTCTATTAACTGTTCAGGTTGAACGTTGCTTATCCAATATCCGTTGCTGGCATTTCCAATTGATACGGGCATATTTCCGTAGAAATCATTTGTTACCTTAATCCACGACGATATTTTTGAATCCAGGTCAGTTGCAACCATTCCAACGGATACATATTTCCTTAGTTCTTCGGATAATATACTAACATTGGTTAAATATATATTTTTGTTAAATGGGAGATAGCGTTTCCATATTTGTTCAGAAGTATTGTATGTTACTCTGAAAACGGGAAGTATCTTATTGTTTTTAGTGTCAAAATGATACAACGTGTCGCTGTTTGTATGCAGAAAATCGAATGTGTTTGGGGCATTCCTCATACTTATTAATTCACCGTCGAAACCTTGTTCTATGAAATGTGCGGGCGGCGGAGCAAACTCATTCAAAATCTCTCCTGTTTTCACGTCAAATTGATAGGCAAATGCTTTGTTGTCTTCAAATGGCATGTGTATAACTGTCAAAACTTCGTTAAACAGAAACATTTTTGGTTTTTGAAGCCGATGAGGTGCAACGAAATTTTTTAGAAACTGCCCCGAGGTGTTATACACAAGTATTTTATCACTATTAAGTGACGAAAGATATATCAAATCGTTCTTGTCGTCAATGATATCATCGTAAAGTGAAAATGTCCATTCGCCGGGACCGTTTCCTACAGAACCTATATTACCAATAAATTTCCCCGAACGACTAAAGAGTTTGTATGGCGCACGAGAACTCCTTACAGCAATATATTTTTCAGTTACAGTTGTAACACCCGGTTTAAAATACGCCTCTTCGGTGTTTTCCAATTGCACTAAAACACAATAATCCACTAATTTACTGAGTGGGATTGTCGTTGTGTCTGATTTCAAGTCATTCAATGAAAAAACATACATTTTGTTTCCATTAACTATGACTTCCGAAACTGACCCGTCACCTTTTTGGGAACAACTATAAGCACTAAATACGAGCGCTACAAAAAACAGAAAATTTGATTTTGACTTCATAACAACGAAAAAATATTAAATTACTGATTCTAATTCTTTAACTGCATTTTCAACCGACATTGTTAAAATGAACATTCCCAAGTATTTGCCCACAGTACTGTTATCGGTTTGCCTACAACACTGCTATCTGCATGCTTTTTAAAACAAGTTCAAAGATTAATTAATCTTTCTTCGTTTCAATTTTGATTCGTTTGGGATTATTTCCTTCCAATGACATTGTTTTGATAGTTGTATGGTCAAATTTCTCCCATTCCTCATTAGATACGACTTTCCCGTCGATTTCAATAATTGTATTTGGTTTATTATACATATCAGAAACTTTAGTATCACTATCCGGTTGAGATGTTCTGCCATTCTGTGATAACCTAAACATAACCGGAATATTAAAATAAACACTTACCGGTTTACCGTTTTGTTTACCCGGAATCCATTTCGGCATCTTTTCTGCAGCCCTTACTGCTTCTCTGTCACAGAGCGGATCAAGACTTTTTGTTATAGTGATGTTTTCAACCGATCCATCCGGAGCGATAACAAAACGGAGTGATACTCGTCCTTGAATACCTTGCTCAGCGGCTTCTTTCGGATAAACCAAGTTTTCTTGCAACCACTTCATTAACGCTTCCACTCCACCCGGAAATTCGGGCATCTGCTCCACGTGAGCATGGACAGGAGGAGTAAATTCTAAAGTTATCCTATCATTTTCCGATTGGGGTAAATCTTGAATCTCAATTACTGATTCTTCTTGTTGGATACTCTTTTCTTCATTCTCTTTTTCTGCTTTTGTATTATTGCATGCGTAGTTAAAAAGCAGGAGTATAGCAATAACCGGAAGCATCAAAGCATATTTCCATATACTTCGATAGGGAGTTTGTTTTTTGTTCATCATAAAAATTCGTTTTTTTAATAGTGATACATTGAAATTATTTGTAATTTTTGCTGCAGCCTTGTGATAAGATAAACGCAAGAGATGGAACTGATAGTGTTCCGCTCCGAAACCGGAGTTGAGCACCGAACGGTCGGCTAAAAATTCGAGGTTCATTCGGATTTCTATTTTCAATAGCCATGCAAACGGATTGAACCAACAGACGATACACATTATTTCCGACAACAGGGTATCTATTGAATGTCTTTGTTCGACATGTGTGGCTTCGTGCAACAGAATTTCCTGCAGTTCCGTTTCGGAATATCGCGAGGAATCCAAAACAATCCACCGGAAAAAAGAAAATGGCGTTTTCAATCCCGGACTTTCGTGAACCGTTTGTCCCTGTAATCGTATTTTTTTCGTATGAAACAGTTTATATCCTATGGCTCCAATCTGAAACAGCAGGCGAATAAGTAACAGACAGGATATGGTGAAATAAATAATCAATACCATTTGCGGAAAGAGCCGGATTGTGGCGGTTGTATTTTGTGATATTATTACTTCCGGCAAGTGATAGACCGGAATATAAACGGTTTCCAATATGTTTTTCACCGGTTGATTGACCATCAACTGCCAACTGAGGTTTATCGCCGGATACAGAAAAGAAATGAAAACAATAGATAACAAGGTGAGCCGTTTCCATTGAAAAAATGTATCCAGCCGGAACAGCAGTTGGTATATTCCGTAAAACAGTGCAAGTGCTATGTTTACTTTCAGTAAATAAATAATAAATTCCATGAGTGAGATTGATTAACGGTTTTTAATCATTTCGATAATTTCTTGCAAATCCTGCTCCGAGAGTTTTTCTTCTTTGGCGAAGAAACTGACCATTTCCTTATAGGAATTTTGAAAATAATTGTCCACCATGCCTGAAATGCGCTGGCTTTTGTATTTATCGGGTTTGACTACCGGACGATATTCGTAGGTATTGCCATACAACTTGGCGTTGAGATAGCCCTTTGCCTCTAACTTTTTGATAATTGTGGCGACCGTCGTATAGGGCGGTTTCGGACTGGGATACATATCGCGGTAGTCCTTGACAAAGCCTTTTCCGAACTGCCAAACATACAGCATTAATTGCTCTTCTTGAGGAGTTAACTGTTCCATTATTATTTGTATTTATTACGTTCAGTGCGCAAATCTACGTACTTTACGTAATATATCCAAATAATTTTCAAAGAATTTTACGGAATTAACAAAGATTAACTAAAAATAGTGGTTAATGGTTAATGATTAGTGGTAAATGGTTAATGGTTCGCCACACTTGCACCCAACGTGGTGGCGTCTTGGGGCAGGCGGGGCTTCCATTACCGCTCGCACGGGCGCAAAACTTGCAAATTTGCACAAACTTTCGGGCGAGTTACTGCCCCGCTGGCGCCAAACCGCTCGTTAGGTGCAGGTGGTTGTTGATATTTCCGATTGCATATAATGGATAAACTCTAATTTTATCATATTCCGAGAAGTTTTCAAGCGAAGTACGAATACCATATTCCACTTGTTTTTCAGCCAAAAACAAGTGCATACTCTGCATTTTTCCACTTTTGCCCGATTTTACCTCTATCGGTATAATTTTCTCGTTTTGTTGTATCACATAATCAATTTCGGCTTGACTTTTTTCTTTTTCTCGTGTCCAAAAGTAGAGATTTTTAGGCATATATGGCGAAGAACTTTTGATAAGTTCCAAACCTGCAAATTGCTCGGCAATCGCCCCTTTGTTAATCACATCAAAGTCGTCGGAAAACAAAATATCAGATAATTGTAATCCCAATAAACTCTGAAAAATACCTGTGTCGAGCAGCATAACTTTCTGCTTTTTGAAATTTACTTCTGCACCCAAAGGTATGCCATTTGCCGAAGTATGAACGGTAGGGATTACCAAACCTGCTTTTTCCAACAACTCAATACTTTCTTTTACTTGACGATAACTTAATTGTTCCACTTTTGCATAGTTAAATTTTCTTCCTGTTTGACGGACAACAGCCTCAAATGCAGTTTGAATACGCAATTCGGGTACTCTTGATTTGTATTTTGAAAAATCTGATTTTAAGGAATTTATCAAATCATTGAGCGTTTTTTGACAAGCCAAAATATCGTTACTTTCTACAAATTTCGACACAACAGCAGGCATTCCTCCGATGACCAAAAACTTTTTTAAGAGTTCTAAACATTTTTCGTGAAAAACTGAAAAAATCGGTTTTTCAGGCGACGCTTTGCAAACTTCATTCCATAACATTTCGTTACCACAAGCCGACATGAATTCGGCAAACGAAAACGGAAACATAAACATCGAACTAATGCGCCCCACACCAAACGAAGGTAATTCTTCCAACGCAAATTCTAACAGCGAACCTGCGGCAATAACGTGCAATTCGGGATAATCTTCATAAAAGAACCGCAATGCAGAAATAGCATTCGGACACGCTTGTATTTCGTCAAGAAACAGTAGTGTTTTGTTCGGAATTATAGTTTTTTTGAATTGCACAGAAAGATTTGCGCAAATTTCCTTTATATCTAAATCGCCCTCAAAAAAACGGTGTAAATTTCGGTTTTTCTCAAAATTTATTTCAAGAAAATAGTCAAATTTTTCCGCTAATTTGCGAATTGAAGACGATTTTCCAACCTGTCTTGCTCCTCGCAATAAAAGCGGCTTGCGATTTTCTTCATCTTTCCAAATCAACAATTCGCTGTCTATAATCCGATTATAATACTGTTCTGTCATTTTTTCAAATCAAATTTTAATGTATTATGCAATGATTTCATATCAAATATTACTTTTATTTGCAATAATTTCGGTGCAAATATACAATTATTTTTTGAAAAACAAATAAAAAAAATATCTATACAAAAAAACGACAAACCTTTCTCGTAGGTTTTGCCGTTTTTTTGTGCCTGTTTTTTTTTTCCACTTGTTACAAGTTCATATATTACACTAACCGTAAGACTATTGTAATTCTCAAATACTAAGTAACTCCAACTACCACTATTACAACTGCCTCTTGCAACTTCAACACCTCCTAAATCTTCTGTTGTGCAAATACCGCTGATTCTGTATGCACAATCGTCTTGAGTTTTAGATTTATCAATCTCATTTGTTTGTATTACTACATTTTGTGAAAATGCACTAAAACCAAAACCAATAATGGCTACAAAAACTAAAAAAAAATTCTTCATTTTTTAAAATTAGTTTAATGTCCGCTCCTTTTAGCAGACTGAAAAATGTTAAATCCCGCTCTAACGGCTTCGTGAGTGTCTTGCCTGCACGTTAAGCACAAATTTTTGGCTTTTGCGAAGGGATTCGGAACTGCTAATTTTCTTGTTACCACTTCTCGGTAATCGTTGCCACTATTGACTTTCAGTCGCTTTCAGTCGCTTTCCGCCGCTGTGTCGCAGGTTAATGGTTAATGGTTAATGATTAGTGGATAAGGAATAAAACCTCATTTCCATCTGATTTTATTTAACAAAACAACCTCAGTAGCAGCAATGAAATATACGCAAACAACCTAACCTAATTACCTAATCTACTGAGGTTGTTTTGTTTGGAAAATTAGGTGGAAATGAGGTTTTTGGTTCCAACTTAACTCTTAACTCTTAACTCTTAACTCATTCCTCCCAACCACTTCTTCACTTCCTCCACAGACTCTCCTTTTCTTGCGGCATAATCGGACAATTGTTCGTTGTCAATTTTGCCGATTCTGAAATAATCGGATTCGGGGTGGGAGAAATACAATCCGGCGACTGAGGCGTTTGGGTCAATGGCTCCATTAGGGGTAAGACGAATGTCGATTTTTTTCATATCGAGCAATTCGTAGAGGATAAAGTTCAAGGAAAGGTCGGGTAGGGAAGGGTAACCGGAAGCCGGACGAATGCCGCGGCAGTGTGCTTTCAACAGTTCTTCGGGAACGTAGGTCTCGTCGGGAGAATAGCCCCATTCGGTTTTACGGACTTGTTCGTGCAAGTATTCCGATGTAGCCTCTGCCAAACGGTCGCGGAGGAGTTGTTGAAGCATTGCGGAGAAATCGTCAGGGGATTGCGGGTCAAGCCGACTCCCCTCTCCTTGTGGAGAGGGGTTGGGGGAGAGGTAACAATGACACGTTTTTCCTGCCGTTGCTGCGAAGAAGCCGACAAAGTCG
>Ga0082212_10010635_pt1 | contig 11753 bp, 11 predicted proteins | sample TergutNt197P3_FD_71548 | JGI IMG/M metagenome (GOLD analysis project Ga0082212, IMG submission 71548) | Neocapritermes taracua P3 segment gut microbial communities from Petit-Saut dam, French Guiana - Nt197 P3 | ecosystem: Host-associated > Arthropoda: Insects > Digestive system > Gut ... | reverse complement strand
TTGGATAACCTGGGCTTTTAGATTATTTCTTTTCAGTATATCTTCTACTTTCGATGCAAACAGGGTAGAAGTAGCCACCCCGCTGCCGCATGCAATAATGATTTTCATGTACTTCACCCCTTTCTTTATCAATTAATTATAATTCTACCACAACTTTTACTTTTTACAAGGAAAAACATAAAAATAAAGGATTAAATGAGATTTTTTAGGCTAGCTATCATTCCCGGAGAAAATTGCATGCATTTTTCTCCGGGAAAAATCCAAAACTATTTTAGTTTTACATTTTTAATAATAATCTTCATCAAGATCGTCCTGGGTAAAAACAATACGCGCGTTGTTGGTAATAGTTACCTCCATTTTAACGTAATAATCACCCTCCTCATCTTCCAGTAAGATATCGTACATATTAGCGGTATTTAACGGTATGTTAAGCTGGAATGTCTTCGATGCTCCGTTTTTTATAGTTTCTTTCCCCAGCCAGTCTTCACCAAATTCTTCTTCTTCCACAGGGCTCATATGAACATAGAAAATTTCGTACCCTGTATTGTTTACAATAGTGATACTAGGCAGGTTTTGAGCAACAACTGCAACGGTTGCCAGAACAAAAAGCAAGCCTCCCAGTAATATTTTTTTCATGATTGCTCCTTAATAATGAATGTAGCATAATCCTGTCTGATAAACAACGCCAACTGCAGGATCCTCTGTTACAGAACAAATGAATTGTGATAAGATTACAAAAGGAGCAAGCTATGAAACTGATATTTCTGGGCCCTCCCGGAGCCGGGAAAGGTACATTGGCAGCCAAGGCGGTGGATATCCTCAATGTTCCCCATATCAGTACGGGGAATATTTTTCGTGCGGCCATTGCAGCCGCTTCGCCCCTGGGTCTTAAGGTAAAAAGCATACTGGATTCAGGTGCACTGGTGGACGACGATACAACTATTGGCCTGGTCAGGGAAAGGCTGGCCGAAACTGATACACAAAAAGGCTATATTCTGGACGGTTTTCCCCGGACAATACCCCAGGCTGAAGCTTTGTCAGAATTTTCGCAGGTAGACAAAGTTGTTAATTTCGACATTCCCGATACTGCCGTGGTGGAACGGCTTGGCGGCCGGCGCACCTGCCGGAAATGCGGGGCCAATTTTCATATTCATTTTGGCAAACCCAAAAAAGAAAACGTCTGTGATCATTGCGAAGGAGAACTTTATACACGGGATGACGACAAGGAAGAGGCAATCAAAAAGCGACTGGAAGTGTACCGTGAACAAACCGCTCCCCTCATTGACCATTACCGTAAAAAAGACCTTTTGGTTGATATAGATGCCACTCCAAAAGTGGACGAGGTGGTGGAAAACTTTAAGAAGAGTATGGGGTAAGTTTGGCCCTGAAATACTCATGCCATGCCCTTTCAATTCCGGCAAGACTTTCTTCCCGGTTAAGTTTATTCCGCAGATACTCGGCCCATGTTACATTATCGCAGTAATATTTAAAAAACCGGCGAGTCCGGCTCAGGTGGAATTCCGGGGGTTGATACCGGGACAGTAAATCCAGGAAACGCTGCCCGGTTTCTTCTATATTTACAGACGGCTTACTGCCGCAATTAATGGCGGCAAATGCCCAGGGCTGCCGTACCAGCAGCCGTCCTGCCATAACCGGGCCTTCGGCGGCTTTACAAGCCAGCTCTTCAGCGCTGTTAATGTCTCCGTTTCCTGCAACAGGGACGTGTAATTCCTTTCTCAGCAATTCGACATATTCCCAACGGGCCTTGCGTTTGAATTTTTCCGCCGCCAGGCGCGGATGAAGGGTGATTAAATCAATCCCTGCATCCTCTAAACCACGGCAAAATTTTACCAGATACGAAATATCCACATTCCGGCCCCAATTTCCTGCAATCTTTCGGCTGTTTTGGCTCTTTTCTGATTGAGCCGAATCGCTGGCGCCTATCTGACGGGGACCAAGCCGAATTTTGGCGCTAAGCTGTTTTTTGGTAACTTTACGGAAGGCTTCGATAAGCCTGACGGCTTTTTCCGGGTCTTCCATCCACCTGACCCCGGCTCCTGTTCTGGTAATGGCAGGAGCGGAGCAGCCCATGTTTATATCGATCCCCAGACATTCCTGCCTGTCCAGCAAAACAGCTGCTTTTATCAACTGTTCCGAATCGGCGCCCAAAAGCTGATAAACCAGCTGCTCCGGGCAGGGACCGTTATCCAGGTACCATTTTTCAAAAGGGCCGCCGGCCAATAACCCTGCAGCGCTGATCATCTCGGTAAAGTAAATAACACCGGTTTGCGGATTTTGCGGCTGGTTAGAGTTCGGGAGAGGATCGCCGTGAACAAATCGATCATTAAGCTTGTTATTCTTCGCAAAATCATTAATTAACTGTCTTAAAGCCCTGTGGCTTAGTTCGGCCATGGGCGCCAGAATAAGGGGATACAATTGCTTGACCACGAGTTATTGTGTTCGATTTTAAGTGAAAAATAAATGCATTTAAACGGATTTTGACATTTAGGCACTTGACTTGTTATTTGTATTGACATACGCTAATATAGATATAGGGAGCAACCGCAGGACGGTTGACATTATAGTCTTGCGGAGCGGAGGTTTGCATGGTTGCAAAGAGTGATGGACCCAGTATTAATGAGAAAGCGCCCGAGGGGCAGAAACCCGAAGGCGGAGCTTATAAGGTTCTTGTTGTTGATGATTCCATGTTTATTGCCAAACAACTTGGACAGATCTTTACATCCGAAGGCTTTGAAGTAGCGGCAACGGCCGGAGACGGCGCCCAGGGGTTGGAGAAATATAAAGAACTGTATCCAAATGTTGACCTGGTAACTATGGACATCACAATGCCTGTTATGGACGGGGTCTCAGCGCTGGAAAAAATACTGGAATTCGATAAAAATGCCAATGTTATTATGGTAAGCGCTCTTGGCAAGGAAGATGTAGTTAAAAAATGCCTATTAATGGGAGCAAAAAGCTACATTGTCAAGCCCTTGGATCGAAAAAAGGTATTGGAGCGCGTAGTTTCAGTCCTTAAACGGTAGTTTTTTCGAAATACAGTAAAAAATCTTCTATGAATGCCCATAAAATATCGGAACAGGTGTATTGTCTCTATGCTGATATTAAGTCAAATGACCTTTTTGAAGGAATTTGGCCCATCCCCAATGGGGTTTCTCTTAATACTTACCTGGTAAAAGGGAAGAAAATCGCTCTTATTGATCTTTTTCGGCCATGGAATGATGCCTTAAACCAATTTGAAGAAGCTCTTTCTTCTCTGGGTTGTAGCTTTGAGACGATAGATTATCTTATTCTTAACCATCTTGAACCCGATCACACAGGCTGGCTTAAAGAATTACGCCGAATAAACCCAAAAGTGGAGATTTTGTCGACTGCCAAAGGGATCAATCTTGTAAAAACCTTCTATAAAGAAGAATCAGGGCTTCGGGCAGTAAAAGACGGAGAAAAGCTGGATTTAGGCACCACAGAACTTGTCTTTTTTGAAACGCCCAATATCCACTGGCCGGAAACCATGGTAACATGGGAACCAAAATCGGGAACACTCTTTTCCTGTGATGCTTTTGGTTCCTTCGGCGCCCTGAATGGCAGGGTTTTCGATGATGAATTTTCACAGGAAGAACATGCTTTTTTTGAAAAAGAAACGCTCAGGTACTATGCAAATATTGTTTCTTCGTTTTCAACGTTTGTAGAACGGGGAATAGAAAAACTAAAAGGTTTGGATATACATTGTATAGCCCCTAGCCATGGCATTGTCTGGCGAAAAAACCCCCAGACAATTGTCGATCGCTATATAAAACTCGCCTCTTATTCCCGAATCTCAAACTCAGGCATACCATCGGGCGAAAAAGAAATATCGATAATTTGGGGCTCCATGTACGGCAACACCAAACAAGGCCTGGATGCGGTAATCCGGGGTATTGAAGCCGAAGGGGTTCCCTATACCATACACCGCGTTCCCAACGAAAATGTTTCTTACGTACTGGCCGATGCTTTTAGGGCAAAAGCCCTTGTACTGGCCATGCCAACCTATGAGTACGCCATGTTCCCCCCAATGGCCTACGTACTGGATCTCTTCCGGCGTAAACACATCTATGGTAAAACCGTCCTTCGTATCGGCTCCTGGGGCTGGGTCGGAGGCGCCAAAAAAGAATACGAAGCCGCTATTGAACCCCTAAAATGGGAAAGCCTCCCCTCTATTGAATGGGCCGGCGCACCCACGGCAGAAGAACTAAAGGATTTGGAAGAACGCGGCCAGGAACTTGCGCGGATAGTGAAGAATTAGTTGGGCCTACGCCGTGTTACTTTTATACAATAACAGGCTCACCGGTTCGCCTGCCTTTTCTGGGCGGGCCAGGAACTTGCGCGGATAGTGAAAAATTAGACGTTTATCACACTAGAATATAGCATTGTCCAATCGTTTATGTGAAATAACCTCATAACTTAAATCCGCATTAATTTCGACAACTGTACGGCGATGAGCCCAGCAGCCAGTAGAAAGGGCGGCGGCGAATGTTGCGGTATGACGGCCTGCTTCTTCAATATGAACTGCCATGATCGAATTACTTCCTGAAAACCCGGCTGGTCCCATGCCAATGCTGTTCAGGGAGCTGAGTAATTTATCTTCAAGTTCCGCAGCTTTGGGATTGCCGTTCTTTGTTCCTATAAAACGCAGCAGGGCTTTTTTGGAAAGTTTTGCTGCCGTATCGGCTTGTCCTGCCAGACCAATTCCCACAAGCAAAGGCGGACAGGCGTTAATCCCCAGACTAACAATTTGATCAAACACGGCTTTAACAGCTTCTTCATATCCTTCCAGGGGCATAAACACTTTGGCAAAACCCGGCAAACTGCATCCCCCGCCGGCCAAATATACATAAAAGCGGATTTTATCCGAACCGGGAACGATTTCCCAATCAATCCAGGGGATATGTTTTCCTGTATTATTACCGGTATTTTTTTCTTCAAAAATTTCCACGACGTTTGGTCGCAGCGGTACAGAAGTAGTCGCCTGGATCACGGCTTCCCGGAGGCAACTTTCCAGTTCTGCCAAATAGGGAAAAGCTGTTCCCGCCTCGGCAAAGAATTGAATTACCCCTGTATCCTGACAACAAGGCCGGTTAAGTTTATCCGCCATTTCCAGATCTTTAAACATTGCGTCGTACATTCGCTGTTCAAGAATGTTTTCCCCGTTTTGCAAGCCTGCCTGCCTTTGCATTTCCCTTAACCTGGTGTATACATCATCGCTCAGGTACTTGGCGCATATATCAAGAGAGCGGACAATCAACGCTGTTAGCTGTTTGGCAGGATTTTTTTCCATAATATCACAGGTATATCAAAAAAAGCGATTTCTATAAATAGTGCTTAAAACATTACTTGACATACCGGACTGAATAATTATAAAAAAATATATCACAGGAGAAATACAATGAGTACATACAATCCATACGAAAATGTAAAAACCACCATTCGCAATGCCGCCGGGAAACTGGGGCTGGAGGAAAGCGACTATATTATCAGCCTGTATCCTGAACGGGAGCTAAAAGTTTCGTTCCCTGTCCGTATGGACAACGGTTCTGTCAGGGTGTTCGAAGGCTACCGAGTGCAGCATTCCAGCGCACGGGGTCCCAGCAAGGGCGGTATTCGCTTTCACCAGGATACGGACGAAAACGAAGTCAAGGCGCTGGCAGCCTGGATGACTTTTAAATGTGCGGTGGTTGGTATCCCTTACGGCGGCGCAAAAGGCGGCGTTACGGTTGATCCCTTCACGCTTTCCCGTGCGGAACTGGAACGTGTAACGCGGCGTTTTGCGGCAATGATTACGCCGATAATCGGCCCGGAACGCGACATTCCTGCACCGGATGTAAATACCAATGCAGAAATGATGGGCTGGATAATGGACACCTACAGCATGCTGAAAGGCTATGCGGTTCCCGGCGTCGTTACCGGCAAGCCGATTGATATCGGCGGATCGCTTGGCCGTACGGAAGCTACAGGCCGCGGCGTTTCGATTATCACCCAGGAAATACTCAAAAAACTGAATATGCCCATAGAAAAAACCCGGGTCGTAGTTCAGGGTATGGGCAACGTCGGCAGTATCTCCGCCAAATTGATCAACGAACTGGGTGCAACAATTATCGGAGTCGGCGATGTTTCAAGCTGTCTTTACAAGGAATCCGGCCTTGATATGTCCGACATCCTCCGTTTTCTTTCAGCAAAAAAAGGCAATCTGCTAAAAGACTACGAACAAAACGGCGCCAAGCGCATAACAAATGAAGAACTGCTAACCCTCGAAACGGATGTATTGATTCCCGCCGCCCTGGAAAATCAAATCAATGCCGAAAATGCGGCAAACATCAAAGCAAAGGTAATTATCGAGGCAGCAAACGGGCCGACAACCGTGGAAGCCGATACCATACTGGACAGCAAAAACATCATTGTGGTGCCCGATATACTTGCCAATGCTGGCGGCGTTGTTGTTTCCTATTTTGAATGGGTACAAAACCTCCAGTCTTTTATGTGGGAAGAAGATGAAGTAAACCAAAAGCTTGCCGTTAAAATGTGCAAGGCATTCGATGCCGTATACGGGATGCACACAGAGAAAAAAGCAACACTGCGGACAAGTGCCTATATGATAGCGCTGCAAAAACTCGTTGCCGCCTATAAAATACGGGGCATTTTCCCGTAACATTGCGCATAACGCTGCTTTTCCACCCAAAGGCCAAGGGCGGGGTTTGGAACAAAGAAAATCTTTTCTCCATTTTTTAAACGGTTCCAGCCCTGATGCATTTTTGTAACATCATATCGGGCTGCTTCTGTTTGTAAATCGCCCCATGTTAAGCCGGCGGATTCAATTTCTTTTTGCGACACGGCGCCGGGACAGTACCGAATGGTAAAGCGGTCTTCGCTTGAGCCGTGAATCAGGTGAGCTGCAGCGCAAAGGTTATCTGCCAGTTCGGCATCAGCAGCAATTCTGTCCATAATCTCCGCCTTTGGCCTATAACCATGTTTGCGAATCAAAGCGTCTACGCTTCTGTCTTCGCCAAAACATTCCAGGCCCGGTGCAAGGATAAGGAGTTCGCCGCCATCCGCCATGGCCATTCGGGTCCGGTAAATTGCCTTGTTCCCCAGCCAGGTACTGCGGTATTCTTCCGGTGCCAGATAGACCACGGCTTTTTGAATGCTTTCGTCCATTATGCTTACGTTTACTTCGCGGGAAAGTGCAGCGGCCTTTTCGAAACATTCGCGGCCAAAGCCGATGTAAAGGCCGCGGACTGCATGGGAATCCACAACGGTAAGAATCCAAAGAACCGGCGGCAATTGATTTCCAAAACGGCGAAAGCCTTCGTCAAAAAAAGCACGGACGGGCGTATCAACACGGCCCATAATCCGCTCCATGCCGTAGGCTGCTCCGGCGAAATGGCTTTTGTCGATTGCCTCCTTGCCGCCGGTTCCGATTAAAACATTCTTAAGATGATTTGCCATGCCGGCAACTTCATGGGGAACAACCTGGCCTATGGAAATTATTAGCGACATGGCTTCGTTCTTCAGCAGTTTGTTAACCTGGACAGGCCAATCGTAATTTACCGCCCCTTCCATTACTTCGTATACCCAATCTTTGTCCAGGCGGCCAAGCTCATAAAGATCGTTCCGCCAATCATGAACAAGAAATTTATCCTTTGGCAAATTGGGAAACATACGATCCAGTTCTGCGGCTGTTAATGCCCTGTGCGTTCCTAGGGCAGGAAGTATAGTAACTTGAGAGTTGTTAGCGACCTGACGAAAAGCAACATCAGTTAAAAAACCTCCGCGTGAATGGATGCGGGTTATATCGGGAGGCAGAATAATCGCCGGACCGGCATTGTTCAAATCGGAAAGCGCATTCGACAATGCAGCGGAAAATAATTCATCCAGTTCTTCATCGGAAATATCCAGGGAAGGATCACCATGTGCAAGGTATGTTTTTTCGGTTATATCCATTTTCATGTATACAAATTACAGGCGCTTTTTTTCCAGTTCTGCGTATTTTTTTAAATCAGTCATAAGATCAGAAAAAGTATCCGGCGTTAAAGACTGTTCCCCATCACATAAAGCATGTTCCGGATCGTTATGAACTTCGAGCATAAGGCCGTCCGCACCGGCAGCAATGGCGGCTTTTGCTACGGCAGGAACCAAAGCAGCATCCCCGGCGGCATGGCTTGGATCAACAATTATCGGAAGATGCGTTCTTTGTTTTAACCAGGGAATGGCAGCAATGTCCAGAGTACTCCGCGAAAATGTTTCAAAAGTCCGCAGACCCCGTTCGCAGAGAATTACGTTTACGTTACCTTCGTCCATGATGTATTCCGCCGCCATAAGTAATTCCGCTGCTGTAGAAGCAAGGGAGCGCTTTAACAAAACAGGTTTACCGCATTTTCCCAATTCCTTAAGCAGACTGAAATTTTGCATATTACGCGCACCAACCTGTATAATATCAATGCCGTTAAAATATTCAAGCTGCTTAATTTCAGTAATTTCGGAAACCAAAGGGAGACCTGTTTCTTTTTTTGCAGCAGCCAAAAGTTTTATCCCTTCGATGCCCATACCCTGAAAACTGTACGGGTTGGTTCTGAGTTTAAATACACCGCCGCGGAGAAATGATGCGCCGGCAGCTTTTACCGTTTTTGCAATATTGATAATCTGCTGTTCGTTCTCAACAGCACAGGGACCGGCAATTATTCCCAGCATCCCTCCGCCAATGGCATGTATTTCGTGCCCTGTGCCCTGAATACTAACAACAGAATCTTCCGGGTGAAAAACCCGGATAACTTTTTTCAGAGCTTCCAGGTTAAACTCGGTGCAAGCTGAATGTTTTTCTTTTCCCAACACTTTTAAGGTCTTAGATTTGTACTTCCGCTGTATGTAAAAGGAAGACGCAAAGCCGCGACATTTTCCAGACCCGGAAAACTCTGGTTAAGTACAGGACTTAACGCCGCTTCGCCGGAACAAACAAAGTTTGCCGATCTCCCCAATGCGGCCAATGCGACTATTTCCTGAATCATGGAAAGGGAAGAGATATTCACCGTTATCGGAACCTGTGTCGTCCTGCGTGCGGGAAGAGAACTACGCGGAGCCGTTCCCTGAGACCAGCTGGTATTGTTTACCGTAAAATTATAATCCATTTTATCCAAATTAACGGCAAATACATTTTTATTATCCACAAGCCATGTAAGAACAAATTCAACCTTATTAATAGAAAGTGAATTGAATTTAACGCCGCTAAACGAAAGGGCAGGCGCTTTAAGCATTGGTATGGAACCGCTAAAGGAAGTATTAAAGGTTTTGGCCCCCAGCACCGGAATATTAAACAGGGCGGAAAGATCAAGCCGGAAGGGCGCTTCATCAGAGTTTAAAAGACCGGAGATCGCCTGATAAAGCCCTTCGTAGTTAATGGAAAAAGGAAGTTCTACAACGGTACCGGCATTGGCGGCAATTTTGGTATTGTTCTTTATAACTCCATTAATAAAGGAATTGTCGATAACAAAAAGTTTCCAGTTAATTTCGGGGAAGGGTATGGAAAAAGAGTTGTCGTTCTGCACTTTTATCCGGGCAATCATGTCAATCTTGCTGAAATTTAAACCTGTCATCCTTACAGATTCAAAAGAAATCGATGGTTCATTAACCACTTTGGACACGGAACCGCAGGTTCCCAGCACAATAACAACAACGACAAGCATTGCTGTTTGTAAAATTGATTTAAACACTTTTTTCATAATTTTCTCCTTGAATTTATTGTTTCAAAACCGCAATAGGGAATTAAAACTTTGGGCAGTCTAACCGATCCGTCAGCCTGCTGAAAATTTTCCAGTATGGCAATAATCGCCCTGGAAACGGCGACAGCGGTTCCGTTCAGCATATGAACAAATTTATTTTTGCCGTCATCATCTTTATACTTAACATTAAGCCGGCGGGCCTGATAATCGGTACAGTTGGAGGTGGAAGTAACTTCTCCCCATTCACCGCCGTTTCTTCCCGGCATCCAGGCTTCCAGGTCCCACTTGCGATATGCAGGCGCACCAAGATCGCCGGTACAGGTATCCACAACACGGAAAGGAATTTCCAAACCACTGAAGATCGCTTCTTCGACAGCGCGGAGTTCTGCGTGGAAAGCGCCCGATTCTTCCGGCAGACAGTACACAAACATCTCCAGCTTGGTAAACTGATGCACCCGGTAAAGGCCTTTGCTGAATTGCCCTGCAGCACCTGCTTCCCGGCGGAAACAATGGGATAAACCCGCCATGCGCAAAGGCAACGCATCTTTTGAAATCACAGTATTGGAATAATATCCGCCAAGGGTAATTTCCGCAGTCCCTACAAGACAGGTATCTTCCCCTTCCAGAGTGTACACATTGGATTCCTCCCCGCGCGGGTTAAAACCAATTCCGGAAAGGATTTCTTCCCGGGCTATATCGGGTGTAATAAAGGGAGTAAATCCGCGTTTTTGCAAAATATCCAGAGCATAGCGAACAAGTCCCAGTTCAAGAAAAACAGCTTCGTTCTTTAAATAGTAAAATTTTGTCCCCGATACCTTGGTTGCCGAATCAAAGTCGATAATGTCCAGATCCTGCCCGAGTTTTACATGATCGGAAGGCTCAAAATTAAATTTAACCGGCTCCCCTACCCTGCCAACTTCCAGGTTATCCTTGTCTTCCCTGCCGCGCGGAGCATCAGGATGGGCCATATTGGGAATACGCCGTCCTTCTTCTCCCAGAGAGGTTTCAATGCTTGCCAGTTCAGTTTCAGCCTGGGCAATATTATCTTTAAGCTTTTTGCCCTCTTCTATCAACGATTGCCGTTCATCTGCTTCCAGCTTGCCTTTCATTGCCGATGCATTGGCATTCCGCTTTTGCTGAAGATTCTGAAGAGAGGTAACCAGTTCTGTCCGCTTGCCAAAAAGCTGCACTACTTTATCGGCATCGGCTTTTATATAACGATCGGTGATGTTTTGCTTTACCGCATCAACATTGTCTACTATAAAACGATAGTCCAGCATGGTTTTATTTTACCTGAGTGAGTGAATTACAACAAGGTATGTAATCATATAAATCCCAATTTAGCGAACTGAACGCATCAATTTTCCCATATCGGTGGGGGGAAGAACACCCATTCAGACCATGGCGGTCGAGGCTGCCGTCGACGCACACTTTGGTGTGGCATCTTCTTCACCTCGCCGAATGGTCTTCATGGCTAACCTTCCCCCCACCTATGTGGCAACATTATCCCCGATGCGTTCAGCTCGATACGTTTAGGTTGTTATTATAACGGATGAAAACCGCTATCTGCCGCTGAACCTGATATTTGATTAACTGAACAATTGCCTGGAAAGGGGTGAGACTGCGCTGCCAAAAAGTTCCTGGGGTTCCCTGCGAAACAGATCACGGGGAATAAAGAAGTATTTAGGATAAAAGAGCCTGACTACTTAATGATTAACCTCATAAGGTTTTACAAAATACGGAATTATTTTTAAGTAGTCAGGAAGCTGATTGAGCAGGTTCACCCAGAGTTTTTGGCAGTGCCGCCTCACCCCTTTGCTGAATTTATTCGGATTAATTAAATTGCCAGGCTCAGCGGTAAATTGGGATTTATCTATAAATTCACCGGAAATGACTCAAATCCTTTGTCTTTTAGCTGCTTCATGGTAACTGTTAGATCCGGGCCCGGCAGAACTCCTACTATCCAATGTTCTTTCCCATTTACCGTTT
>Ga0082212_10010634_pt1 | contig 11754 bp, 13 predicted proteins | sample TergutNt197P3_FD_71548 | JGI IMG/M metagenome (GOLD analysis project Ga0082212, IMG submission 71548) | Neocapritermes taracua P3 segment gut microbial communities from Petit-Saut dam, French Guiana - Nt197 P3 | ecosystem: Host-associated > Arthropoda: Insects > Digestive system > Gut ... | reverse complement strand
AAACGCTTTCTTCGATGATCGGCTCGTGAGTGTTCTCAAAAATAGCCCAGTCGTTCGGGTCGTTGTAAATGGTTTTTTTGCTCTTGTAGGATTGCTTGGTAGTCTTGAAGTTTACCGTATGGCCGAGAAATTCCAAACGCTCCATCATGTCTGCTACAGTGCGGGGTACCCATCTGTAGGGGTCTTGGGTTGGCTTGGTCGGTTTCAAAATTCCCTTTGAAGCCCAATATGCAGAGGGGGTCAATACTTGGTTTTCCCGTAGCCACTTGGCGATCTGCGTTGGCCCTTTACCGTCCACGCACAAAGAGAATATCTTTTGTACCACGGCGGCGGCTTCCTCGTCCACAATCCATTTCTTTTTGTCGTTGGGGTCTTTCGTGTACCCATAGGGTGGGTTTGTAGAAAGGTACTCCCCGGACTTGCCCTTGCTCTGCCATGTGGCGCGTATCTTCTTGCTGGTATCTCTAGCGAACATCTCATTAAACACATTTCGGATCGCGGCAAACTCATTTTCGCCCCGTGTGCTGTCCACACCGTCATTCATGGCTACAAAGTGTACGCCAAATTCGGGAAATACAATGTCTGTGTACATACCTACTTGAAGATAATCACGCCCCAAACGGCTCATGTCTTTTACAATAACGCGGGAGATTTTACCCGTCTTAATGTCGGCAAGCATACGCTGGAAGCCGGGACGGTTGAAGTTTGTGCCGCTGTAGCCGTCGTCCTCGTCATAGTGCCGTATGGGATTGTAGCCGCGCTCCTTGCAGAACCGCTCTAAAATCTTCTTTTGGTTGGCTATACTGTTACTTTCGCCATCGTTCTTGTCCTCTTGGCTTAGACGCGCATAACAGGCGGTGAAGCCCTCTGCTTCGTCTTGGCCTTGTGTTTGCATACGAAATTGCAAGACGTTTTCGCGGACAAGTGCGCGGGTTTCTGCGCTCATGGGTGCATTGTTGGTCACACGCTGGAATGTCGTTTTACTCACTCCAATCACCCCCATTCGGAAGTGAAAGGTCAGAGGTAGAGATTGCCCCGCCAAACAGTTTTAGCACCATGTGAAAGTCGTTGTCTGCGATACTGATAACTTCCACGTCTTGCGCTTGCGCCCATGCTACAAACTCACCTACAAGGATAATGTCACGCCCAATGCGGGACGCATGGCTGATAACTACCTTGTCGATACGTCCGGCTTCAATATCTGCTTTGAGCGCATTGAACGCCGGGCGGTCAAGTGTATTCCCACCTATGCCAACGTCGGCATAAAGCGTGAAGCTCTCTAGCTCTTGTTCCTTTGCATAACAAAGAAGTGTGTGCATTTGATTGTCAAGGTACAGGGTTTCTGTTTGTTTACTTGCCACGCGGTAATATAGCGCGGCTGTTTTTCCCGTTTGCTGATTCATAATATAGCCTCCGTTTCAGCAGACGGGATAAAACGGTAGCTTCGATCAGTATAACACAAATCCCGTCCCTTGTCTGCCCAAAAGCCCCTATTTCTCGGCCTTTTTTGCAATTTCCTTTCGTATCAAGCGGCGCACTTTTGCCGCCGCGCTCTCTGTTGCTCCGGCCTTGGTTGTGGCCGTCACGATATATTTTTTACCCCCAATGTCGTACCGCCGCACAACCGGGGAATTTGATTTTTTAGGTATTGCACTCATGCTAAAAACTCCTTTCGTGGTATTGTTGAAAGTTAAGTAATAAGCAAAAAACTAAGCCCAACGGACGGACGCGGGCGCGTCCTCACGGGAATTTCACCCCGGCATGGTTCTCATGCCGCCGCCATCATTGCCTGCGACGCTTTTAACGCTCGGACTGTGACTTGACGGGAGTATCATTATGGGGATTTATGCGTCCTCGCCCACAAGCCGCCACGCTTGTTTTGCGGCCTTGTAGTGGTCGCTCCGCTTTCCCCGTAGGGGAAAGTATCATGGCGTACAAGCCGCACGGCTCGGCACAAATCGAAAGTATCCGTTTTGCTTTATACTGCCGCGCCGTTATCTTGCATGGCTTTCTTTGTCAAAGTGCGATTATATAAAGGTCATTATCCGACCGTAAAAGCCCACTTCGGGAAATGGACTTTTGCCGTGTGACAACGACAAATAGCCCGTAGGCGGGGAAGCGTGGAAAGGGGTACACGCTCCCCGCACGGGCTTGTCCGTTAGGCCGCCGCGTCGATACTGGTATCGAAGTTGAGAATGGCGGTGATAAGTTTTGTTTCCAGTCTGCGCTTGATACCCTCGTCAATGCACAGATAAGGGTTGCCGAAGTCGTCATATAGCTGTCTGGTTGCCAGCACAGCTATATAACTTTCATAGTGCTTTAGTACGGCATTGATCGCGTCAACGTCGCCGCTTGCCGCCAGTAGAATAACGGGGTATGGAAGCAAGTTATGTGTTGGGGCTGTCTTGTGCATTTTCTACCTCCTCCATCATTTTTTTAAGCTCCCGCAACGTGCTTGTCCGCTGGTATTGGACAGTAGAACGTATCAGGTCTAGCTTTTCTCCAATCTCCCCGTCGGACAGTTCGAGGAAATAGGAAAGTAGGATAATGTCGCGCCTTTGCTCCGGCAGACTTTGTAATGCTTGGGCTATGCTCTCGTCGTTCACGATAACGTCATGGCCGAGTACACAAAAAATCTGTTCCGTTACAAAATACTTGTCCGTTGCGGAAAGCTGTTCAAGCTCTCCGGCCGACAGTTCCGAAAAAGATACTTCTTTATCCCGTAGCCGCTTGATCTCGGCGTAACAGTTCCGGGCTTCGTGTTTCAATACCTTTTTGCAAAAGCTGTCAAAGGCGTGGCGTTTGCTCTTTTCGCGGTTAGTGGGCTTCACAGTTTCACCCCCTTTCGCGTCCGCGAGGGCGGGTGATTGTTTCCCCTTTCATAACTACTACAGTTGAAAATGCAAAACTGCCAAACTTTCGAGGTAAATTTTGAAAAATATTTTTTAAGCACGAAAAAACCCGGCTGAAATAAGCCCAGCCGGGCGCGTGGTAATGTGTGTATTTCTGTCGAGTAATTTAATAGCGTACTCGGAGGAGGAGGGTCGCCCGATGAGCCGAAACGACTTTTTTTGACGAGTAGACCCTTTCAAAATCAAGGCGGTTAAAAACGATCATGGCAACACCCTCCTAATGCCGCTGTCTACCGATAAAAAAGCGGCGACTTTGATAGTAAAATCAAAACCGCCGCAGGGCTTGTTACCTAGTTTTTAGCCGCAAAAATCTAACTGCCACAACCACGGTTTTTTTTATTTACCGCAAAAGGGCATTGTGAGGGATAACATTATCAGAGCAAATCTCGGTACTTAAAGCACAGAGCCGATAACTGCGATTTCTCACGAGTTATCGGCTCTGCGTCTAAGCGTCTGGCTCTTTGATAATTGATATATTTAATTGTTCGACATTTACAAGCGTTTCTTGCTTGCACTTTGGACAATGCAGTAGAAAATTTTTAAGTATTGTGTCCTTTCGTAAGCGCGTTCGGGTTTTATTGTTGCATACAGGACATAGTAGCCATTCTCCCTTGTCCACAATATCACCCCCTCCGATCAACGTGCTTTTACTCGCCTTTCACTTCGGATTGTTCTGCGGAATCCATCTCATTAAACCAGTCGTCAAGCTCTTCGTCATTGCGTTTTTCGCTAGACGATTCAGTTGATGGAACAGGGGCGATAGGTAGACATTGCTTTCTTTGCAAAAGAAGCCCTGCCGCCGCTAAGAGTAAGGCATAGATAAAATACTGTCCGCTATTTGCCATATAAAAGCTTGCTATGTCATATTCGTTACCGCTCGTAACCAGTTGTCCCGCCGCTCTTGCTTGTGAAATAATATCCGCACAATGGGTATACGCCCATATCGCATAAGCGGCTATCAGTCCAGCGAAAACATATAAAATAATGCTCGGTATTAGTTGCACAATTCTCTTACTCATACTCTATATCTCCCTCTGCAAGTGTATGATATTCCTCTCCACTTAATAAACGCCCCGCTCGTATGCCAATTACTTCGTCCGCAACGGCGGTTACATTTTCGGAATGGGTAACGATAATCACACATTTATTTTCTTCGTGTGCTAGTCGCGTTAGGATTTGAAGGACTGCCGCTTCGGTTTCTGCGTCGAGATTGCCTGTTGGTTCGTCTGCAATAATCACATCGGGGTCATGGGAAAGTGCCCTTGCAATACCAACCCGTTGCTGTTCGCCGCCCGAAAGCCGCAAAATTTTCCGATCTGCGGTTTCCCGGTCAATGCCAACCTTGCGAAGCAAAGAATAACCGACTTCCTTTTTTTCTTTTTTGCCCTTAATATCGCTCTCACTTATACTCATGGAAAGCGTAATGTTGTAGATAGCTGTAGAGTTTAACAAAAGGTTATATCCTTGAAAGATCACACCAATACTTTTGGCGCGGTACTCGTCACGGTCAAGCTGGCGCAGATTTTTCCCGTTGTAGTAAACCTCGCCCTCTTTGCAAACGTCTAGGCCGGATATTAAGGACAAAAGGGTAGATTTCCCCGCGCCCGATTGCCCTATAATCGTGTAGACTTTTCCTCTTTCAAAAACCGCGCTTACGTCTTTCAGTACGGATTCTGTGCCACCGTCATAACGATAGGTAACATCTGCTATTTCTAAGCATTTCACGTCTACACCCCCTAATTTCGTTCCATCAGTATTTTGATTGGTTCATATTTTGTAATACGGCTAACTGAAATTGCTCCGGCGATAGACGCAAGCAGTAGCGATACGCCCAAAATCTGCAAAGCCGTTATACCGTCTAAGACAATGTTAATCTGACCGTCACCAGTCCACAGCGCATTTGACACAGGCGTTGCAAGGATAGTTCCAGCAATCATGCCGAAAACAAAGCAAGTACAAGTAAGTGCAATCGTTTCTACCCACAGACCGAGCGCAACCTTTTTCTTTTTCATACCCATTGCTCTCAAAACGCCTATTTCATACTTCCGCTCACGAATTGCAATTACAGACAGCAGAATCATAATCGCCGCTCCGAACAGCAACACAACCAGTAGGAACGTAAGCGAAACATCTTTCAGACTTTCTATAGGCGCGATCATTCTTCGATAACCCGCCTCATCCCGAAAAACCATCCAATCATCGGGAAGCCCGCGCTCGCGCAGCTCTGCTTCAAACGCGGGTAACAGATCGGGGGAATGAAGATGAAACACAGTTTCATCTCCTCGTGCAAACCCACCACCAGCACCGATTTGTACGCCGGATAGGTATTCTGAATCTGCAAAGCGGTGTAAATCTTCCAAAGTGACGGTTGAAGTGGTGTTATTACTACCGCCCATTTGCCGCATTTGCGGCCTAATCTGCACCATTGTATTAAACTCAATTTGTGCGTTCTCGATAATTGCGTCTGTAGCATTAAAAATTGATAACGCAATTACCGCAGAAGTTATAACGGCAAACATGATTATGCCAAGTAACATATTTCGCCCTTTATTTTTGGCTAAGTTCAAGAGGGCGTATTCAAACACATACATAAAGTGTCCTCCTAGCAGGGTAGCTGAACAGCGGCGGCATCTCACCGCAACCATGCCTATTTTTTGTTGTTTGTGATTTGTCGGAACACACCTTTATCAAGCCCCCATACTTCATCCGCTATGGTAGTGACTTTTTTAGAGTGGGTAACGATAATAACGCACTTACCCTCATCATGTGCAAGTCGAGTGAAGATTTTTAGTATGCTATCTTCTGTTTTCTTGTCAAGATTGCCTGTGGGTTCGTCTGCAACAATGAGTTCCGGGTTGTGTGCCAAAGCTCGTGCAATGGCGACACGTTGCCCCTCGCCGCCCGATAGTTTTAGGATTTTGCGGTTGGCCTTTTCTTTGTCTATTCCTACTTTTTCAAGTAGAGAATAGGCTCTTGCCTTTTTGTTCCCCTCAGAAACACCGCTTATATTCATGGAAAGCACAATGTTGTCAATGGCTGTTGCGTTTGTCAGCAGATTAAGTCCTTGAAAGATAATCCCTGCTTTCCGCGCTCTGTAGCGGTTTAGGTTCATTTCGGCAAGGTTCTCATTTTCATAGGTAACGCTACCCTCTGTGGCAGTATCAAGCCCTGCCAACAAGTTAAGGAGTGTAGATTTTCCAGCACCAGACTTTCCAACGATGGTGTAAACCTTTCCCTTTTCAAAGCTCACATTGAGGTCTTTGAAGATGGTTTTACTGCCGCCCTCGTATTTATAAGAAACATTTTGCAATGCAAGTGTACTCATGGTTTTTGTCCTCCCTTAATTTCGTTCCCGAAGTATCTTTAACGGCTCATACTGGGTAATGCGTATAATTCCGATCACACTTGATATAGCCGCCAAAGCAAGGGCAATCAAGATAATTTGCACAATAACATCCATTCCTACAGCTACTTCAATCTCGCTTATGGCTCTGTAGCCGCTTGCGGGGTCGTCTGTCTGCACTTGTCCGCCGGCCATAAGCACCCTACCGCCCTCGTCAGAAGCGGCAACGGATTCTATCTGTGCTTCAACTTCTCCGGCTAATAGTGTGTCGGCCATTGGTTGCGAGATGGCCGCCCCCACTCCTAGACCTAGCACAAGGCATAAAGCCGTGATGATTATGGCTTCGGAGAAAATTCCAAAGGCTATTTTCCCGCGCTCCATCCCCATTGCTCTCAAAACGCCAACTTCATATTTACGCTCCCTAATAGCGAGGTAAGATACCAGCACCAATACAATCGCCCCAAGAATTAGAATGACAATCGTAAATGTCATAGCGGCACTTCTCATACTGTCCAGCGGCCCTGTCACTCGATCAAGCGCGGCTTGGTTGATTGTTACACCAAAAACGTCCGGCAACCCTTTTGCTCTTACTTCTGCTTCAAATCGCGGGAGGTCATCTGGGTTTCGCAAATAGTATTCCAACCTCATGTCAAGACCATCTGCGGTTTCCCACCCTGCCGCCATAAGGGTTTCAAAGCTCACGAAGATTTCATTTTGGCTTATCATCATAGGCAAGGAGAAACCCATCATTTCCCAAATGCTTGATTGCCATTCTTCCATCTCGTCAGCCACATGTGAGAATATACCAACGACTTCTAATTCAAATCTTTTCCCAGCTTGGAACGCAGATTCAACATAAATCGTGTCACCAACAGAAAGCCCATTCAAAACGGCAAGTTCTTCTGTGATAATGGCTTCGTTCATCGCTTCAAACATTCGCCCTGCCACAAAGTTACGATATGTGCCAAAGCCGCTAATATTATTAGGCTCTGAATGTCCGATCAGTTTGCCTACAGGGGAATGAACCATACTTGGGTCTGGTGGCGGGGTCATGCCCATTTCAAAATCGCCTACAGCATAGAAATTCCCAAACCATGCTTGCATTTCAGCTTGAAAAGTCGTATGCCTTAAATAGTCGGAATCAGCAAACGAAACATATTGGTCAATGGTGATCGTCTGTCTGCCATCTCTGCCGTGAGTGAACAAGTCAACGCTTATATCTACTCTCGAAGCAATATCCAATCGTGCTTCGTCAATAATGATGGATGAAGCGTTATTGATCGTCAAGGTAACAACCGCCGAAATGATGATTACCAATGTGACCGCCGCAATTAGGATATTTCTTCCTTTGTTGCGGACAAGGTTCTTGATTGCGTTACTGATGATGTACATAAAAATCCTCCCTAGATGCTCGGCCTGCCGCGCAGCTTGCGCGGTCTTAACCATTGTCATGTAGAGAGGATAACATTTTAGTCTGTAGTTTTTCTGTAGCCAATCTGTATTTTGTCTGTAGCGGCAAAACCTTTTTAAGCTGACGGCAAATCAAACCAAAAAAGTATGCCGTCTTTTGCTTTAGTAAGTTCAAAGTCCGCACCCATTGCTTCAAGGGTCTTTCGTACTATGGTAAGACCCAAACCGCTCCGGCCATCCTTGCGGGTTCGCGCCTTATCTATCCGATAGAAAGGGTCAAACAGTTTTGACAAGTTTTCATCTTCAATATGTGCGCCTGTATTGAGTATGCAAATACGGTACTGGTCTATCATTTGCTCACTCCATATTTGTATCTCGCCGTTTGCCGGGGTGTTTTGTACAGCGTTCAAAATTACATTTGACAAAACTTTTTTGAGCATATTTCTATCGGAAAGGCAAAAATGGTCTTGTGGGATATTTAGCGTAATGTGTTGACCGTTCGCGTCAGCAAGTGTCTGATAGCTCGGCAAAATTGATGTAACTACCTCTTGCAAATTTAATTTTTCTTGATTGGGTACGATCTTTCTGTCATTCAAATTTACAAGCTCTAAAATTTCAGAAATGGTTTTGTTTTGAGCGTCCATTAACTTAACACATTCACGAAGATACTTCGGATGGTCTTTATAATCGCCAATATTTTCAATCATTCCCTCAAGTAATATGCTTGTTGCGGCAATCGGTGTTTTTAGTTCATGGGAAGCCGCCGAAAAGAAATAGCGTTGTGTTTCTTCCATTTCGCGCACACGGATAATCTCGTCTTTCAATTTGTCGTACATAGAGTGAACATCGTTCGCAAGGCTCCCGATTTCATCATGGCGTTTCGGAAAGGGGCTAACATCTTTTAAGGCCGACATTTTTTTAGTATCATTCGCCAGTCGCTTTATTGGACTTGTAACTTGTCGGGCAAATATGAATGCTCCGATCATGCCCACTACCAGCATACCTACAATAGCAAACAAAGACCTTCCAATTAGACTACCATAATTCGCCCCGGACGCTGTGCGATTGACAGCAAAAAGTGTATGGTCTGCTCCTATGTTCATTCTTATTCTGTGAGTTCCGGCAATGAAAGTATCTCCTGTATCCATACCGGGCGTAGAAAACACAACATTTTCTTCTCCATCTCTGATGTAAAAGGAAAAAGATTGATTATAGTTATAAAATTCTCCTGCAATCCTTATGATCTCATCTTGGTTTCTTCCCGCTAATTGGTCGTGCAGACTTTGGTATGACGCATATAGCTGTTGTGTTTGGTTCGTGTTATAAAACAAAAGAAATTGTTGAGAAAAAAGACCAACGGTAACAAATATCATGATAAGCAAAAAAATGGTGGTATAGGTAAACACCTTAAAAAATATTCCGCGCTTTTTCATATGCTTATTCCTCCAAACGATAGCCAACGCCCCGAACCGTCTTAATAATATTTTCCGGCAGTTTGGCGCGAAGATTTTTAATATGCGTGTGTACGGTGCTTTCGCCGCCGTCAAAATCATAACCCCATACACGGGACAAGATCGTTTCATATGTCAAAGTTTTGCTGGTGTTTTGTGCAAACAGCATTAAAACCTCAAACTCCTTTAGTGTTAGGGATAATTCCGCGCCATTGTATGCGGCCTTGTAGTCATCTGGTGTCAAACTTAGCTTGCCGTAATGGAATTCCTTTGACAGCGCCCCGCTACGCCGCAGTAATGCTTCAACTCTTTTTAGTAAAAGCTGAATTTTGAAAGGCTTGGTTACATAGTCGTCCGCTTCCGCGTCAAATGCCTTTATTTGGTTTTCGTCATCTGATAAAGCAGTCATCATTAAAATAGGCGTATCGTTTAACTTGCGAAATTCCCGCAAAAGTTCATGCCCGTTCATGCTGGGTAGCATTATATCAAGTATCGCAAGTTGATACTTGTTTTCGTAAAACTTGGTCAATGCTTCTTCTCCGTCCAAACAAGCGTCAACAATATAGCCCGATTCCGCGAGAAATGCTTTGACTGTGTTATTTATATTTTCATCATCTTCAACGAGTAAGATTTTAATATCCATATATAAACCCCTCCACAAATAACATAGCATAGCAATCTGTAGTTTTTCTGTAGTTCAACTATTTCCAATCGCTTTTTGCAACGTCCATCATATTATACATCTAATTCTAGGGATATACAAACAAAACGGAAATTAAATAGTACAGCAAGTACACAGATATATCCTTTCGTCAAAGCAGTAGGAATTATAAACTTACTATGGAGGATATGCCTATGTACTCGAAAGAAAAATTTGATATGTCTGCTTTCGGTCAAGCCGTGAAAGAAGCCCGCGAGGGTAAAGGCTGGTCGAGGGAGAAATTAGCGGAAATGCTTGACCTTGCGCCCCGGTATATCATGTATATCGAAACACGGGGGCAACACCCAAGTCTACAAAAGCTATACGAGATTGCAACGCTTTTCAATATCTCTATAGACCAATTCTTTTTCCCATACACCACAGGGAGCAAGACAACGCACCGCCGCCAGCTTGACGCTATGCTTGATAGCATGGGCGAAAAAGATTTATCAGTCATAACCGCAACAGTAAAAGCAATGCAAGAAACCAAGGCTACAGGAGAATAAACGCTCCTGTAGTTTTTATTTTTAGCTGATTTAGTACGTCGTAACCCGTAACGGTTGTGGCGTTCTATTTTTTTGTCCGGGAAGTTTGGCAGATTAGCCTTTTCATTTGTAATAGTAGTAAGAGAAGCAAACACGCAAGCATAGGCAGATGGTACCATGTTGTGCCAACACGGTATCATTTGCCGTCAACCCGCGCCGATCACTCGCGGCGGGTTTGTGCTTGGTGGGAAGAATCCCACGCCCTCTTTTTGGTGCTACCGCCCCAAACCCCGTAAAGTCAAAACCAAAGGCAAAGGAGAACCCCAGCATGGACGAAAACATAGACGGTCTAAAACGCCAAGTGCAAATAAAATTCCGCGTCACCGAAGCGGAGCGCGATTTGATTTATGAAAAAATGCGGCTACTGAACACAAACAACCTCGCGGCCTATATGCGGAAAATCGCCATTGACGGCTATGTGATAAACACCGACAATTCCGACCTGAAAGCCATAGCCGCCGAAATGCAGAAAATAGGTGTCAATATCAATCAAATAGCGCGGCGGGTCAATAGCACCACCCGCATATATGAACAGGACTTTAACGAGATGAAACGAGGGATAGATGATATATGGCGGTTACTAAGATTAAGCCTATCAAGGGCGGTCTAAAACGCGCCCTTGACTATATACAAAACCCAGATAAGACGGACGAGAAAATCCTTGTTTCGTCTTTTGGTTGCGCCTATGAAACGGCCTATGAGGAATTTGAGTTTACGCTATCAAAGGCCATGCAAAAGGGTAATAACCTCGGCCATCATCTGATACAGTCTTTTGAGCCGGGAGAATCTACGCCAGAGCAAGCCCACGAGATAGGGCGGCGGCTTGCGGACGAGATTACCAAAGGGCGGCATGAGTACGTTTTAACTACCCATATTGATAAAGGTCATGTCCATAATCACCTCATTTTTTGCGCCGCCAGTTTCATAGACCATAAAAAATATATCAGCAACAAGCGAAGCTATTACGAAATCCGCAATTTCAGCGATAAACTCTGTAAGGAATACGGCCTGTCCGTGGTTGTACCGGGACAAGACAAGGGCAAACACTACGCCGAATATGCCGCCGATCTAACAGGCGGCAGTTGGAAAAGCAAGTTAAAAGCCGCCATTGATACCCTCATACCTGAATCAAAGGACTTTGAGAACTTATTAAAGCGGCTGGAAGCCACGGGGCATGAGATAAAGCGGGGCAAATATATTTCCGTCCGCGCTCCCGGCCAAGAGCGGTTTACCCGCACAAAGACGCTGGGTGTGGACTACACAGAGGACGCAATCACAAAGCGCATAGCCGGAGAATATACCCTAGTCGCACCGCCCACAGAGCTTGATGGCAATGTGATTGAGTTTGCCGCCGCGCCCGGTGACAGCGCGGACATTGACCTTGATATGTTCG
>Ga0082212_10010633_pt1 | contig 11754 bp, 2 predicted proteins | sample TergutNt197P3_FD_71548 | JGI IMG/M metagenome (GOLD analysis project Ga0082212, IMG submission 71548) | Neocapritermes taracua P3 segment gut microbial communities from Petit-Saut dam, French Guiana - Nt197 P3 | ecosystem: Host-associated > Arthropoda: Insects > Digestive system > Gut ... | reverse complement strand
GGCTTTCATCGTTATCGTACCGGTTATTCCCGTCGGTTGGATTACTGTATAGTTTAATGGATTAGCCGTACCCCCGCCCATTGTAAAATCGTAGTGGAAGGTAACCGGTTTCCCGACACCGATAGTTTCATCATCATAATTCGCAGTAACACCGGCAGTGACGACATCGGCGGTTTCATGATTCTGTAAGCCGGCAAATGTAAGCGTCCCAAAACCTTTCACTTCATCCGTTCCGTCATAAGGTTTATCAATATGAAAGCCGGTAATGGATAATGGGGCCGGAGTGATATCCGCCGCAGGGTGCGGCAGGACAAGGTAATATTTCGCCGCATCGTCACCAGCTAAGGAAAGTCCGGTGATGGTGACCGGCTTGTTTGTCCCGGCATATGAACTGGCAAACGTACCCGCCGCTGTCCCGCTTATTGAGACATCATCACCACTTTCTATGCCCGAAAGCACGGCTGTACCGGTAATGTCAGCCACATTTGTCCCGTCGTATGTTTTTGCCTGAGCGGATAGTCCGGTGACATGAAGCAGAATCGCATCAACCACAAGCAATGTTCCACTTACATAGCTAATCTGATAATTTACGGAAACGGCATCCTTCGGTGTAATCGTAAAATTAGAAGCGGCAGAACTGTCAAAAGGCCTGTCCAAATCAAATGATGGCTGCGTCGTAATAACCGCTTCCGTTTCGTTATTTACCAAGCCGCTTACAATGTAGGTATAAACCGGTTCGCTTTCATCAAGCATGATCGTTTGATCATCGGCGGTAATCGTAAGCGGCGCCCCGGTAATCGTGACCCCCGATTTTGTTACAGTGGAGTTCGTCAGGTTATATTTGCCGGCGTCCACACCATGAAGGGCCATGTCGCTCACTGTGACTGTGCGTGAACCGGCATTTGCATCATTGTAAACCGCAGTATCATAATCAGCCGAAACATCGTCACCGGTTATGATTCCGGAGGGGGCAGTGATGCTTAAAGCCGTTACATTGGTCGTTCCGTCATAAACTTTACCGTTATAATGGATATCATCAGAAACGATGGTAATATTTTTCCGCCCAACCGTGATTGTGAAGGCTACGCTTGTTATGGCACTATAATTCGTGTCGGCGGCTTTGGATGCTTTCACATAAATGTCGCCGATGCCGGTAATCGTGACCTGGCCTGCCGATGTAACCGTCCCGGCTTGATTAGCAGCAGGAACGATAGAAGTGTCCAGCTCATATGTCACCGCACCACTGCCGCTTCCGCCGGAAGTCGTAAGCTGGAAGGTGGCATCGCCATAGGTCTTGCTCCCGGGGTCAACCACATTGAGTGCCGCTTGAGTCAAGTTGGTCTTGTTATCTATCGTCAGCGTAAAGGCCGCCGACTCCATACCATCAATTGTCAGCTTCAGGTTATCGTAAACATCTTCCTCTGTGCTGGCATTGCCCACCAGAGTCAAGGTTCCGGCATTATTATTGATGATAACGTTCCCATTCTTTATCGACACACCTGTTGGGATATTCAATACGGAAGCTATGTAATCGCCGTCCGCGATGTTTGTTGTTGTAACATTGAATGTAACTTCCTCAGCATTTGTCTGCTCAATCATGGTTCCATTTTGTGTACCGACTTGTACGGTTTTCACCAATCCCGGATTTTCAATAACAATATCAACAGGGCCATTATGGGTAACGGTAAGCGTATACACCCCGCCCGCACTTACCCAATTCTCCGTAAAGCTGCTGTTATTAATGGTCTTGCCACGAACTCCCCCATCTGTAACAGTGGCTGTGGGCATCGCTTCATTGCCTTCGATTACGATAACCGTTTGCTCCTTCGCACTGTCGGCAGGATTTAAAAGATAGCTTTTTAACCATCCATCGTTATAAAGTTCCCTCGTCCAATTCGGGTTTGCGGCAACAAAATTCCAAAGGCCGGTTTTATCCGCAACATAATTACCCAGATGTATTTCCAGGCGGTCGGTCTTCTCGGTTATAATACCATAAGTATGGTTCGGATATTCAAGCTTCAAAGTGTCGGCATTATTTGAAATGAGCGGGATGACAGCATTTTGTTTTCGCTTTATATCCAAAAGCGAGTGATAGGTATACCAGACGTCGCCTATTCTTTCGGCAAACAAAGTTCCGGTATATTCCTCTGCGTATCTATCATTAAAATAATTGACTTTCGCCGTATTTGAGGGGAATCTATTGTTCGACATCTCCGATTCCTTAATAATTTCAATACCACTGTCTGTAAATACTTTTAACTCATCGGCATTGGCTTTCGGGGGAAGGAACGGGATCGTGCCATAGCGCCCGGTTGACCTGTTCCAATTTCTGTTGATTGAAAGGTTCCCTTCCCTTTCCGTGGCAACGCTGCCCGCAACAGAATTTCCATAAAGCCCTTGATATAGCCCTACCAAGAAATCTTCATACTTGTAGTGATAGTTCTCATCCTTTTCGCTAAACACCCTGTTTGTAATCCTTGCGTCTGTACTTTCATCGGGCCAATATGCAATTTTTGTACGTGCAAGTACTTCTTCCCTTGTCGGAATTTTAATCGTCCCATCGATTATTTTTTGAAAAATAGGGAACATAACTTCCGTAGCCATTGGGGCAACCAAGCCGTCGAACTGCGTGGTATAAAGCGGATGTTCAAAGCAGGAGAACACCGTAGCACCGGAAGTGACCGCATTAATGAGCATATTTGCCATTTGCGCTTCCGGGAAGGAATAGGGGGCAGCAGCCCAATAGTAACCCCAGTAGTTCCGTAAAGCTGCGTAATGCGGCCCGCGCCCGCTCTCAAACCACGACCATGTATCCGGGTGAGCACCCAGATGCGCCGCGTTTCCGGACAGCCACATGCCAAGGTACTGACTTTCCAAGGCGTTGAACGAATAACCGGCGGTAATTTTAGGGGTAACAATAAAGTTGTCGGAATACTCTCTGCCGGCACGCATAAAATTCTCATTGCTGTACCAGTTTAAATGCTCCCATATATTATTGTTAAACATAACCCAAGCGCCATAATCCTGCGCAAGCTTAAGATGCTCAATCAGCAAATCAGACATCGTTTCCGGATATCCGCCCTTCCCGGATATTTCTGAAAATTTGGTGCCGATGAAGGTACCGGGGTATTTTAGATATAGTTCTTCAAGTTGGGACAGCGTAAGATGTTCCCAGCCGCCCATGACAATCTGGCATACCACCGTGGCCCCCAACTCTTCGGCTACCGCTAAATTATTATCCAACAAGCGGTAAAAATCTTTCTGAGGCATATCTTCCGTGGCAAAACCCAAACTCGTATAGGGCTTTAGATCATCCGGAACAATGCTCCACAAATCACGGATCATCTGACCTTGAAACATCAGTTCCTTTCTTGCCGGAGGTGCATCCATGTATGTTCCCATTTCCCCGTTCAGGAAAATCATGGGATTATCAGTGGCTATTGGCCTTTGCAGTTGATCTACTTTGGCGGGGAGCGTCAAATTGAAGGATTTTGTTTGGATGGTGCCGCCGTTGTTAATTGTGGCAGTTAACGTTACCGGTTGAGAGCCTTGCCCCGGCAATGGACGCGTTACAGCGCCGGAAGAAGGATTGACCGCGCCGGCATCCGTGCTGCCCCAGGAAATCGTGCCGCCGTTTGGACCCTGCACCGGCAAAGTCAAAGCCGACCTAACACCATTTATAAGTTTGTTCTCATTCTTAATCAAATCCCAGGTAATATAATCCGCATCATCATTAACGAGCTGTGAAGCGGTTTTTCCCGCGCTGTCGCTAAGTGCGACACCACCGATAAACAGATTGCTCCATTCGCCGGGTATCGTATCGAAAGAAACCCTGATTGTAACGGCTTCTTTGGGGGATATATTCATTGTCATCAGATGATAAGCCGACGCACCAATGGACGCGTCTACCGACCGTGTATGAAAAGGTTCTTCCCAGCCGTCCGCAAAAGCCGAAATCGTATATTTGCAGTCCCAACCGCCGAAACTCATTTTTAAGGTCTGCCCGGAACTTGAGGAAGGCACCGTAATTTCATAGCCCGTATCTATGTAAAGCTTATCCGGTTCAATCCGCTGCATACCGGCGGCAAATGTCATCCACATGCCGTCCTGTGAAGCGTTGCCGGTGGCAGGCGATGTACCATCTGTCCATGTATGATGGATTTTAAAATCATTTTTGTTGCCGGTGTCAAGTGGGAAACCGGAGAAATTGGGATAGGCAAAGAATTGAATTCGTTCGAATACGCCTGCCTTGCGATTCATTGGCGCATTTCCTGTGAAGTGAATCCAATCGGTCGGTCCTTCGGTGGTCAAATTAAGGGTTTCTGTCCCTGACATTACATCCTTATAAACAACTGATGATTTTGGCAGAACCGACTCCAAGCCGTTCAAAGCATCCCGCAATGCGGCCAGTGTGCTTGTGATTGTCATAAGACCATCCGATTTTGTGAGAGATTCCGCCGTTCCAAGTACAGCCGTCAATGCGGACCAGGAAATACCGGTGTAATGATTTTCGTTTAATAATTTCGCTTGCGCAATTACGTATTGCAATTCATCATAGGCATCATCAAGCGGCGACTGAAGGCCGGCTCTTGCGGTGACAATCCCATCGCGGGCAGCTTCAATGACCGCTTCGCCGTCGGTTGCGGTTACCGATATGTTAAGGGCGGCTTGCAATGCAGCCCAGCTTCTGGCTCCGTAATTCGCCTGCACCAATGTTCCGTTTCCGATATCAGTCATAACCGCGCTGATTAGCGTTTGCAGATTCGCGAAATTATTTGCCGAGTCATCCGTACCGGCACGCTCAAGCCTCGCCTGAACAATCGCTAAATGGGCACCATCCTCGTTTGGCGAACTGAAAAAGATTCTCATTTGCTGCCAGCCGCTAATATCGGCGTCCACAAAGTTTGGCGCATCTCTGTTAAAATAAGGGCTTATATATTCAGGAGAAGCGTAGTTATTGTCTTTATAAAGCTGGATGGTGCGTAAGTGTTCATGACCGGTGATTTGACCGGCTTCGGCATTCATATAGGCAGTGATTCCCCTAAATCTTGTGTAGTTTCCGCCGATAAGGGTTTCGTTGTAATCAACGTAACCCGCGGTTGAGGTATTGCTTCCGTGCATACTGATACCTTTTGCATAGCTGGCAGCCATGATACCCAATGCCGGGTTGCCTACATCTAAAGCCAGGGCACGGCCGGGATTCGCGTCGGTATTATTGTGGGCCTGGTCATAGCGCGGCACACCATGCCGCCGCACAAAACCGGTCCATTGCCCAATATCGCTCAAAAATACCTCATTCGCACTGGCGGCATAAATCGCTGCTTCTTCATGCTCCTTTACCGCAACGATTTTGTAATAGAATTTACCGTTCATGTTGAAGCCTGACGAATCAATGTATGTCAAACTGCCATCCGTAATCGTAGCCAACAAAGTATAATCAGCAGCACCCGAAGCTCTTCTGTAAACTTTATATTCGGACGCTCCGATAACCGCCGGCCAAGTCAGCCTAACCGATGTGGCTGTAAGCGGCAACAGCCTTAAATCCCCCTGCGCTTTTGGGAGCAGCTTAAGGCCGGCCCTCGCGATTACAAGCGCGTCTCTTGCTGCTTCAATCGTTGCCTCTCCGTCGGCATCTGTTACCGTCGTGGCCAGAGCGTTTTGCAACATGCCCCAGCTTTCCGGCCGATAATCCGACTGCTCTAAATTTTCGGCGATAATATCGCTGATTAATCCTTCCAGTATGCCGAAATTACGTACTGAATCATCTGTACCGGCCCGCTCAAGTCTCGCCTGAATAATCGCCAGATGAGCACCTGTTTCACTACTCGGTGAATTGAAAAAGATTCTCATTTGCTGCCAACCGCTGATATCGGCATCAATCAGTTTCGGCTCATCCTTGTTGAACCAGTCGCTTTCATACGCATAAGCACCATAATTGCCATCTTTAAAAAGCTGAATCGAGCGGTAGTGTTCATGACCGCCATTATCGCCAGCATTAGCCGGAACGCGGGCGGCAATTCCCCTGAATCTTGTATAATTACCGCCGATGCGGGTTCCGTCATAATCAACATAACCGGCAGTTATGGTATTGCTTCCATGCATACTGATTCCCTTATCATAAGGGCCGGCTGCGATACCTAAAGTGATATCTCCTGTTTCTATTTCCAAAGAGCGGCCGGGATTCGCATCGGCGTCATGATGCGCCTGATCATAACGGGGAACGCCATGCCGCCGTTCATAACTGCTCCATGGTATGTCACTCAAAAACACTTCAATTGCGCTGGCGGCATAAACCGCTTCCTCATGGTCTCCATCCATGGCGACAACTTTGTAATAGAATTTTTTATTAATCGCAAAAATACCCGACGAATCTGTATATGTCAAAGTACCAGCCGGTAAAGTGGAAAGCAGTGTATAATCGCTTTCGTCAAAAGCTCTTCTATAAACAGCATAATGATTGGCTCCGGCAGCCGCCTCCCAATCCAGCCTGACCGATGTATCTGTCAGCGGCAACAGGGTGAACATCGCCGCTTCCATGAGATTGCTTCTGGCGATAACAACCGCATCTCTCGCTGCTTCAATCGCAGCCTCGCCGCTGGCTGCTGTTACAGTTGTATGCAAAGCGTTCTGCAGCGCATCCCAGCTTTTCAAGTTCCAATCCGCCGCTTGCAGGTTTTCCGCATTAATATCGCTGATTAATCCTTGCAATGCATTAAAATTTCGTGTCGAATCGTCAGTGTCTTTCAGTTCAAGCCTCGCTTGGACAATCGCCAAATGGGCACCGGTTTCGCTGCCTGGTGAACTGAAAAAGATTCTCATCTGCTGCCAGCCACTGATATCGGCATCGACGAGTTTCGGCTCTTCCCTGTTGAACTGGCCGCTTATGTATGCAGGGGTACCATATTCCGTATCTTTAAAAAGCTGAATCGTGCGGTAGTGCTCATGGCCGCCGGCATCACCGGCATTTGCAGGGACACGGGCAGCAATGCCCCTAAATCTTGTGTATTGGCCTCCTATGCGAATTGCATTGTAATCTACATAGCCTGCGGTCGAAGTATTGCTTCCATGCATACTAATCCCTTTTTCATAGGAACCGGCAATGATACCTAACACATTGTCGCCTTCATCTATTTCCAAAGCACGGCCGGGGTTGGCGTCAGCGTCATTATGCGCCTGATCATATCTGGGTACGCCATGTCGCCGTTCATAACTGGTCCATTGCCCGATATCACTTAAAAACACCTCAATTGCGCTCGCAACGTAAGATGCTTCTTCATTAGGCTCATCTGCGGCAACAACCTTGTAATAAAATTTATTGTTCATGTTGAAGCCCGACGAATCAACATATGTCAGAGTACCGCTTGGTAAAGCCGCCAAAAATGTATAGTCCGGGTCTAAAGCCGCCTTTCTGTAAACATGATAAGCTCCGTTATATCCGGCGGCCGCTCCCCAAGTCAATCTGGCCGATGTACTATTAAGTGGCAACAACCTCAAATCTGTTGGAGACAGGAGGTTCGCCGCATACGCTGCCGCAGGTGTTACCGAACCGATATTACCGATGAGGTCAAGTTGAGATTTGAGGTTTGCCGATGCTGCGAGAGTCTGTTGTGCCTGAGCCTGTTGCGTGAGCGGCTGCTGTGCAAGAATCTGCGGTACTGCCGGCTCAGTTTCGTTGTCAACCGATACTTGCAGGTTAGAAACACATCCTGTAAGCACGGTAACCAGCATAACAGTTACCAGAAAAATACTTATAACAACTTTCTTCATAATCACACCCTCCAACTACTATGTTTGAACAATACAGTTTGCAACGTATAAAAACTACGTTGTGCAGGTATAATAACAAAGTTATCCCAAAAAATATATAGTATCTTTGTGATTACACGAGGTTACTGCATACTTACCATATATAATTAAGAGCGGACATAAAAAGCCAACTTCTGGAAATCATAGTATTTTTCGGTTGTCAATGGTATTTTTAAGAACGGTTATCCTGCTTTTATTGCAATAAAACTTTAAATTTGCTACAATTTAACTATAAATGATGAAGGGAAGCGTATGGTATGTTAATAAGGAAGCTAAACTTCAAAAGCAAAATAATATTGTATATATGTATTATTGTTTTGTTGCTGGTCGCCGCATCAGGCGCGATCAATTATTTGAACGCGCGCCGGTTTGTTGTTGCAGATGCAATAAGCCAATCTACTGACACAATTATGCAGCTTAGCAATTCAAATGACCTATTGCTTTATTATATAAAGCATTCACTTATCGCCCTGACCGGAAGCGTGGATATCGAAATGTTTGCCAAGCGCTATCATTCCCTTGATTTTTCTGAGCGCAAGGTTATTTATGATGAGCTGACCAATGTGCTGACCATTAATCCGTTCTTTGTCGCCTGTTATGTTTATTATCCCGAAGAAAGCACTATTATTGATGTTAATTCCTATTTTCCGCGCTATGAGTTAATTGACGAAAATAGTAACGGAGATAAAATAGCCAAGGTCTATCATGATTTTGTTAATGACATTACGCCGGGGCATGGTATACCTCTATATCCTTATGATACTTCGGCGGACTGGATGATGGTGCTGCCTGTGAGCTATTCATCATACAGCTCTAATCAGCCGGTTCTTATTATAACCATTGATAGTAATCATTTCTTTATTAATCGGGATGTTTTGATTTTTCCGGAAGCGTCGGAGGTTTATATAGCTGATCCAAGGGGAGTCTGGCTGGGCGCAAAGGAACCGCCTTTTTCGTTCGCTTTTTCAGATCAGACTGCGACAAGTTATACTTTAGATGTTGAAAGTACTACCTATTTGGTATCGTATGTATATTCATCCGATTCACTATGGCATTATATATATACAATCCCATTGGGCAAGATTTATGATAGGGTCAGTTTTTTTGGTTTAGTGGCGATTGTGAACGCATCCTTTTGTTTGATTGCCGGATTTATTCTAGCGTTGATTTTTTCAGGAAGGATATATGTTCCCATTAAAAATCTTTCCGGAAAGTTCAACGGTTTTATCAGCGCAAAGGACGGAGACGCTATCCAGACTATCGAATCCGGCGTAAATGCGCTCGTTGAAGAAAATAAGGGCTTGCAGCAAAAAATTGCCGAAGGGGAAAGCGTTATGAAAAATACATTTTTGAAAGAGCTGCTAGTAAACGGCATCGCACCTTATGAATCTGTTTATGTCGGGTTTGAATCTTTTGGCATTGATGTATCCGAACAGTCAGACTATATGGTCGCGGTTATTTCATTGGAAGATACTGCGACTGTTGATACGTATTCGCAGCCACTGTTAATTATGTTTGGCATTCAATTTGAAGAGGATTTACGGGCGCGAATTTTTGCTGGCTGGGATATTCTTGTTGATTCCATTCATATTGACCAGATTAATATAGCGGTCATACTTTGCGTGGAATCAGGAATGGATACGAAGCCTATTTATAATGTCATTTCTGATGTGAGAAATAAGGTATGCGCGATGACAAAGATTCCGATAACCCTCGGATTAAGCCTTACCTTAAGTTTGGAAGCGCTTCCCGAACTGTATCATCAGGCGTGTTCGGCTGTCGGGTACCGTTTTGTGCTTGGTGTAGATAGGGTTATATCCTTTGCGGAACTTCCTGTATCACATGCGGATACTTATCAATATCCCTGGCATTTGGAAAATCAACTGCTTAAAAGTTTGCGTCAGGAAGAGCCGCAGGAAATAGGCAATGTGCTAAATGCTTTTGATGAATACGTTTCCCAGTATAATTCAGATGTAAACAGATGCCGTTATTCTTTTTTCCATTTTTTGTCTAACACAATGAAAGAAATAGAGACTTGGATTCCCGGAAATTTCCATGAAATAGATCAAGATAGAGTATATGGCAAGCTATTGGAAGGCAGATCAACTTCGGAAATCGTAGAAACACTGAACGATATGTATTGTTGCATCCAAGGAATCATCAGCCGGAAAAAGAATGAACGTACCGATGAAATTGCTCTTGCCGCAATGAAGATTCTCGAAGAAAATTTATCTTCAGCGGATTTGAATTTAGACGTATTAGCTGATAAACTTGGATTTACCGGCTCTTATATCAGTAAAATGTTCAAGCTTTCAATGGGTATGCCTATAAAAGAATATATCACCCAGAAACGCATAGATAAAGCGTGCGCAATGCTTGTAGAAAATAATAAAAAAATCAAGGAAATCGGTGAGGAAGTAGGATATTCACAGCAACGGTCGTTTATTGAGATATTTAAAAAATATAAGGGCGTAACGCCGTCCGAGTATCGGGCGTCGGCGAAAGGGATGAAATCATGAAAAAGATATATCTTACCACATTACTGCTTGTAATTTGTGTCGCAGTTTTTTTTCTTTTGCTTTGGCGGGACAAAGGAAAAACGGTTAATGATTTCGCCACGGCGGCAGCCGATTTTTCAAATGATATTTTTTTTGATGCAGATCTTCAATATTTTATGGATACACAAGTGAACAACAATCATCCCATCACCCTGACCGCTTGGATTAATGAGGACTGGGAAGATAGTTATACATTTTTGTTTGATCGGTATCAGGAATATCGTCCGAATGTCACGATTGAAGTTATCAAATATCCCTGGAGAACATATTGGGCCAAACTGGAGCTTGCTTTACAATCAAATCGGGGGCCTGATATTTTTCATATGCATAATGAATACAGCAGTCAATTATTGGAATATTTAGAATCATTGCCGCAAAGCATGTTTTCGCCGGATCGGCTTGGTGAATTTTTCAGGCACGCCGAATCTGCCAAAATAGGGGATGAAATGTATTTCCTAAATATTGGCAACACCACCGGCGGCATTTTCTATAATAAAGACATGTGGTTGGGCGCAGGCTTGACATCGGCCGATATCCCAACTACATGGGAGGATTTGCGCGAAGTAGCGAAGCAGCTCACCCAATATGACGATAAAGGCAATATTACCGTTGATGGTTTCAATTTCAGCGGCAATACACCGTTTCTTTTGATTGCAATGCAGATGCAGCATGGGATATTGCCGTTTTCAAGCGACGGACGCTTTTCCTACTTTAACAATCCGGAAAATCTGATAAACGTCCGCTTTCTGCAAGAGCTTACAATGGCAGACCATGTTAGCAGTTTCGGTGCCGAACCAGCCAATGAGAAGCTCGGAAACAAGCGGGCAGCCATGATATATGCCTGGCCGTCAGTTGCAAACGATCTTGATAGATATTATCAGGATATTGATTACGGCTTCTTCCGGCCGCCTGTTTGGGACTTAAGCGCGGTTCCGGCTTTTGACCGGAATAATTACGAATGTTCATTTGCCATAAACAAACAAATTATTGAAGATAAAAAAGAAGTCGCGTTTGATTTGCTTTTATTTTACTTATGCAACGACCAAGCCTTAATAAAAGTGTCAAATCAAGCCAAAATGATTCCAAGCAAACTCTCGCTAATGAATGACGATCTTATACTTGGCAATACTGTTATTGCGGCTCAGGCTGAATATATTGATAAAACTGCCTTTCTTGGCGTCCTGCCGGAAGCAGTTTTTGAATATTTAAAAACCGATTTCGAAAGGAATATCATGAATGACTGGGGTAGTATCGAGTATGTTCTCAGCAATGCAGATACCACCATGGGTGAAATCATGACAGCGGCAGGTTTCGACTACCGGATGCCGGATTATCCTTATTATCATGAGTTTAAGGCTCCTTAGCCATAATATGCAATCCCGCTTTAGAT
>Ga0082212_10010632_pt1 | contig 11755 bp, 7 predicted proteins | sample TergutNt197P3_FD_71548 | JGI IMG/M metagenome (GOLD analysis project Ga0082212, IMG submission 71548) | Neocapritermes taracua P3 segment gut microbial communities from Petit-Saut dam, French Guiana - Nt197 P3 | ecosystem: Host-associated > Arthropoda: Insects > Digestive system > Gut ... | reverse complement strand
TTTACCGTTGCCTCTGCATTGATTGTTTCTACATTGGTGATTCATCGTCAAATCAGGTATGCGCGTGACAGGGATACAGGATATAATAAAGAACAACTTATTTATACCCGTCTTGAAGGGGATATTGCCAAAAATTATGAACTGATCAGGCAAGATTTACTCAATTCAGGGACAGCGTTATCAGTAACAAAGACCTCGGCGCCCATGACACAAAGATGGGGTAATACATGGGATGTTGATTGGCAAGGGAAAAAAGACCCCAACGAAAGGTTAATTTTTGAAATGTTTTCTACTGATACCGATTGGACAAAAACGATGGGCACCACCATCATCGAAGGACGTGATATTGATATTTACACTTACCCAACTGATTCTACCGCTATGCTGCTGAATGAAACGGCTATGAAAATCATGAATTTTGAACATCCGATAGGTGAAATTGTCAAAACAGAAAATAAAGATTGGCATGTGGTTGGCGTGGTTAAGGATTTTATTTTCCTTTCCCCATACTCACCTGTAGATCCTGTGATTATTTTCGGTCCTGTCGGATTAATGATCAACACCATGCATATCAAATTCAATAGCCATAACCGTTTGAGTGATAATTTGATTAAAACGGAACAAATATTCAAACAGTATAATCCGGCTTATCCGTTTGAATATAAATTTATAGATGAAGAATATGCACGCAGATTCGGTGAAGAACAAAAAACGGGAACGCTGGTTACATGGTTTGCCGGTCTTACCATTTTTATTTCCTGTCTGGGTTTGTTTGCGTTGGTTGCATACATGGCTGAAACTCGCAGAAAGGAGATTGGCATCCGCAAGGTGTTTGGGGCTTCGGTTTACGATATAGTGGTTTTACTGTCCAAAGAGTTTTTGGTTTTGGTAGCTATTTCCATTGCCGTTGCTTCGCCCGTTGCGTGGTGGGCGATGGAAAAATGGCTATCCAACTACGCATACCGCACGGATATACCATGGTGGTTGTTTGTCGTGGTCGGTTGCATCAGTTTGTGTATTGCGTTGCTGTCGGTGGGTTTTCAGGCCATCAGGGCGGCAACGGCTAATCCGGTGGATGCAATCAAGTCTGAATAATTGAATAACTGAATAACAGAATCATTAACCATTAATCATTAATCATTATTTATCATGTTTCATCTCAAAATCATGCTTCGTAATTTACAGCGCGGAGGGCTGTATTCCGCAGTCAATATCGCCGGACTGACCATTAGTATCACTGCAAGTATCCTGATCATGTTATGGGTGCTGGATGAATGGAATTACGACCGTTTTTACGACCGTTCAGAAGATATTTATTTAACCATATCGCACGATATGAGAAACGGGAACGAGGAATATTTTGATTTCACCGTAGTTCCGCTGGCAAGGGCAGCAAGGGAAAACATACCGGATGTGGAATCGTCATGCACGTTCAGTTGGAATTGGGAGTTGAGATATTTGGAATACGAAAATCAAAAATACCTTGATGATCCATACGCAGGGGATTTTGTTCTTGCCGACAGTTCTTTCTTCAGTGTTTTCGATATGGAATTTGTTGAAGGAGATGCAAGCCGCTCTTTTCCTGATGCGCAGGCAGTAGTTATCACCGATGAATTATCCCGTATTATTTTCGGTGACGAAAGCGCAATGGAAAAAATGCTGAAAGGCAGCAATGGAAAGGATTATCATGTTTCGGCTGTAGTCAGGAAACCACAGCAAAATTCCATGCTGCAATTTAAAGCGATGTTCTCATTTGAACAGTCATATCGGAATGAAAATTGGAGACAATGGTCATCCCGGTGTTTTTTGAAACTCCGTCCGGGCGTCGACGCCGCAAAGGTTGGTGAACTGTTGTCGGAGGTGCATCAGAGAAATGTGCCTGATTATTCGCCGGCATTTCCCTATTTGCTTCACCCCATATCCAAATACCACCTCTATGCGCCCGACGGAAGCGAAACAGGAATGAAAAATGTCCGTCTGTTTGTATTGATTGCCATTGCCTTGCTGGGCATCGCCTGCATCAATTATGTGAATATGGTTACCGCGCGGATACATAAACGCATGAAAGAAATCAGTCTGCGCAAAATTGTAGGCGCTAAAAAATTTCATCTTTTCATGCAGATGATGAACGAATCGCTCATCCTTTTCTTTAGCGCTCTGCTGTTGGCACTGCTGGTACTGTCTATCGTCATGCCGTATTTTTGTATCATCACAGGAAAACAGATTGATTTCAATCCATTAAATTCAACATTTTTATTGCTTTCCCTGTCCGTATTTCTGTTTGTTGTCGTTACGGCAGGCTTGTATCCGGCCATTTCCCTGACATCGTTCAAGCCGTTGGATATATTCAGGAAAAAATCCCGCGAGCGGAGAGGTCAGCTTTCATTTCGCCGGATATTAGTCGTGTTTCAGTTTGCCTGTTCTGCTGCGCTTATTTTCGCGACCATTGTCATCAGTTTGCAGCAGCATTATATGAGTACCAAGGACATGGGCTTCAAACGGGAAAATACCTTTACGTGCAGTATGCCATTGAATAAATCCTATCATTCTTTTGAGGCGTTCAGGAATGATTTGCTGCAACATCCCGAAATAGCAGGCATCACCACTTCCGAAGCAAATATCATGAACGTAGGCAGCGCTTCGGATTTGAAATGGAACGGTAAACCGGATGATTTAATCGTCAGAACGGCTACCATAGGTATTGACCGCGATTTCATGCAGTTACTCGGCGTTCAGTTGGCGGCAGGACGCGGATTTAACGGAACGCCTGCCGACAGTTTGTGTTATTTCCTGAATGAAACGGCTGTCAGACAGATGGGTCTTGACGACCCGTTAAATACGTCGGTATCTGTATCACGATTACCTGAAGGACGGGTTACAGGCGTTGTGAAAGATTTTCATTTCAGGCACATGAGCGAAGCCATAGGCCCGGTGCTGCTGTATTTACCGCCTTCGTACTGGACGGTCTACATAAAATCCGCCGAAGGTAAAACCCGCGAAGCGCTGGCTGTTTCGGAACGTATCTGGAAAGTACATTACCCCGATTATCCGTTCGATTATACATTCATGGACGAAACTTTTGCAACCATGTACGCAAAGGACATCAGCGCAAGCAGATTATTCAATGTCTTTGCCGTAATTGCCATTCTGGTTTCCTGTCTCGGTCTTTTCAGTCTGGTGACGTACACCGCCGAAGCCAAAACTAAAGAAATCGGTATCCGCAAGGTACTTGGCGCCAGCGTACCAAGTATTGTAAAACTGCTCTCGAAAGAGTTTCTGATTTTGGTAGGTATTGCCATGCTCATTGCTTTTCCGCTGGCGTATTACTGGCTGGAAAGAATGTTGCAGAACTACGCTTATCGCATCACCATCAGCTGGTGGATGTTTGCATTGGCAGGACTGATAACGATACTGTTGACGCTGCTCACGGTTGGCTGGAAGGCTATCAGGGCAGCAACGGCGAATCCGTTGAAGGCCATCAAGAGCGAATGGTAGGCAATCTGAAAATTTTTGTTTATCAATTCAAACAAAATAACTAATTTTGCTGCCTTGCAAAGTTGTATGTCATGGAAGCAGTACAAAGAATAAAGCAGCGTTTCGGCATCATTGGCGCCAACCCGATGCTCAACAGGGCGATAGATATTGCCATTCAAGTGGCGCCTACAGATTTGTCGGTATTGATTACCGGTGAAAGCGGGGTGGGCAAGGAAGTTTTTCCTCAAATCATCCATCAGAACAGCGTCCGCAAACATGGGCAGTACATTGCGGTGAACTGTGGCGCCATACCCGAAGGAACCATTGATTCTGAACTTTTCGGACACGAAAAGGGTTCTTTTACGGGAGCGTCGGATCATCGCAAGGGATATTTTGAAGTAGCCGACGGGGGCACTATTTTTCTCGACGAGGTAGCCGAGTTGCCGATGGCAACGCAGGTCAGGCTGCTTCGCGTACTCGAAACCGGTGAATTTATCAAGGTCGGTTCATCGAAAGTGATAAAAACCAACGTCCGGGTGATTGCTGCCACCAATGTCAATATTCAGGAGAGTATTGTACGCGGTAAGTTCCGTGAAGATTTGTATTATCGCCTGAATGCAGTTCCCATCCTCGTCCCGCCGCTGCGTGAACGCGTCAATGACATCTATCTTCTGTTCAGAAAGTTTGCAACCGACTTTGCCGAAAAATACAGTATGCCGGCAATACAACTCGATGCCGAAGCACAGGAGGTGTTATCGTCTTACTACTGGCCGGGAAATATCCGTCAATTAAAGAACATCACTGAACAGATTTCTGTTATTGAACACCCGCGAGATATCAGCGTGGAAATACTGCGGAATTATCTTCCCGGTCAAAATCCTCATTTACCGATGCTGTATCACAAAACGGAGGATAACTCCTTTTCTTCCGAACGTGAAATACTTTACAAAATTCTGTTCGACATGCGCAATGATGTGAACGAATTAAAAAAACTCTTTGCCGAAATCAGGAAAGATGACGCCGTTGGGGAAACTAAACTGTATGGTAAATCGTATGGTAACTTGGATATTATCACACAAAACCCTTCACACGCATCATACGATGTAGCCGGCTCGAAAAAGGGAATGGAGATTGAAGATACGGAAGAAATCTATGACGAATCGCTTTCACTTTCGGATAAAGAAGCCGAATTGATCAAAAAGGCACTTGAAAAACATGACGGTCGCCGACGAAATGCTGCTCAGGAATTAGGTATTTCAGAACGCACCCTTTATCGTAAAATTAAAGAATATAATTTAGAATGAAACAGATTATCATTTTCATCTTCTGGGCAATCGTTTCCTGCTCCTGCGGGTCTGTCACTTTTAACATGTCGGGCGCAGCCTTTGGGAACGCCAAAACTTGTCAGGTAGTTTATTTTGAAAATCGTGCAGATCTTGTCAACCCCAGATTAAGCGCACTAATGACCGACGCTCTGAAAGACAAAATACAGAGCAGTAGCAGTTTGAGATTGGTCAACAGCAACGCCGACGTACTGTTTGAAGGAGAAATCACCGGGTACAACGTGCAGCCGCAACAGTTGACGGCATCAGGTGCAGCCGCAAAAGACAGGCTGACCATCACCGCAAAGGTAAAATTTACCAATGAACTGGATTCCGAAAAAAGTTACGACAAATCCTTCTCCCGTTTTCAGGAATGTGACGGTGGAGAACTGGTGAATTCTTCTGTAGAAAGTCGATTGGTAGACTTAATTCTCCCGGAACTGATGGAAGACATTTACAACGAAGCCTTCGCTTCATGGTAATACGATGCCTGCAGGAGCAAAAGATTTTACACGTGGCACTATTTTCGGCCCATTGGTTCGATTAGCAATGCCTATCATGGCTACCAATTTTGTACAAATGGCCTATCATCTTACCGATATGGCCTGGGTGGGACGATTGGGCAGTGAATCGGTAGCGGCTATCGGATCGGTCGGTATGTTGATGTGGCTCAACTCGTCGTTTTCAGTGTTAACGAAAATCGCCGCCGAAGTGAGTATCGGGCAGGCCATCGGAGCACGTAAAGAACGTGACGCAATGGCCTATGCATCGCATACCACAACCATCAGCCTGATCATGTCTTTCATTTTGGCAGCAACGCTGTATTTTGGCGCCGATTTCATTTTATCGTTTTTTAAACTTTCGCATCAAATACAGGAACATGCCGTCGGTTATCTTCGTATTGTTTCCACGGCAGTGCCCTTTTCGTTTCTTATCCTGAATTTTACAGGCATCTACAATGGGGTGGGACGAAGCAATATTCCCTTTTTTTTAGTCTGTTCGGGGTTGGTATGCAATATGCTGCTCGACCCTCTTTTCATTTTTGGTATTCCCGGCCTCTCCGAAGGGATGGGCATAAGAGGAGCCGCCATCGCAACATGGATTTCGCAGGGACTTGTACTGTTGCTTTTTGTATATCGGTTGCGCCGAAATGATGGGATTCTGGATCGATTTCCCTTCTTTATCCGGTTACGTAGCAGTCTCACGATTCGTGTATTGCAGTTGGGTTTTCCGGTAGCGATGATGACACTGTTCTTTGCAAGTATCAATACCTATCTGGCACGCATTGCTTCCATTTACGGCGGTCACCTCGGCATCACCAGTCAAACTGCCGGCGGGCAAATTGAAGGCATTACGTGGAATACTTCACAAGGATTTTCCACTGCATTGGGCGCTTTTGTGGCACAAAACTTCACTGCCGGCAGAATGGATCGTGCCCGAACGGCATACCGTTATACGTTAGGGATTATGTTAACGCTTGGTATCCTGGTCAGCGCGGCTTTTTTACTGCTCGGTGAAAAAATTTTCGGCCTCATCATTCCCGAAACTTCTGCTGCCATAGCAGGCGGCAATTATCTTTTCGTGATGGGATTCTGTCAGATATTCATGATGCTTGAACTTACCACGCAGGGAATGTTTAACGGCATGGGGCGCACATTGCCCCCTGCGGTTGTGAGTATTGTTTTCAATTTTGCACGTATCCCTATGGCAGTGCTGTTTGCATCATGGATGGGGATCACCGGCGTATGGTGGGCTATTTCTGTTTCAGGTATCATTAAAGGTATTATACTTCCGTTGTGGTTGAGGAAAACCGAATCTGCAAATTGAAATGTTCCACGTGGAACATTATTTTAAAACAAAAATTTAAGGAAATATAATAATAGTTTTGCAAAAATGTTCCACGTGGAACATTTTATCTTCCGAAATGCACTAACAGAATATTGATGTCAGAAGGTGAAACACCCGGTATTCGGGATGCCTGGCCAATTGTTTGCGGCATAATTTTCGACAACTTTATGCGGGCTTCCATCGAGATTGAGGTCATTTTCCGAAAATCAAATCCACTGGGAATATTTATGTGTTCTAACCTTTTCAGCTTCATTGCATTTTTTGTTTCTCGCTCTATGTATCCTGCATATTTAATTTCAATTTCAGCAGCTTCTAAAAATTCATCTTTTCGTTGAGAGATATTTTCGAGTAATTTTCCCAATTCCGGAATTTGAAGAATGAGATCGCTTAAATTTAACTGTGGACGCATTAGTAGATCAAATAGTTTTACTTTCTGCCTTATTGGTGATGTTCCCTTTTTCTCCAAAAACTCATTAATTATAACCGGAGAAACACTGTGATTTCTGATAAAATCTAATACACTATCTTTATATTTTATTTTCTCATTTAATAATTTTAAGCGATACTCTGATGCTAATCCATATTCAAATGATAACGGCGTAAGTCTTATATCGGCGTCATCCTGTCGTAAAAGAATACGGTACTCAGCACGGGAGGTGAACATCCGGTAAGGTTCGTCGACGCCTTTTGTAACTAAATCATCTATTAGTACGCCAATGTATGCCTGATCGCGACGCAAAATAAAATCCGGTTTTTCATGTATTTTCAATACTGCATTTATACCGGCCATTAAACCTTGAGCGGCTGCTTCTTCATATCCTGTAGTTCCATTGATTTGTCCTGCAAAATATAAATTTGAAATATTTTTTGTTTCTAACGTGTGATATAATTGCGTAGGAGGGAAAAAATCATATTCTATGGCATATCCGGGGCGAAAAAGATGTACGTTTTCCAAACCTTCTACGTTTCGTAATGCCTCCCATTGAATGTTCCATGGGAGCGATGATGAAAACCCGTTTACATAATATTCATTCGTGTCTGTTCCTTCAGGTTCAAGAAAGAGATGGTGTGCATCCTTTGATGCAAAAGTAACAATTTTGTCCTCGATGCTGGGACAGTATCTGGGGCCAATACTTTGAATTGTTCCGTTGTACAATGGTGAATCAACAAAACCACGCTCTAAAATACGATGAACCTTTGGATTGGTATAAGCAATAAAACAGGGACGCTGTTTCAAATTGTTGATGACGTCCGGTAAATATGAAAAACGTCTGACAGTGGTATCGCCCTCTTGACGTTGCAACTTATTAAAATCTATGGTTCGCCCGTCGATACGTGCCGGAGTTCCGGTTTTCATTCGTCCAGTCTCAAAACCGAGATCGTTTAATTGTTCTGATATTCCCTTAGAATTTGGTTCAGCCACTCTCCCACCCTCCATTTGTACACGCCCAACATGAATCAGGCCGTTCAAAAAAGTGCCGTTAGTGAGAATAACAGCTTTTGAAGCAAACTTAACCCCAAGCCTTGTAACTACGCCACATACAATTCCATTCTCAATAATTAACGACACTACGGCGTCCTGCCAAATATTAAGATTCTTTGTGTTTTCAATTGTATGACGCCATTCAGCTGAAAATTTCATACGGTCGCATTGTGCACGTGGGCTCCACATTGCCGGGCCTTTTGAAAGATTAAGCATACGAAACTGTATGGTGGTACGGTCAGTAACTATTGCCGACTGACCTCCAAGCGCATCAATTTCCCGGAGAATCTGTCCTTTTGCAATGCCCCCCATGGCGGGATTACATGACATTTGAGCGATTTTCTCCATGTCGAAAGTAATGAGCAAAACAGAAACACCCATATTTGCGGCGGCACAGGCAGCCTCACAACCGGCATGACCTGCTCCAACCACTATAATATCGTATTGAGGTAAATTTTTCATTTATCTACATGGGAACAAATCTAACCGGAAGCAAATTATTTTCAATAATTCACTTTCCTTTTCATCATATTTTATTACATATTCTGCCATTGCTTTTGTGCAATAATAGCCGCGCCATATGCTCCCATCAATTCCGGAATATCTGTCATGATTACAGGTTTTTTGGTGAGTAATTCAAGTGCGCGACGGACGGACGGATTGCGAAATGTTCCTCCCTGTACAGAAATATTTTCACCAAGTTCATCCATATTGGTAACGTTTAAAACCTTGATGAGTGCGTTTTTGATTACTGAATATGACAAACCGGCTGCAATATCCTCAACATTAGCATTTTCACGTAATGATTGCTTTACTTTTGAATTCATAAATACTGTGCAGCGTGTACCCAAATCGCACGGAGCTGTGGAATTGCATGCTTTTTCGGCAAAATCCTGAATCGGTATGTCTAAATTTTGTGCAAAAGTTTCAAGGAAAGACCCGCAACCCGAAGAACAGGATTCGTTTAGTTCAATGCGATGAATGATACCATCTCGTACAAAAATTGCCTTCATGTCCTGACCGCCAATGTCAAGAATAAATGACACATGCTGATTCACATTTTTTGCGCCTTCATAGTGAGCAATAGTTTCTACTACGCCATCGTCTATGTTAAAAGCCGCTTTTATTAAATCCTCTCCATATCCGGTTACTATACTTCGGCGTATTAGTATTTTTTTTTTGGCTGCCAATATTTCATCCCTAAATTGATGCAAACCTGCATGTGCAATTTTTATCGGGTCACCTTCATTGTTTCGGTAATAAGTAAATAAAATTTCATTTTCGCCAATGACAACTATTTTCGTTGTTGTAGAACCAGAATCAATGCCGACAAAGCAGTCCGTTCCATTATAGTCTGTAATTGACACTCGTTTAATGATCACCGGGGTTTTTTCTTTTTTCCAGATTCGAAATTCTTTTTTAGACTGGAAAAGCGGGGCTAAACGTATCGACCTGGTTGTACTTTTGTAATGAGACTTTTCAGCGATAATTTTTTTTATTTCTTTTATTGATCCTGGGTTATCATTTTTACATAACAATGCAGCGCCCAATGCCGGAATAATTTCGGGGTGGTCAGGTCTTAATATATTTGATGAGGAAATTTTTAATACGCGAATAAATGCTTTTACCAATTCAGGTAAAAAAGTAAATGGTCCGCCGATAAACATGATCTTTGGCAATACGTCGTAACCACGCGCAAGAGTATTGAGAGTTTGCACAGCAACCGCATGAAATACCGATATTGCAATGTCCTCCTTAGGAATCTTCCGGCTTATCAGGTTCTGAACATCAGTTTTTGCGAAAACGCCGCATCTTGAAGCAATTGAGTAAACAGTTGAATGATTTTCAGCTAAACTGTTCATTCCGGCAACTTCGACATTCAGCAGGGTTGCCATCTGATCGATGAATGCGCCTGTACCGCCCGCACAACTGCCGTTCATCCTGATGTCGGGGATTCTTTTTTCAGAAAAGAAAATCATTTTTGAATCCTCGCCGCCAATATCAATTAACGTTTTTACATTTGGATAAAGCCTTTGTATTACTTCGGTGGCTGCAATCAATTCCTGAGTAAACGAAATTCCTGTACATTCGCTTAATCCTATACCTGCCGATCCGGTAATATTCACGACTGCAGGCGCGTCGATTGATATATCAGAAAGTAGCGTTGCTACAGTTTCGTATATTTGTGTGTTATGACGAACATATCCTGAATGAACCAAACAGGATTGATGATCAATAACTGCAATTTTCGCCGTAGTAGAGCCAACATCTAAACCTATCCGATACATTTACTACTTTGTTGCGTCCATGACGCCCTTGAAATAGCCAATTGATTCGCAAACTCCCGGAAATGGATCTTTCGCATCCTTTTCATACTCGAGGCTGCAAGCTCCGGCATATTTCACTTTTCGTAACATTTTTACGAACGCCGGAATATCAATGATTCCACGACCCATTTCACAACAGGTTCCATCTCTGTTTGCAGCTGTAACATCTTTTATATGAATATCGTGCACACGAGTGTGGTATTTTTTTAAATCATCAACTGGATCAAAACCGTCACGGGTGTCATGGCCGATATCTAAACACATTCCAATTCTTGGATCAAGGTTTTTAACATTATCCCATACATTTTTTGCATTTGGATATAAAGGATTATCCGGCCCATGAAGATGTATCGCATATTTAAAGTCGTATTCCTTCACTTTTTTATCTACATACGGGAGGTCTTCATACTTTGGAATACCTACAATCAACTTTACGCCAGCTCTTTTTGCATATTCAAAGGCTTCATCTATCTGGCTTAAAGATTTATCCATATAAATTGGCCCCACTCCATAACCTGTTATGCCATTCGCTCTTAACTTTGCCTGGAAAGCATCACATTGATCTTTAGTAGCTTTTAAATCTAAATGAAAATCTTTGATACATAGATAATTTACATTAATGCGCTTCAGCATCTCAATCGTTTTGTCGATATCAAAAAGTCTGAAGGTATATCCTGCCATGGATACTTTGAAGAGGTCTTCTTTTTTTGGGGCTTTTTCAACGGGCGGCATTGCATTCAATTCTTCAGCAAAAAATGAAGCTGAAGCTCCTATTGCCAACAAACCGGCGCCTGCATGTTTTACAAAATTTCTACGTGTGGTCATAGTTTTAAATTTTTATGATTAATTTTTTAAAGGTACAAACATACATTTTTCTTTTATATCATGTATCAAAAGTCATGTTTTTAACATTTTTTTATTTTCACCGCCCGCTTTTTTAACCCGCAACGTACATCCCGACAGGGATGTGTCGCTCGGTAGAATCTTTATCATTCATTTAGATTAATTTTCTAATTGTCTTTTTAATTTTACTAATTCTTTTCTTAAATTTTCATTTTCTTTGTCTTTCTCTGCAAGCGATTTGTCTTTTTCCGCCAACAATTTGTCTTTCTCTGCAATTATTTCTGAATTTATTCGTAATTCATTTATATAATCGTCTTCCATCTGCATCTCTTCTCTTACTTGCTTAGATTCGTATGCCTCGCGTAATTTGCGTATGATATGTTGATACTCTTTGGGAAATTGACGCTCATCTATATTCAAAATATGTCTGTCTTCGGTTATATTATCCGGATCAAAGA
>Ga0082212_10010631_pt1 | contig 11756 bp, 9 predicted proteins | sample TergutNt197P3_FD_71548 | JGI IMG/M metagenome (GOLD analysis project Ga0082212, IMG submission 71548) | Neocapritermes taracua P3 segment gut microbial communities from Petit-Saut dam, French Guiana - Nt197 P3 | ecosystem: Host-associated > Arthropoda: Insects > Digestive system > Gut ... | reverse complement strand
ATTTCATGGATGTTCAAAGCGGGCGCCGGGCTCTCATGGAAGCCTGCCATGAGAGCCCGAGAATACCGAATCTCCATTTCCTTGCGGCGCCGCCGCAAAAGGGATGGGACAAGCCGGACAGATCGGCGTTCCGGCGGATGTTTGCCGAAATAAAAAACGAATTTGACTACTGCCTTGTCGACGCGCCGTCGGGACTGGGAACGGGTTTCATACTGGCCCAGATGGCCGCGGATATGTCGGTGATAGTCACGACGGGCGAGGCGCCGGCGATGAGGGACGCGCAGCGCGCCGCCGAGTCGGCGCAGGATCTTGGCGCCCCTGAAATACGGCTCCTGGTAAACCGCGTCCTGCCGAAAAAATACAGGAGGATGCGAACAACCATAGACGCGGTGATAGACGCCGTCGGGATACGCCTTCTCGGAATAATAAGGGAAGACGACTCCATAGCGCTGTCCCTGCAGGAGAACATACCGCTGATACTATACAGAAGAAAACACGCAGCATATGATTTCCTCGACGTCGCCCGGCGGATAACAGGCGAGGACATCCCGTTGCAGTGGACGATCGGGCAGATTCTATTCAGAAAGTAAGCGGCAGCGTGAAAACGTCGAAGATGCCGCAGGCGGTCGGAATGGAGGTTGGCTTTGGAAATTGCTTTATTGGCCCATGACAGAAGAAAGGAACTGATGGTCCAGTTCTGCATCGCGTATTGCGGGATACTGGTCAATCATTCAATATGCGCGACAAACACAACGGGGCGGCTTGTCAGCGAGGCGACGGGGCTTCCCGTGACGCTGTATATGTCGTGCAATCAGGGCGGCAGCCAGCAGATCGGTTCGCGGATAGCGTACAACGAGCTCGATTTGGTTCTTTTTTTCTGCGACCATTCGCTTGTGGAAGAATATCAGGGCAGCGTGATGGATATTGCGCGGCTCTGCGACCAGCACAGCGTACCCTTTGCGACGAACGCCGCGACAGCCGAGGTGCTCATCCACGGACTGCAGCGTGGCGACCTTGACTGGCGGAATCTGGTGAGGGGGCAGGCGGAGAATAGATAATGGAAAAAATAAAACCGAGGACGCTGTCGGGGTTCATGGAGCTCCTGCCCCCGCAGCAGGTAATATTCGATACGATGTCGCGTAAGCTGCGCGACTCATTTTCGCTATACGGGTTCACGCCGCTTGACACGCCGCTCATGGAAGCGGCTGAGATACTTCTGGCAAAAGGAGGCGGTGAAACGGAGAAACAGGTGTACCGTATCCGCAAAGGGGACAATGACCTTGCGCTCAGATACGAGCTTACGGCGTCCCTCGCCAAATATGTCGCCCTCAACTCAGGCCGGCTCACATTTCCTTTCAGGCGGTACGAGATAGGAAAGGTGTACCGCGGCGAACGCGCCCAGCGCGGGCGTTTCCGTGAGTTTTATCAGGCGGACATAGATATAATCGGCGACGGTTCGCTTGACATAATAAACGACGCGGAGATACCCAGCATTATTTACAGGTGCTTCAAATCGTTCGGCCTTGAGCGGTTCGTCATTAACATCAATAACCGCAAGTTGCTTGGCGGCCTCTTTGACATCGTCGGGGTCGGCGATGCGTCGGTGGACGTCATGCGGGCGGTCGACAAGCTGGACAAAATCGGCGCGGAGAAGCTGTCGGAAATGCTCACGGAGGAAATCGGCGTCCGAAAGGAAGCCGCGGACGAGATCATGGCTTTCGTCACATATCGGGGCGACCCGTTCGAGATGATGGACAGGTACAGAGGTAAAAACGAGACCTTCGACGCGGGCGCGGATGAGCTTGGAGTCGTGAAACGGCATATCACGGGCTTCGGCGTCCCGGAAACGCACTTCAGGATCAACCCGTCGATCGCGAGGGGGCTGGATTACTACACGGGCACGGTGTACGAGACGATCATGACCGATTACCCGCAGATCGGATCGGTTTGCGGCGGCGGGCGGTATGACAACCTCGCGGAGTATTATACGGATAAAAAGTTGCCCGGAGTCGGGATTTCGATGGGACTGACGCGCTTATTTCATATTCTGCAGGAACAAGGGCTGCTCAACGACGAAGTCCTAACGGCGCCGGCGGACGTGCTGATAATCCCGATGACGGAGGATCTGTCGCATTCCGTGGCGCTTGCGACGTCGATGCGCGCGGAGGGGCTTCGCGTGCAGATACACAACGAAAGCAGGAAGTTCAAGGTCAAGCTCTCGTACGCCGACAAACAGGGAATACCGTTCGTGGTGTTTATGGGCGAGGACGAAATCAACGGTGGCATGATTACGGTCAAGGATATGTTAGACGGAAAGCAGACGACGGCGTCAGCGGGAATACTGACGGCCGGTATATGCGAAAAAGTTGCGGATCTGCGGAATAAGGCGCCGATAAGGGAAAATAGCTAGTATTGCAAATGCCCTCCGGCCGGCTGCTTCAATATAACTAAATCAATTCAGAAAGAGGGAACCTGATATGCAAATGATTTCCAAAAGAATGTACTGCGACGTCGCCGTTATTGGCGGCGGGGTTGGCGGCATTTCCGCTGCGATAACGCTGTCGAAGCGCGGACTTAGGACGATACTGTTTGAGAAGGGCGCGTCGCTCGGCGGGCTTGCGACGAACGGCTACGTTCCGCAGGTTGCGGGTATGATCGAGGGGAACTGCAAGGAGCTTGTGCTCAGGCTCGAAGCGGACGGCGAGTTGATACGACGCTCGCCCACGGATGACCACAACCCAACGTTCGACCCCGAGTACACGAAATTCATGTTTGAGCAGATGATAATGGAGCATTACGGCCGGATTATCTACGACGCCACCTGCATCGACGTCGAGATGGACGGCAATAATATTAAATCCGCCATTTTCTACACAAAGGGCGGATGGATGGCGGTTTACGCGAAAATATTCATCGACGGGACCGGAGACGCGGACGTCGCCGCTTTGGCCGGAGTGCCGTATGAGGTCGGAGGCGCCGATTTTGCCGGGCTCAATATGTCCACGACACTCGGCTCCCGCTGGTCGCGCGCAAACCTTATCAAGTACAGGGCGGCGGATGAGGAGTTCCGGAAACAGCAGGCTGAAAAGGGCGTACCGGAAAACAAGCGCGTTTCGCTGATATACGACGCCGAGGAAAAAGCCATAGAAGCCGGCGAGCTCACGCATCACCATACGCCGATGGGCGGGTTGTTTCAGGTGTTGCTGCCGAAATACACGGAGGACAACGCGGATTTTGTCACATACTCGTTCCACAGCTACTACACAAAAAATGACGACGTGGAGAACATATCGCGCCAACTGATCGAGCAGCACCGGCAGATGATGGTGTATGAGAAATTCCTACAGAAACGCGTCGTCGGTTTCGAGGATGTAAACATCGTCGGCCTCGGCTCGATACCCGGCGTTCGCGACAGCCGCCGGCCTTTCGGCGAATATATGCTCAAAACCGCGGACGTGATATGCGGCACGAAATTCGAGGATGGGATAGCGCGTTTTCCCGAAATGCTGGACACGCACCATCCGACAAGCGCAAAGCATTTCTTCATGCGCCACGGGCATATACCGGCTCCTGCTGGAACTGCCGTCTGCCGCGATCCCGAATGTGATATTGAGATGCATCCGTTCGTACGTCCCGCGGGCATCGAGGCGCGTCCCGACCCGCGCGACTACTGCGATATACCATACCGCTCCCTAGTGCCGCTTACGGTGGATAATCTGTTCATTGTAGGTCGCTGCTGTTCCGTCGAGTTCCACGCGAATGGCGCGATGCGCATAATCGGACCGGCGATGGGAACGGGTCAGGCGGCCGCCGTCGCCGCGGACTATGCTATGAAAAAGAACCTGATACCGCGCGAAATCGACGGGAGGGATATTCGTAAAGCCATGATCGAGGAGGAAGGCGTCGAGCTCGACAGGCTGCCGGACGGCTATTGGGCGGATCTTCGCGCCCGCGAAGGCGACCCCGTGGTTCCGCATTTCGGCGATATGGTGTTTATCGCGCCCAAGAAATAGGTTATCAATATAGCCCATGTTTACAAATTATTTTAACTTAGTTCACAAAAAGTATGCAATGAACGATTACAATGTCAACATAAACAGCAGGTGTTGAATACCCGCCTCTGTTTGAAACCCCGACCATCTTCCTCTCTTTCACGGCGCCTCCAACACATTGTTGGAGGCGCCGTGACGTTGGCGGGAGTACAGGTCCCTGTTAAAACAGTATCGACTTGGACCCGTATGTCAGGCCCGTCATGATTATACCGGCGACGACGACGCCGGCGAGTATAGCCGGCAACGCCGTTTTGAGCCTGAAATCCAATAACGCGGCGATGATCGCGCCCGTCCATGCGCCGGTCCCGGGCAGCGGGATCGCGACGAAAAAAAGCAGTCCGATGAGTCCACCCCTGTAAAGCCTTGCGCTTTTCCTCCTTGCGCTGTTTTCGAACCAGTCCGCCAGACGGCCAAGCCTGGCGCTCTTTCTTCTCATCCATGCGAATACCCTGCGGCAGAACATGATGATAAACGGGACGGGGAGCATGTTTGCGATCATGCTGACCGGCGTCGCGACAATCGCGGGCAATCCCATCGTCGCGGCGGCGGGAATGGCTCCCCTCAGCTCGACGACGGGGAGCGTGGAGATGATGAAAGTGACAAGGCACTTTCCGAAATATGAAGAGCCAAACAGGTCGCTGAGAAATTGTGTTAACGCTTCGATTTACTTCACACTCCCAACAAAACATATCATTTGCGGCACTGCCCCGGATCGGGCGTTCACCCGCTTCCGCGCAGTTCGATTATCCTGTCGCGCAGCGTCGCCGCGTATTCGAACTCGAGCAGCTTGGACGCCGCCGCCATTTCCTTTTCCAGTTTCTTTATTTCCTCGTCCAGCTCGCGTTTTGTCATCTTTACGCCGTCGCGGGCGGAGGTGACGGCGTCGCGCCTTGATATTTCAAGTAGCTCGCGAACGCCTTTTATAACGGTCTTGGGCACTATACCGTTGGCTTCGTTGAAAGCCCTTTGCCTGTCACGGCGGCTTTCGGTCTCGCCTATTGCGGCGCTCATGGACGGGGTCATCTTTTCCGCGTACATTATCACAAGTCCATCCACGTTTCTTGCCGCGCGCCCGATTGTCTGTATCAGGGAGGTCTCGCTGCGCAGGAAGCCCTCCTTGTCCGCGTCGAGTATGGCCACCAGCGAAACCTCCGGCAAGTCCAGACCCTCGCGTAGCAAATTGATTCCGACTAGGACGTCGAAGTCGCCAAGCCTCAGCCCCCGTATTATCTCCATGCGCTCAAGCGTTGAAATGTCATGGTGCATATAACGGACCCGGATACCGGCGCCGGTGAGGTAATGCGTCAGATCCTCCGCCATTTTCTTCGTCAGCGTCGTCACCAGCACACGCTCGTTGTTTGCGGCGCGGAGGTTTATTTCGGCTATCAGGTCGTCTATCTGTCCGTCGACCGGCCTTACGGATATCTCGGGGTCGAGCAGCCCCGTGGGACGGATGACCTGCTCCACGACCTGGCTTGAACGCGAACGCTCGTATTCGCTTGGCGTCGCGGAGACATAGACTATCTGGTTCATACGCTCGTTGAATTCACCGAAATTGAGCGGCCTGTTGTCGAATGCCGACGGCAGGCGGAAACCGTACTGCACAAGATTTTCCTTGCGCGACCTGTCGCCCGCGTACATTGCCCGCAACTGCGGCAATGTCACATGGCACTCGTCGATGAAAACAAGGAAATCCTTTGGAAAATAATCGAGCAGGGTCATCGGGGCGCTGCCGGGCGTCCTGCCCGTTATTATACGCGAATAATTCTCAATGCCGTTGCAGTAGCCGAGCTCCGTCAGCATTTCAATATCATACATTGTGCGCTGATGAATGCGCTGGGCTTCGATGAGCTTGTTCTCCCGCTCGAAATGCTCGACACGCTCTTTCATCTCCGCCTTTATCTCCGCTATGGCTCTCTGCGTTTTCTCCTCCGTCGTAACATAGTGCGAGGCAGGGTATACCGCGACGTGCGAAAGCCCTCTGGTGGGGACGCCGGTCACTACGTTGATTTCGCTGATCCTCTCTATTTCGTCGCCGAAGAACTCGACCCGTATCGCGTGTTCGCGCGAGTACACGGGGTAAATCTCGACAGTATCGCCCCTCACCCGGAAGGCGTTTCGCTCAAAAGCGACGTCGTTGCGCTCGTAACGTATGGATACCAGCTTTGCCAAAAGAAAGTCGCGGCTCATCCGCCCGCCGGGCCTTAGCGAAATGACCATGCTCGAGTAGTCGATGGGGTCGCCGAGACCGTATATGCAGCTTACGGAAGAAACCACGATGACGTCGCGCCGCTCGAAAAGCGATGAGGTCGCGCTGTGGCGGAGGCGCTCAATCTCGTCGTTGACGGAACTGTCCTTTTCTATGTAAGTATCTGTATGCGGGATGTATGCTTCCGGCTGATAGTAGTCATAATAGGAAACAAAGAATTCCACCGCGTTGTTCGGGAAGAATTCCTTGAACTCGCCGCATAGCTGCGCGGCGAGTGCCTTATTATGCGCCAGAACCAGGGTCGGGCGTTTTACCTGCTCGATTATTTTTGCCATTGTGTACGTCTTGCCGGAGCCTGTGACGCCCAGCAGCGTCTGCTCGTCGAATCCCAGGTTCAGGCCGTTGACGAGCGCGGCAATTGCCTCCGGCTGCCCGCCGGCGGGGGAGAAATCGCTTATTACCTCAAAGTCCGGCACTAATACCCCAACTCCTCGAGTATTTCCGCCGAACCCCTGACAAGCGGAGGACAAACCGTGCCTCTCTTGGCCAGGTATATGGCCTGGCCTTCTTCGGTCGTGGGATCGCATCCAAGCAGTTCGCCGCAGACCACGGTGCTGTTCTTTTCCTTGAATTTTTCGAGAAACTGCACTACGTGCGCATGGCAGTTGGCCTTGGCGCCCTGGTTTTCCAACGACTCCTGGCCGAACTTGAGCCCTATGACCATGATCCCGCCCGAGGCCGCGCCGCAGATTTCCCCGATCGCGCATCCTCCGCCGAACCCGCACGCGACTCTTGCCGCGGTTTCCACATCAACGTCGTAATCCTCGCAAAAGCTGGTGAACACCGACGTCGAGCAGTTGAATCCCGAAGCAAAGTTTGCGGCTGCCGCATCTCCTTTTTTTGACATAACATATCCTCCTAATCTGTAACGACTGTCCCAAATGGTAAACAATCAGAGCGACAATGTCAAGGTGAAATTACCCGGGCGGGGTTTTGTAGGGTGAAATTGCCGCAGGATGTTGTAATGTAGGCTTCAAGGATGTATCATAATGTACCGTAAAACATTTGAAAACCGATATAACAGTTCTGTCAAGCGCCATGTGGGCAGCTACTGAAATATTCAAAACATGAAAGGGCGGGACGCCTTGTTTTCACAGTATGTATCGAATTTCTCCGACGAGACGCCGGAATTGCTGGATTTGCTTGCGGGGACTCCGGAGATGCGGCGATTGTCGGATGTGGGGATGCACTGCGGATGCGAATATACAAACACCCCGCTGTACAGGAAGTCAATTCACCCTTATTCAAGGCTAATGCACAGTATTGGCGTGGCAAAAATAATCTGGCGGTTTACGAAGGATGCAAAGCAGGCGGCGGCGGGGTTGCTTCACGATATCGCGACGCCCGTGTTCGCGCATACCATCGACTTTATGAACAACGACCATCTGACGCAGGAATCGACGGAGGACAGGACGAGGGCGTTCATCGAGGATTCCGAAGCGATCGTACCGCTGCTGGGCAGGTACGGTATTAAAATCGACGACGTTGCGGATTATCATAAATACCCGATAGCCGACAATGACACCCCCATGCTCTCCGCGGACAGACTGGAGTACACGCTCGGCAACGGGTTTTCAGTTTATCATGTCGGCAAAAGCTTGATACAGGAGATATATAACGACCTCATCGTCGCCGAAAACGAAAGCGGCGATGAGGAGCTATGCTTCCGATCTCCGCGCTTTGCAAAGGAGTATGCGGAAATCTCGCTCAGGAATTCCCATTTTTATGTATCGGATTTGGATCGCTTTTCAATGCAATACCTCGCGGATTTGGTACGCAGGGCGCTGGAAGTCGGGGCGCTTGGGTACGACGACCTGTATTCGACGGAAACAAGGGTGATCGGCAAAATGAGGACGCATGATGAAATATCCGACGCATGGGAGTCCTATACGAAAATATCTAGCGTTGCATCGTCCAATGAGAAGCCGCCCGTGGGGTATAGCGTCAGGGTCGACGCTAAAAAACGGTACATAGACCCCCTTGTTTTCACGGAAAACGGGGTAAAAAGAGTATCCGAGACGGACGCCGGTATCCGCGCGCGAATTGAATCCTTTTTGAAGCTTGACTTCGGCCGGTGGCTACATATTGGTTAGATCCCTGATCCATTTTCCCTTCAGCAGCCTTGGAAGCGTCACGATCGTCTTAACAAGCTCGTCGCACTTCAGCATGATGTATACCGCGGGGACGGACCAGCCCCAGACGTGACCGCTCAAGAAACCCAGGGGGATTGCGACGAGCCATATGCCCAGCACGTCGACAAGAGCCACGAAACGCGTATCGCCCCCGCCGCGCAGCACGCCGATAAGCGCGACCATGCCAAAGGACATGAACATCACAAGAAACGAGAATATTGTCAGCATCTGGTTTGCATAGGTTTTCGATATCTCCGAAATACTGTAGAGCGACAGGATCGGCCCTTTCAGCACAAGCGTGAGCATCATTGCGAAGAGACCCAGGCATATGCTGATCACGACGAGCTTCATCGCCCGCTCCTTGGCCAGCTGATACTTCCCCGAACCGACCGTATTGCCGATAATGACGGCGGACGCGTTACCCGCCCCGAATATACCGATGGAAACAAGCTGTATGAGCACGGAAGCAATGCTGTTTGCCGCCGTGAACTCCGTTCCAATCCTGCCAACGATGACGGCGACGGTTGAGGAACCAAGCCCCCACAGAAACTCGTTTAACACGACGGGACCTGAGTTTTGGACAAAATTCCGCAGAATACCCAGCTTTCTCCCAAAAAACATCCTAAGGCGGTAGCGAATAAGCTTTTCGCGCTTTATTAGGAAAGTGAGCACAATGCAAAGCTCCGCCACCCTTGCCAGTACCGTGGCGAGCGCCGCGCCTTCCACGCCCATCACCGGCGCACCAAGGTTACCGAATATGAAGACCCAGTTTAAAAACACATTGGCAACCAGGGAGACCAGGTATACCACAAGCGATATGTTGACGGTTCCAACCGAGCGGAGCACCATCATCGACGAACCGCCGAAGCAATGTATGATGTATCCCAGCCCGACAATGCGCAGATAGGCCGCCCCCGACTCGATAACCTCGGGAACGGTGGTAAAAACGGAAAGGACCTGCCGTGAAAAGAATAACGCAAGCACCGTGACGGCGACGGACGCAACGGCAAGAATGCGGTATATCATTGTCATTACCTTGTGGATCGACTGCACGTCGCCTTTGCCCCAGAATTGCGCGATAAGCACGTTCCCCCCGCTTGTCGTGCCAAAGAGGATCAACTGCAATATGAACCCAAGCTGGTTTGCGAGCGCCACGCCTGAAAGCTGGACGTCGCCGAGCCGCCCCACCATGAGGGTGTCGGCCATTGAGATGCCGACCATGATGAGATTCTGGCCGGCTATAGGGAGCATGATACGGAAAAACCGTTGGAAAAACTCCCTGTCCTCGAAAAACTCCCTGAAGAACCGCGATTTGGTCAAAATAATTACTCCCACAAAAAAATACCGGTCAACGACCATTAGGCATTATATCAGCAGTTCCCGTTTCTTACAAGGCTTGAATGCTGTAAGTGCTTGGATAACGGAGGTTTTCAATGAGGAAATTCGACGGGGTGTTGCTTGCCTGCGATATGGACGGCACGCTTCTAAACAGCGCCCATGAGATCAGCCGCGAAAACGTGGAGGCTCTTGAATACTTCACGGGCAACGGCGGAGTATTCACCATCGCGACCGGGCGCATGGTACATGGGATAAACCTTTATGCGCGGGAATTGCCCGTAAATGCCCCTATCATAGCGCTCAACGGAGCCTTGATATACGATCCGAAAACGGACGCCCCGCTCTTCATAAGGGCGCACGACGGAAACATCACCGACGTGGCGTCCGGACTCATAGAAGCGTTCCCTGAACTCGGCGTCGAATTTTTCACCCTGGACGGGATATACATATGCAGGGGCAGCGAAGTATCCCGCATTCATTGCGAAATCATCAAAGTTCCGTATGTATTTACCGATATCAGGACAATTAAAGGCGACTGCATGAAGATAAATCTGACCCAGGAACCCGGTTGCCTGGACGAAGCGGAGCGGTATATAAACGCGCGATACCCCGGCGTCTTCCGGCTCGTGCATTCGGACGATTACTTCCTGGAAATTCTGCACCCGGACGCCAATAAAGGACATGGACTGAATACGGTCGCGAAGATGGTGGGGATAGAACGCGCAAATATCTATGCGATCGGCGACCATTTCAACGACATCGAGATGCTGCACGGCGCGGGTCATGCGTTCGCCCCCGCAAACGCGGAACCCGAAGTTAAAAAAGCGGCGGACCTTGTCGTAGCGTCAAACGACGAACACGCAATCAGGGACGTAATTGCATATATGGACAAGCATTCTTGAAATAGCGGTCGCATTATGTTAGTATTCACACATTAAAACAATCCTATAGTTTGACGGGGAGTGTTCCTATATATGATTTCTGTTACTTCTGATTTGATGACTCATGTCCAACTGATCGACGATCAGCATAAGGAGCTGTTCAACCGTATAAACGCCGTGGAGTCGATCGGTGAAAAAACCGCCACGGACAAGGAGCTTGAGAAGGCGGAGGTGGAAAAGACGCTGGACTTCCTCGGCTCCTATATCGTAAAGCATTTCGGCGAGGAGGAAGAGCTGCAGATCAAATACGGCTATACTAAGCACAAATGGCATCATGAGATGCACCTGTGGTACATAGCCGAGTACCATAAGCTGAGGGCGGAGTACGATGAAAACGGCATTTCCGAGCATTTCACGCATCTGCTGAACGAATCGATAATGAGCTGGTTTGTCAGGCATGTACGGCATGTGGACGTGGAGCTCGGCAAGTTCTTGCGCGAGTGCATGAGGTAGCTTAAAGAAGCCCCCGTACATATTTCATAAATAACCGCACGGGCAGACCGCGCTGCCGGAGCGTTTTTTCGCAGAGCTCCCCGGCAAAGCTTATCATGGCGCCGCGCTCGTCCTCCGTCATACGATGCTGGCTGAAACGGGCTTTCAGAGCCAGCGCCTCGATCTCCTCCGGCGGCTGCCCTCGGCGGTCAAGGCGGGTGATATACCGCCATGCGCAGAGTACAGCCGCATTCGTATCAGGCTGGTTAAAGCCTTTTGACCGTCTTTTACATGCTATACGCCGGTGCAGGAGCAATACAAGAGCGCACGCGGCGAAGCATGGGATTATTATTAGAACGCTTCCGCCCGTTTTTTCGGTATAAGGGAGCTCCGACAGAGCCGCCGACTCGTCAGTCGCAGCCGCAGACAAAGGCAGCTCCGGAGCCTGCTCGGATTCACCGCTGTCGGAGGACGGCTGCTGTTCCTCGTCAGGCGCGGCTGCATCGCCGGCGGCGGTGTGCGGGAGCCTTTCCGGTATGGATAAGCTCGCGGAGGCGGGCGAGGCTTCAAGCGGTATCCATCCGATATCGTC
>Ga0082212_10010630_pt1 | contig 11757 bp, 10 predicted proteins | sample TergutNt197P3_FD_71548 | JGI IMG/M metagenome (GOLD analysis project Ga0082212, IMG submission 71548) | Neocapritermes taracua P3 segment gut microbial communities from Petit-Saut dam, French Guiana - Nt197 P3 | ecosystem: Host-associated > Arthropoda: Insects > Digestive system > Gut ... | reverse complement strand
AGATCAAGCAGGCGTTCAAGGATTGGCTGTGGCAGGACCCGGAGCGTCGGCAGACGCTAGTAAAGGAGTATAACGAAAAATTCAACAGTGTCAGGAACCGCGAGTACGACGGGAGCCATATCACGTTTTCCGGCACATCGCCGGAGATAACGATGCGCCCTCACCAGCTCAACGCCATCGCCCATATCCTATACGGCGGCAATACGCTCTTAGCGCATGTTGTCGGCGCCGGTAAGACGTTTGAAATGGCAGGCGCGGCGATGGAGGCAAAACGGCTCGGATTATGCCATAAGAGCCTGTTCGCCGTGCCTAACCATCTCACTGAGCAATGGGCCGGTGAGTTTTTGCGGCTGTACCCTGCTGCGAACATACTTGTCGCAACTAAGAAGGATTTCGAGATGCGCAACAGGAAGAAGTTCTGCGCGAAGATAGCCACCGGCGATTACGACGCGGTCATCATAGGGCATACGCAGCTTGAGAAGATCCCCATATCCCGCGAGCGCCAGGAGCGGCATATAACCGACCAGATATGGGAGATCGAGCAGGGCATCGTTGAAATAAAAGCTGCAAAAGGCGACCGTTTCACTATCAAGCAGCTTGAAAAGACTAAAAAAGCACTAACTGCGCGGCTGACTAAACTTCTTGAAGCAAAAACACGCGATGATGTTGTGACTTTTGAGCAGCTTGGCGTAGACCGCCTGTTCGTTGACGAGGCGCATGGTTTCAAAAACCTGTTCATGTACACGAAAATGCGCAATGTAGCGGGCTTGTCTACGACAGAAGCGCAGAAGTCCTCAGATTTATTTATGAAGTGCAGGTACATGGACGAGCTGACCGGGAACAAAGGCGTCATATTTGCCACGGGGACGCCGATCTCAAACAGTATGACAGAAATGTACACGATGCAGAGGTATTTGCAATACGACACATTAGCAGCGAAGAATCTCACACATTTTGACTGCTGGGCGTCTATATTCGGCGAGACGCAGACCTCTATAGAACTAGCGCCTGAGGGTATAGTGTATCAAGGAGGGTTGTCACAAACCCATCTTAAATCATTGGCAGTCGGGCGTTTGCGGCACAGACGGGCGACACCGAAATCGGCGTGACAGCCGGGAAAGGAGAACAATGAATATTACTTACACTCTCGTGGGCGATTATTATTTGCCTAATATCGCGCTCACACCAGTACCAGCGGAGGAACGAAACACACCGCTCGGCAGATATGCGCGTATGCGCCGTGCGTTCCTCAAAGAACATCGTCCCATTGAGTATAGCAGACTTTTACTCTCGGAACAATTATTTCCGCATCTGCGCGACGTTGACGAAATAACGGAAGAACGGCGGCGCAACGGCGTTTCAGAGGGAATAATCGTCAAAGAAATCGTCTGCGAGTAGTTCGCTTCATGGCAGTTCATAAAATTATTTTTGGAAAACCGTATGATTTTTCAGGGTTTTTCAGAAAACCGTACCCATATTAAATAGTAGAGGGATATTTTCCTCAAATTATTTTTTGAAAAATGTTCCGCAAAACGCCCTTTATTTCTCCTATATATGAAGGGCGTTTTACTTGAACAGAACCCGCCGCATGAAAGGAGGTTTAGCGGCGGCGCGAAACCCTTTATTTCCAACTAAATTACAATTAAAAAAGGAGTCGATTACGCTATGCAGACCGTAAATTCTGCGGCGGCTAAGACCTCCCACAAGTTGGAGAGCGAGCCGTTAAAACTGCGGGAACGGGTCGGCTCCACCACTTATGTGGTGTCCGTCCGTTTCTCGCAAACAAGCCGGGAAACAATGCAAGACAAGGTTTTGCGCCTTATCGAAAGAGAGGTGCGAAATGCTTGAAAAACCATGTGCCGCAACCGCTCTTGACCGCCAGCAGGAGGTTGTTATGAGCAAGCAAAAAATCCATATCCTGTATGAGCGGCTTTCGCGTGACGACGCGGAAAAAGACATCAGCGGCTCTATCCAAAATCAGCGGGATTTTCTCGAAAAATACGCTGAACAAAACGGCTTAACGCCATACGAGCATCTGCAAGATGACGGCTACTCCGGCACTGGCTGGTCGCGTCCCGGCTGGCAGGAGTTAATCGCCAGAATCGAAAGCGGCACTGTAAAAACCGTGATTGTTAAAAATCTTGACCGGGTCGGCCGCGATTATCTTCGCGTCGGGTTATTTATGGAGCAGCTAAATGATGCGGGCGTTCGTCTAATCGCCGTGTCGGACGGCATAGATACAGACGCGGGAGAGGACGATTTCACGCCGTTTAGAGCCATTCTCGCGGAATGGTATGCCAAAGATTGCAGTAAAAAAATCCGCGCTGTTTTCAACTCTCGCATGGCGCAGGGATACCATTGCACAGGGTCAATTCCATACGGCTATGTGCATAATCCCGATAACCGTCAGGAATGGTTGGTTGACGACCCCGCCGCCGTGACAATACGCCGCATTTTTCAGCTTGTCATCGACGGGAAAGGCGTATATCAAATCGCAAATATCCTAACCGCCGATAAAGTGCTGATACCATCGGCACACTTGGCGGAACAGGGCATTTCACCTCAGCACCCCGATTACAAAAACCCGTATGAATGGCGCGGCGGCGTTGTCGCAACAATCATTGAACGCCGTGAGTATATGGGTATCAAGGTTTTGAAAAAAACCTACACCGACAGCTACAAACAGAAAAAGCGTAAGGACACGCCGGAGGACGAGCAATTCACATTTGATGGAGCTATCCCTCAAATCGTGGATACTGAAACTTGGGAACTCGCGCAAAAACTACGGCGTGTTGTGCGCCGCCCCGCCAAAGACGGCAGACCGCCGTCACCGCTCACAGGAATTTTGGTATGCGCGGATTGCGGCAAGTTGCTTACCCACGCACGGAATTATGATTATCAACAGAACCGCCCGCGTGATGAGTATGTCTGCGGAAATTACCGTCAGGGAACGAAAAACTGCACCATGCACTACATCAGAACGGAGGTGGTCGAGGGTCTGATTCTAAAGGCAATAAAGCGTGTCGCGGGGTATGTTCGGAACAATGAGGCTGAGTTTGCGGAGCGCGTCCGTGTAGCGTCAAATTTACGAGCGGAGGAGGAAATCAAGGAAAGCAGAAAACGGCTCTCAAAAGCGGAACGGCGTATCGCGGAAGTAGACAAACTTGTCACCAAGTTATACGAAACTTACGCGCTCGGTAAGCTGCCCGAAAATCACTTTGAGCGTATGATTGGCGAGTATGATAACGAGCAAGCCGCATTACGGCAGACCGTCGCGGAAATGCGTTCAGAGATTGATAGCTACGCCGAGGACAGCGTTCGCGCCGACAAGTTTATTGAAATCGTGCGCCGCTATACGGAGTTCGATACTCTAAGCGTCCAAATGCTCAATGAGTTCGTCGAAAAAGTCGTCATATTCGAGGGTGACAAATCGAGCGGTAAGCGTATGCAACAGGTCGATATTTACCTCAGCTTTATCGGTAATTTCGACATTCCAGACGAACCGATTGAAATGTCGCCGGAAGAAATCGAGGCTGAACGAAAAGCCGATGAACGCCGAGCCAAACAACGAGAACGGCAACGCGCATATCGCGCAAAAAAGAAAAAGAAAATAACCGCCGCATAATCGGCAACACGCCTCCCGCAGAGAAATCTGCGGGAGGTTTGCGTTTATCCCAAAATCTAAATTTACAGGAGGAAAAATCACTATGGCTAAAACAAGAGTAGAAAAAATCGCGGGCATCGACGAGGAAATCGCCCAACTGCTTGCCCAGAAAAAGAACCTTCTTCAAGAGCAAAAAGAAGTTGAGCGCAAGGAGCGTACAAACCGCCTTTGTAAACGCGCCGGACATTTGGAATCACTGCTGCCCGACACTATCAAGCTGAGTAATGAACGGTTTAACGAGTTCCTCGCCAAAACCGTCGTGACCGACTTCGCCAAACGCATACTGCATGATTTGTTGGCGGAACAGGAGCTTGAAACGGAGATTGCGGCGGAGGAATCAGCGACCGCGCCAACCGATGACACGACGGTAAAAACGGCGGAAACCACTGCGGATACCGCGCAATCACAGCGTCCGCCGAACGCCGCAAACGCAAACAAGCAAACGGCATAGGGGCTTCTTGCCCCTCCACGAAGTGCGCACTTATGCCCCGCTAACGGGGCTGTGCGCGCTGCCGCGGGCGTTTTGTGCCTCTCGGCACAAAAGAAAACCAATAGCGAATTAACGAAACGGAGGTATGCTATATGGCGATATATCATTGCTGTATCAAGATTATTTCACGCGGCAAGGGCAAATCCGCTGTTGCCGCCGCCGCGTATCGTTCGGGCGAGTGTATTACGAATGATTACGACGGCGTTACGCATGACTTCTCGCGTAAGCGCGGTATCGTGCATACTGAGATTATATTACCCGACCATGCGCCGCGAGAATTTGAAAATCGCGGCGTTCTTTGGAACTCGGTAGAAAAAATCGAAAAACAGAAAAACTCGCAGTTGTCGCGGGAGATTGAAATTGCGTTGCCTGTGGAATTGACACAGGAGCAGAACATTTCTCTTGCCCGCAGGTTTGTAAAAGAGCAGTTTGCCGACAAGGGAATGTGTGTCGATATAGCGGTTCACAACACCGACGGAACAAATCCCCATGCGCACATTATGCTAACAATGCGACCGCTTAATAAAGACGGCTCTTGGGGTGCGAAGGTGGTTAAAGTAAATGGCAAGAAAACTTATCCCGTTGATTGGGATAACCGCGATAACGCCGAACTTTGGCGCAAGGCGTGGGCGGCTTATTGCAACACCGCTTTGCGGATTAACGGTCATAGCGAAGTGGTTGACCACCGCAGTTACGAAAGACAAGGCGTGGAGCAGATTCCGACCATTCATCTTGGCATTACGGCTTTCCGATTGGAACAGCGCGGCATCGCCACCGACCTCGGAAACCGTAACCGCGAAATTGACGCGCTTAATTCTAAACTGCGGCAAATCAAAGCGCGGATTCGGAAACTGGAGGATTGGAAAGCCGACCTTATTGCCGCGCCGCCGACGCTGTATGATGTGTTCTCTGAAATGATGAATCGCGGCGAGCAGCGCAGTCAGAGCCAGCGAATAAACGATGTGAAGTTCGCGGCGCAAACGCTTATCTTCTTAAAGCAATACGACATAGAAACCTTTGTGGATATGGCGGCTGTTGTGAAAAAAATGCGTTCACGGTATGACGAATTAAAAGCCGAAACCACCAAAACGGCGCGGCGTTATGCGACACTCTCCGAACACATCAAGCAAGCCGAAGCCTATGAGAAAAACAGCAAGGTTTATTTCCAATGGCGCGGTATGAAAGAGGGCGATAAAGAAACGCGGTTTTACGAAAAACACAAGGCGGAAATCACAGCGTTTACCGAAGCGCACAAGTATATGACGCGCCACCTGAACGGGCATAAATCAATTCCGCTTGAGGATTGGCGACGTGAGTTTGCCGCCGTCAAAAACGAACACACCTCGCTAATGGCGGAGAGCGATAAGCTGTCGCAGGAATTGCGGAGTGCGGAGGCGATTAAGCGTAATGCTGAAAAGGTTATGGGTGTGGAACAGCAGGTGCGGAATCGCAAATCTGAAATCGGGTTATGAGATTTTCAAGGTGCGATATAGGGGGAGCGGGAAACCGCTCCCTTGTGTCATTCTTAAAGAACATTACATATTATCGCTTAAATAAATGAACGATTGCGGTGGGTTAGAAATTCCGAAATCATCCAATGATTTCGGTTGCTCGTATTTAATTATTTCACCCAAACAATAAGCATAAGCGACTTTACAGCCTTTGAAATATTCACGGAATTTTTCACGGGATATACCTGCATTTTTTTTTGTGGTTTCCCAAAGTGCGGATGGAGAAGCGGCTAATGTATCTAAGACTCTAACTTCGCCGACAACTTGTTTCGTTGGGACAGTAGCATAAACAAGGATTCGATTAACAGATTTATCAGCTAATCTTTTTCTAAACTCATATTTTTTAGTTCCGTCAAATATCTTCTCCACAAATTCAGGGTTGATAGATAATAATATCGTTTCCACGGTTTACCTCCAGTATTTGATGAGGTCTGTTTGGGCCTCGCGCATTATCATTTCAAATTGGTCATCGCTTATTCTTGTGAATGGGCGCGGGCCATTTGGGAAACTAACAATGTTGTTATCCCAAAGATACTTAAGTATTGGTTTTTTAGCAAAACTCTTTACAAGAATAAATTTCAAAACAATTTGATTACCTCTATGACTATTCCAAAATGATTCCAACTCAGAAGTAGCAAATACGCTCCGGTTTTGACACTGCCGCATATACTCGTCTTTTGTTTGAAAGTTATATAATGCTTTTTCCACAATCGCAACAGAGGTTAATACGCCAGTATATCCGGCATTGCCGGGTGTTCCATTCCTATAAAACAATACTATATCACCAGTGTTGATATTTCGTTCAGATGAAAACGAAATGTAGACTTTTTGTAACGCATATCTATATGGCGTTCTTTCCAAAAAATCACTCTCATTTTCGTTCTTCAAAATTGAATCGGGCAAAAGAGGAGTGTGGTATTTGGGGAGGATTGGAAGTATAAATTTTTGTTTTTCATATAGCAAATTGGGGAAGTTCTCTTTTGTTGAAACAAAAGGATTATAGGTTTTCATTTCTTTCACAAGAACTGTTTCACCAGTCGAAGATTTCATACCGAAATGCAAGAATCCCCAACGAGCGAGTAAATTGGATAGGGTAGCCAGTTCTTCTCTGTTTTCAAACAGCGTAACATAGATTTCATCGACCTTGCGTTCGATAGCGTTATCGAAAATAATTTTTATAAAACGCTCACCTAAACGAAATCCCGTTGCATCAACCTTAAAAGTGCCAACTTTAAGTCGTTTTTTTGGTGCGAACTGCGGAGATATATCAGAGTAGTTTTCAGATGTACCTTCTGTTTTCAAATAAAGAAAACCTAAAATCTGCCCTGTATCATCTTGGCAGGTATAAGCCTCATCATTACACTTCCTTGCGAACCAATCATTAAAGCCATTATATGATTCCCTTAGGCTATCATAAAACTCATTTGCAACATCTATTTCACCCATCAATTTCTTTTTTACTGCTAATGCTTTGTACTCAACAAGTTTAGGGTTTTCAGCAGATACAGATGCTATAAACGCATTTATAGAGAGGACTTTGTGACTTAGATTAAGCCTTTCTGCTTTGCTCCGTAGCTTTTTATCTTCAGTTATGAGCATATCAACACGCTTTTGAAAAACCTCGTTCAAAAGTGCAGTATCAATCATATCATTATCATCTTTATCTAACTCAGTAGCAAGAATTGATACCTCATCAGCCATAGGAGCGATTGTTCGCATTTCTTCATAAGCATCCAATTTGAGCGTCATAGCTTCTTGTGGGTCAGCGTACTGATAATTCCCGATTTCTTTCTTGGAAAGCGGATGTATGAGTTTGTCGTATTTGAGCTTATCAAGCCAACGAAACAAGTGACCAACGCTATAATTCGTTGTTCGCTTGTTCTCTCTGTGGATTATGATGTTCGTGTCAAGTAATATTCTCACAGTTTAGCCCCCATAAACAATTTCACCAATTATTTCAACATCAGCATCCGAAAAAGTCATTCGGTAGATTGATAATGGACACTTCAATTTCACAGATATTTTTTCTGCCTGTAACCGCTCTTGAAGAACCAATTCGTCAATAGTTGATTGACTATAATCCTTTCCATCACGTTTTTTCAAATGCTCAAATATTTGATTTGAACTCGCTTCCAAAAGAATAATTTGCATAATGTTCAATTCAAAGAATACGCTTTCGGGTAGTAATTCCACTTGATTTGTCGCATTGAATATGCAAAAATGCCCCGCGAGTAAAATATTACTGTTCTGTGCGTTAAGTTCTCGAACCCGCCTTGCCAGCAGTATTTGATTGTTATTTTTATCAACAACAGCTTTGTTTGCGCCGTACATCTCTCCGTTAATATCGCTTATTAAATCACCGGCAGAAAAGGACGGTATATTAGTTTTTTGGGTAAGTTTGGAACAGAGTGTACTTTTACCTGTGCCGTAAGCTCCTGCAATGAATATTGTGCCGTTCATAATAAATAAATCACACTCCATTCATAACATTTTCAGCTATCTTATCCAACTGCTCAAATGCCGCCTCAATTACTGTAACGATACGCCGTTGTTCTGCAATCGGCGGGAGGGGGATAAGAAAACTATCCATTTCATTTTTACGAATTGCCGGAGAATTATCTCCACGCATATAACTGTTTATCCCACTTATTGCATAATCAGAAATCATAGAATAATACAGATATAGCGGAAATAAAGCGTTCTTATGAGGACGGCAAACGTAAAAACCAGTCGATGCTATGCAATTACTCAAATCATCCGTTATAAAAGCAATGTTTTCGAGATATGGCCTTACCATAGAAAACAAAGTATCTCCAAAGCGAACTCCTTTCGCCGCGCGGCTTGGAGCATTATGGGTTGGGATTATTTTTGGTTCGATGACTACATGATGTTTATTATCTATTGCATCTATATCAATATAACGAAAAGTTTCGCCACTCGGTTTTTTGGTTTCTTGTGGTTCGCATATGCTATTGATTTTTGCCCAAATCCAATTATTTGGTACTTCATAAGGTGACTGTCCCTTTTCGATAATAATGGATTCAATCGGTTCATCTTCCGGGTCTTGCGGAACGAGTTTGCCGCGAATAGCAAGCGAGAGGATTTTCGACTTCGCGGCGGCAACGGCGGCTTGCAAATCGGTTTTGTTGCGTTCAATCTCGTCTATGACCGCGAACGCTGATTCGATAGCGGCGACTATGCGATTTTGCTCTGCAAGCGGCGGGAGTGGTAAAATCAATCCTCGTATTTCAGCTTGGAATAAATTTGCTTGTGCAACTTGCTTTTTATTTGAAGAAATTTGTTCTTGTAAAAAAGCAGATTGTAACGCAAACATGATATAATGCGATATTATGATTATTGGCTTGACCATTGCCGCACTTCTTACCATGACATAATGGTTATCATCATTGACGACAGCGACCCGACCAACGCTTCCAGAACACGAAATAAGAATATCATTTCTTTGTGGATTGCATCGTTTGGATATGCGAGCGTATTCTTCAGCATCAACATAATCTACATTGTCGAGAGATATTTTACCGTCAAGAATATTCCTTGCAGACAGCAAATAATAACCGCAGTATTCTTTGCACCGCTTAGGTGTGAGATGTTCACCGTCAGTAACCATAGCAGATACTTTTCCAAGACGCGCCAACGCCCACCCTTCCGGTAATTGTTTATATTGCAACTCATCAACGCGATAATCATTTTTATCGCGCTTAATTGCCCCCGCGTTTATAAGCCGCTCTTTTTCTGCTCGTATTTGTTCTAAAAGAACGCTTGCGGGTTCATCGTTTGGGTCTTGCGGTACGAGTTTTCCGCGAATGGCAAGGTCGAGTATCTTCTGCCGAAGCTGTTTTGTATTCATTCGCCGCCCTCGCTTTCGTCGGGCGCAGCTTCGAGCAGTTTCCGCATATCTTCAATATCTGGCAGCGCATCTTTCCACGTTTCCGGCATATCATTTCGTGTTTTATATGTTGCCACGCCCATCGGCTTGTTGTAGTCGCGCACAGCATATTCGACCACGCTTCGGTTAGCTTCTTTGCAAAGTAGAATACCGATAGACTGATTTTCGTCCGGCTGACGGACAAAATCATCAAGCAGGGACAAATAGAATTGAAGCTGACCGAGATATTGCGGCTTAAATTCACCGCGCTTTAATTCTATTGCTACGAGGCAATGAAGTTCACGATTGAAAAATAATAGGTCTATAAAATGTTCCTGTTCCTCAAAAATAATACGATGCTGATTGCCTATATAGCAAAATTTGTCGCCAAATCGCATAATAAACCTTTTTATGTCCGCGACAATCCCACGCTCAAGAACCCGCTCGTCGGGGTCATCGTCGTCCTCGATATTAACGTAGTCAAGTAGATACTCATCTTTGAATGAACGTAAAGCGCGATGAGCCTGTTCTTGTACAGATAATGTCTGTAAAAAATTACTCGGCATTGTGCCTTCGCGCAGATAAAGTTCACCGCGAAGATGTGTTTTAAGAGCCTCAACGCTCCAAAAACCATTAGCGCACTTTGATATATAGAATAATCTGCCCTGTAAAGATTTCTCTTTTGCCAAAATTTCCGTGTGGTGAGTAAAACCTACGCGGAAGAACAAGTCAGCCGAAATGTCGGGCATTTCCCAATCGTCTATATGACGTACAAGCAAATTCAAATCGACAATTTTATCCAATAACGCGATTGTCTGTGTTTCGTTCATTGATAACGAACGATTTTCTAAATCGCCCATTAACAATGGGCGATTTGATAAAATCGCAGACCATTGTTCATAAAATTCACGCATACGTTTAATCGACGATTCGGAAAACCCACGTAAACCCGGCAATTCTTTTTGTAAATTTTCTGAAAGCTGCCTTATCGCGCCTTTGCCCCACGAACCAACGCGGGAGTTATCGGAAACATAACGACCGACAGCGTAATATAAACCGAGCAATTCTTTATTAACCAACTTCGCCGCTTGATAACGTGAGCGGACTATCGCGTCTTTGATAATCCCCGCCGCATCGCTGAAATCGAAAATTTTATTGTCGTTCATCATTCGTCCACCTCGCCAATCAGATTTTCAAGATTGCCCACCGCCGCCGCAATCGCCGCTGATTTATCTTTGATTAGGTCAAGCAGTTCCGCAAGCGTGTAATCGTCCGCGCTGTCGCCGGATTTAATCCAAGTGATGTCAAGGCTCGTTTTATCGCGGGCGGTAATTTCGTCATAAGTATATCTGCGCCAACGTCCATCGAGATTATCCGCGCTGTATGTTTCGGTACGGAGGCGACGGTTTTCCGGGTTGTAGCATTTTACGAAATCATCAAGGTCAGTTTCGCGGAGCGGATTCTTTTTCAATGTGTGTTTAACATTCGTGCGGTAATCGTATATCCAAATCTCTTTTGTCTGATTCGTCGGCGCGGCTGTTTTATTATCGAAAAATATCACGTTGGCTTTAACGCCTTGCGCGTAAAATATGCCTGTCGGCAGACGTAAAATCGTATGAAGGTCTGTTGTTTCAAGTAACTTTTTACGGACGGTTTCGCCCGCGCCGCCCTCGAATAAAACATTGTCCGGCACGACGACCGCCGCTGTTCCGTCCGTTTTCAAAAGCGTATGGATATGCTGAACAAAATTCAACTGTTTATTGGAAGTCGTCGCCCAAAAATCTTGGCGGTTGTATACCAAATCCTCTTGCTCCTGCTCGCCTTGCTCATTGGTGAATGTCATAGAGGACTTTTTGCCAAACGGCGGATTTGTCAGTATATAATCAAATCGCTCGTTAGGGTCGGCGATAAGAGAATCGGCACGGGTAATCGGCGGCGTTCCATCGAAGTCGCTGATGTTGTGCAGGAACAAATTCATAAGACACAAACGATAAGTGCTTTGAACAATTTCCCACCCTCTGAATGTTTGAAATTTGAGAAATATCTTCTCGTCGGCGTTCATATTAAAAGTCTTTTCTAAGAAAGTCTTTACCGCAAGTAAAAAACCACCGCTCCCGCAACATGGGTCTGCTATCGTCTTACCGGGTTTCGGGTGAACGCAACGAACCATCGCGCTTATCAGTGCGCGCGGCGTGAAATATTGCCC
>Ga0082212_10010629_pt1 | contig 11759 bp, 9 predicted proteins | sample TergutNt197P3_FD_71548 | JGI IMG/M metagenome (GOLD analysis project Ga0082212, IMG submission 71548) | Neocapritermes taracua P3 segment gut microbial communities from Petit-Saut dam, French Guiana - Nt197 P3 | ecosystem: Host-associated > Arthropoda: Insects > Digestive system > Gut ... | reverse complement strand
ACGATCACCGGCACTTGGGACGGCAAGGAACTCGCAATTGCCGTGGACGGCACAACGCTGGGCACAACACCGTACAGCGGCACCATCGGCAACGCACCGGAAAAGGTCGAAATCGGACGCAACGGTCACCACACCAACCGCATCGTGCAGGCGTACATCGCATCGGCACTTCTCACGGTCGGCGGCGAGAAAGTCGTGGATATTGATTTCTCGAGAGCGATAGAAGATTTTACTCAGCTTACTCAGCGGAAAGCCGCCATGAAAGTGGAAAAACCCATTCCGGTGAGCGGGCGGATTTTCATGCCCGACGGGACTCTTGCGACAAACGGGCGTGTGTATTGCCAAATCGTGGGAGGCAGAACGTTCACGAGTGCAGGAAAGTGGGACGGGCCGCAATTCTCATTTGAAATCCATCCTCCCGACAGATCGTACAATCTGATTTTCTTTGCCTACGGGCAAGAAGAACAACAGGCTTATGCGTCCGCTTCCGTCGTGATGAGCGTGGACGGCGAACCGATCACACTGGATTTTACACTTTGTGAGGCTTATCCCGTGACCGGCACACTGCGTTATCCCGACGGCGTTCCGGTGGCCGGCCAGTGGGTCAGGTTCTATCACTCAATCGACCCGTTTACCGATGCAGACAAAGAACGGACTGAAACCCGGTTTGGAAAATCTCTGGAAACGGATGCCGAAGGGAAATATGAAACTTTTCTTCCGCCCGGCGAATATTCCGCTTCCGTCTTTCCCGACGAAAAGAGCAGAATCGGCAAGCCGGCACCGGCAACGAAAATCACCGTCAAACCGGATGAAGAACTGACTTTGGATTTCACGATCGCCAAAACGCTGTTCCTTCGTTTGCTTCATACGGATGGCACCCCGGTCTCTTCGGGCGACAGAACGTCTTATGCAAATTCGCTCATGTATAGCTACGATAAGCCGGAACCCGGCGAAAAACCGGAACCCGGCAGAGGAACTGTAACCAGTCATGGGAGGTTGACAGTCAATGCAGACGGGAATGTTGAGGTTCTACCCTCGATGGCATCGGAAACAACGCTGATTTTCATGACGGACGACGGCAAGGAAGGAATTGCCTTCCTGATCCCGAAAGACAGGAAAAACCTCGAAGTCGTGGATATTCCGCTTGTCCCGACGGCGAAAATCAAATTCCGTCTCATCGACGAAAAAACCGGAAAACCGATTGCCGGTCGAACCCTGAAAAAACCCGTCGCCGCCGTTTTTCCGAATGAGAGAGAATCCTGCTTCCTTTTCCAAGAGGAATACACCACGGATTCCAACGGCGAAGTCGTGGTTCCCGTCCCGGTTTTGGGTGATTGCCCGGGCTGGAAATACTGTCTTGACCTTGTCAGTGACGAGACAAAATACTTCACCAGACCTTATCACGTCGGTCGCGATGTCATCACATTTGTCCCTGAAAAACCAGACGAGGTGATGGATTTGGGGGATGTGCGTGTTGAATGAACCACATGGGTTTGCGCGTCACGGAATGTCGCGGGTAACGACGGTCACGGCATGACCGGCGCATAGACGACCGGAACCTTGTCTTTTGTGGGAAATAGCGTACAATGACAGTCTATTGGCAATTTTTGCGCGTCACAGGGTGACGCGGCTAACTGGCCCCTAATCTCATATTACTATGACACCAACCGAACGACCAATGGCCGTCATCACCGGGGCATCGACCGGACTTGGACGGTCTTATGCACAACAATTGGCCGCACAAGGACACGACCTGCTCATCGTCGCACGACGTGGTGAACTGCTCGACGCACTGAAAGCCGAAATCGAAGCGACGCACCAGGTTCAAGTCGAGGTCTTCATCGCCGATTTGACCGACGAAACGCAAGTGCTGCGACTGGTCGAACGGATCGGGCAACTTCCTCGCATTGATTATTTGGTCAATAACGCGGGCTTCGGCCTCACCAAGCATTTTCCTGATGTGGCCATCGAAGACGAAATCACCATGATTCGCGTGCATTGCGAGGCCAACGTCCGGCTTTGTCACGCGGCACTCGTTTCGATGTGCAAACGGAAAAGCGGCAACATCATCAACGTCGCTTCGCTGGCCTCGTTTTTGTCCGGTCCCGGTGCGGCGGAATATTGCGGGACGAAGGCGTTTCTGCGTTACTTTTCGCTGTGCCTGCAATATGACGTGCGGCAATTCGGTGTCAAGGTGCAGGCACTTTGTCCCGGTTTCGTGCATACGAATTTTCACGCCGCCGAAACCATGAAAGGCAATGAGATGGACAAGTTGCCCGAATTTTTGTGGCTGAAATGCGACCGTGTTGTCCGCGATTCGCTACGGGCGATTCAAAAAAAGCGACACCGCGTCGTCGTGATTCCGTCGCTGCGTTACAAGTTGATTTACGCCTTTTACCACACGCCGATCATTTCGCAAATTGCTTCGGCCATTATCGTCGCACTGTTCAAACGATAAAACGGTCATAACGTTTCGTCCGCTCCGATACCGTTGCGGCTCTGATGCGAAGGATATCCTTTTGAAACCAACGCTTTCATTTTTGTTGTTACTGCTCGTACTCTTGCCGCCAGGTTGTCGGAAAACACCGGAACCCTTGCGCATTGCTTGCAGTGCGGACTTGTTGCCTGTGATAAGGACACTCGGCAACGAATTCCGCAAAAATTACGGCGTGCCGGTGACAGCAACGATTGTTGTTTCCGATGATTTTGTCGCTAAGGATGTGCCATGCTTCGATTTCATCCTCACCGACGATCTCGATCTGGTTGCTCAATTAATTGACAACGGCACGATCAGCAGGACAACCGATTTCGCCTACGCGCTGCCAACGGCGGTGCTTCGACGTGATGACCATCTTCCGGTCTTGAAATTAGCTGACCTGACCACGGTTGACCGTCCGTTGCGCATGACCATTGCCTCACCCGGCGCGACGCTTTCTCAGATTGTTAAGTCGCGATTCGAGCAGGCCGGGATTCCTTTGCAGGGTGACGGGGCGAATCGGTACTCCGATCAAACAATGATTCACGTGTTGCCGTTTTTGGTCAAAGAAATTCGCTCCGACCGAACCCAGCGGTTTACGACGCCGGAAATGACGTTGCAACAGCTTGCCGACGGAAAAACGGATATGGTGGTCTTCTGGGACTTCGCCGCCACCGATGCTATTGCGAAATATGACGATGCCGACGCTTTTGTCACGGTTGCGTGGCCGCCGGTATCGTCTGACACCGTCACCATTCCGCTCTGTCTGGTCAAGGATTGTGCCAACATGGCCTGTTACGAAGGTTTCATCAATTTCGTCAAATCCCGACGAGGAACAGAGCTGATACAATCCTGTTTTCTGAATCCCAGTGATGATTTAGTCGGGCACGGACAATAAGACCCGCCAGAAAGAAAATGTCCCCACCATACCCTGCGGAGGTCACAGCGTGACCGTCCTGTTTTGTTTCGTTTATTCAAAACGTAAAAGGACGAGATACTTTCCGTCGCCGACGAGGAGACCGTTGCCGTCGGGTGTTGGGCTACAAAACGTAGGACACCATTGCGACGTTTCGATGACTTTGGGAATCGGCAACTGTTCCCATTCCGATTGACCGTCCAAAGCGACTCGGCCCCAGATCGCTCTTGGTAAAGAAGTACTGCTCGTATTTACCGGATTGAGTCCACCCCACAACCAATCCCTGAAAACCGTGCCATGACGAATAAAACAACCGGAGATGTGCAGTTGTGGCATATTTCTTTCAAGTGATCGCTTCGTCAATATCGTCTCTTGGATTATTTTTTCGCTCATATCCAATAGAGTTGTTTGGCTGATCGAAAACATGACGAACCGATTTCCATCCGGAAAAAAGGCAGCCGATGTCCCCGTGTTGTGGGATAATTGAGTAAAACGTTCTGTTTCACCGTCAATTGCCCACAGCCCGGATAATTCCGGTTTCGATGATGCGACATCCAAGAGTAAACGATTCCGGAGCGAATCGTCGAAAAAATAGTTGTATCGAGGCGGCGGTATGTTGAAAAACGGTGCCTTTCCCTCACGTCCACTGCTGGAGGCGAGAACCTCGATTTCCTTCGTTTGAGTGTCAGCGCGGACAAGCCATGCCGTTTCTCTTGCTTTGCCGGCCCCAGTTGAGCCGAGAGCAAGATAAAGCTTACCGTGAAACGAGGCAATGGCCTGAACATAGCCGCTTGGCAATCCGTCGTCAGGACCGAATGTCCAGGGTACCGAACCGTCGAGAGGAAAAACGAGAACGCCGTTGTCCACGTCTCCGCAATAGGCGTTTACGTCATCCACCCAAAACCGTCCAAAGTCCGAATCAGCCCACGGATAAGCCGGTCCGTATCCCGTAAGCTGCATGCTCTTTGTCGTAACGCCGGTTGTCGAATCAAAGATACCCAATGAAATTTTCGGGACGGAAGCAACATAACTGCGATGGAAGTAATATAACTTGTTTTCGCGAATGATTGGTTGAAAGTGAGATTCATCAACAAGCAATACTTCCTCGCTCCACGGAGGAAGGTTTTGTCGAATTGGCATATTCCATAGTTTGTCGTTTAACTGGTTCCTTAATTTGGCAGCCTGTTCCGGGGTTGTGCGTTCGATTTTTTCGATTTGTCGTTCGATCAGTTCGATATATTCGGGTATCGATTCACGAATTTCGTCTGCGATTTTCGGTTCGGTGCTGATGGGCAGGTCGTTGAGCGCACGAGTAACGGATTCAGGTGATCGGTCCCCTCTTGAATCGACTAACCGAAGGAGTTCAAGACTGAAAGGAAATCGTTCCTGTTGTGACATCCATCGATTGCAACAATAGAAAATGACGTTACGCAGAGACTCATACAAAATCTCAATATTCTCTTCCGCCTCTTCATCATAGGGGGTATCGGCAATGTGGTCTCGTAACAGATGAAAGTAACGATTGGCTTCATCGTTTCTATCACTGGGGTATCCACTTGCTCCACGGAAAACCCAACCATCGTCGTGTCGGACGATCCAACCAAAATGCTGCACCATCGGTCTTGGATCATTTTCCAGCGTTTTGGCAATGCGTCCCAAAATGACTTGAACAGAGGCGTCCCGCTTTTCCGCAGGCAATTTTTTTTGGCGTCCTGAAAGCAAGGTGATGTTTTCGATGAGAATCCAACCTTCGGTATTACAGAGATAGTCACTGCTTTTCGGATGACTCGGCAATACTTCGATCCAGTCGTTGAGAATTTCTTCATAACAACGTGCAAGGTCAATATCCAATTGAGAGGAAAATATCGAGAAACATCCTTCGTGCATGACTCCGATCGAGGGTTTTTTTTCGCTTTTTTTGGTTGCAATGATAGGACGGTAACGGTTTTCCATCCAGAATTCGAGATAACGTCGATTGAAATGATCAACCTCGTTTTTCAATTCCGGATAGTTATCTGTTGCAAATGTCACGAGTTGTTCCCGAAGAATGTCCATATAGGACACTCCGCGACGTGGAGAACCGCTAATTGAACAGAGATTGTATCCCAATGAGTAATTGTTTTGTGGAAGAGTTTCGATGATGTTCTGAATGCGAATGGCCTCTGCCAGTGCCTGCTGGACTTCTTGAGAAGATGGTATGGCTCTTCCCATCCGGTATTCCTCAGTAAACAGCCCCGCCCTGACCGCTTTCATAATGAGGCTTGCGGCAAGATGGAGGCGGAAATCTTCGTTTTCCGGATCGAGTGCCGCAGCCGTTTCCGCTTTTTCCAAGGAGGCTTCGTAACGCGAGATGATCTGAAGGAATTTCGATTCCGCAAGAAACCTTGCCGCTTCTTTTGCCGTATCGATTTTTTCCTGTGACTCCGTAACGCCAAGCAATTCTCCCGCAATTTCCTGCACGGCATCAAGCGGTTTGTCGATGGGGCTTTCCGCACGGTAGGTTTGATCGCCGATGCGGGCGGTAATTCTGAACGATTGCGCCGTCTGACCTCGTGTGAATTCCAGGTCGATCAGCTTCATTGATGCGAGCAGGTCGTTCGTGTCATCGCCGGTTAATTGGCGTTCCTGATTGACGAGTTGCAAGCGAGAACGCTCCAGCATGGCACCGCCACGATGAAGCAACGAGCGTTCCAACATCCCGGCAACGGCGCGGCACCAGGCATCACGGTCAACAGGAAAATCGGCGTTGCGGACTTCGAGAACGCCAAAGGTGACAAGTTTGCCCTGACCGAGCTTCTGCCGCTTTTCTACGGCGGTGGTCACGGCCTCGGCAACGGCTTGTGCGGCGGTTTCGATGTTTTCCGACAACGTTTCGTCAACAAAGCGAAGTCCCGTTTGTGCGTCGAAAATGACGATGGACGTTGTCTCCAACACGGCGAAGAGATCGGTTTTCAGGATTTGCCCGAGTTCAACGGCATTCGTTGCGCTGAACATGCCGGATAATTTCTGCTCGGCAAGCACCTTGTCGATTTCCTCCCGTTCGAGCAGTGCGACGTTTTGCAACTCAAACAGCTTCGCCTCGGCTAGTGCAAGCAACGCATCGGGTTTCGGATCACCACCGGATACGATGGCAACCTTTGGTAAGGTTTCCGCCGCATACGCCATTACTACAGCCGTCATCGACACGGCCATCACGATCAGGTAAGCGAGTTTTTTCAGCATGATTCTTTGGGTATTGGAAAAGATTTAGCACGCAGATAACGCTAATGCTCAAGATTTTCGCAGATTTTTTGATTGGTTTCATCTGCGCGAATCCTCATGATCTGCGTCATCTGCGTGCAGAAAAGATGATGGTTTCACTTCACGATTTTCGGGATCAAACGCTCGGCCAGAGCGGCACCGGCTTGTTGCAGGGCGGTTTTGGCGGCGATGGTCTCAGCAAGGTCAACGGCCACCGTCGTTTGACGGTCAATCGCAATGATCTTGCCCGACGCACGGTCGATGGCTTTCACCTCAACCCTTGCCTTCACCGAAATCAAATTGCCGATGCCCATGCCGCGTTCGCTGAACGCCTCGCCGACAAGCAGAACGTCTGCCTTGCTTTTTTCCGCCTTTTTGTCGAAGACCGTGAAACCGAGTTCCGTGCAGAAAATCGACAGTTCCGTTTCCGCCGCCGGATCAATGACGCGACGACTCAGATGCTCTTCCGGTATGTCGATCATCAGCGACGGCAGAGCCTTGTCGCCGATCTTCTCCCGCAAGGCGGCGATGCGGTTGTCGCGAGTCGGCAACTTGGCCACGAGTTTATCGGCGTCCTTCAAAATCGCTGCACCGACTTCTGCGGCAAGGTCTTCGGACAGTTTGTCAATCGTATCCTCAACGGTGCCCTTAACCGACACGCCGATGACGCGAGTCGTTTCCGTGCCGATGATTTTGGCGACGAGATACACCGTTTTTTCGGCACGGACAACGCTTCCCGTGACGAGAATTTTGGCGCCGATGATCTGACCGACCTGCACTGCCTGGGCGGGATTCACGATGCCGGAAATGTTCATCTCCTGTTCTTTGAGTACCGTATCGAGGTCTTCACGGTCAACCAGCAGAATCGCCGGATCGGTCGCAAGGTTGGCGAACAAAATATCGGCAACGATTTTACCCTGCCCGGCGACCTCCTTGCTGCGATCCTGAAACGGCAGCACGGCAACGGGATACACGGCGTCCGATGCGTCATCTTCCGCGAAAACACAGGCGAGAGGCATCGCGGCCAAAAGAGTGATAATGAAATACGAAATCAAGCGTTTCATGGTTGGCTCCTTGTTAAATTTTCTGTAATCGCAAAGTGATTCGATCTCTGCACGCGGCGGTCACGGCGTGACCGCCCTACCTTCGTTGCGCTGTTGCGTTAAGGTTTCAATGAGTGATTTGAAGTACCAGCGTTTTTCGACGCGAGCATCCCAGAATTCGAAAATGGAATCGTGATCAATATAGAGGCGTCCTTTCGGAACAGGACGCCCGGCATCGTAATCGGAAGAACGTTCCTGGACGATAAAAACAACGTCCAAAATTTTCGGACCGACGGCAACGATTTTGGCCGGCCCGGGAATGTTGGTCGGATATACGACCTGCGGCGATAAAACGACTTGTCCCTGCTTTTCCTGGAACGTCCAGGCATCGCCGCGCCCCCAATTCGGCAAGTTCGGCATGATTTCCCCGCGATGGTCCAGCAACTTCAGAGAATGAATCGCCGGATGAAAACTCAACGGAATGTCACCTTTTGGTGCGACGATCAAAACGGAATGTCCGGCAGCGGCTTTTTCGTACAACACATCCGCAAGACCGCGCTGTTTCTCGAAGTCGATCTCTCCGGCAACGACAATCACGGCATCGGTGCAGTTTTCGATGTCCGCAAAACTTTTGAGCGGTGTGAAGGCAATTTCTTCCCTCATCAACAAGTCTGTGGTTGTGTATAGTCCTGAAAATCCGCGTTCTGGATCGTACAACGCAATGGGATGGTTCTCACACCAGGCTTTGCGATCTTCAAACGGGTCAGGCGAAGCGATCACGACATTCCCGACATGAACGTCGGCAAAAAACAGTTTTGCTTGAACGCAAATCCCCGGTTTGACCGACGGTGTTTTTACCGTCAGGGAACGCTGCCCCGGCGTTGCGGCTCCCGCCAGGCTCAAGAGTTTTCCGCCGACGAGGGTTCGGTGTTCGAACTGTAATGTCCAGTCCTGCTCCGCACCGAGATGCGCCAATTGGACCTCGGTTTCCTTTCCCGCTTCGAGCCAAAGAACCGGCAGGTCTTCGGCCAACAACGGGGAGTATGCAAATGTGATGAGGAGTAATATAAGTAAGCGTTTCATGTTTCTCATTCTCAAAATGGTTTCTTTTTTGTACGCAGATGACACTGACGTCAATGATTCTCGCTGATCTGATCTGCGCAAATCCCTAATAATCTGCGTCATCTGCGTGCTAATCGAATTGTCAAGTCACGAAATCGGCAACACGGAAACGAACACATCAAAACTATCGCCGTTGGATTGCAGGTGGAAAGCCTGGGAGCGATCGGGAACGGCGACGATGCCCGTTTCGGCGGCTTTGTCAACGCCAATGTCCACGGAAAACAAGGTTTTTTCCAACGGATAAACCCAGAGGAACAGGCGATGTTCCCCCAATGCGAGTTCGTGTAAATTGTTTTCCTCGACGAGTATGATCGTGTCTTCGAGAAATTCCACTGCCGTGTCCGAATCCGGCAGTTGCTTCAACACGATCAGCGAAACACGGACTGTCCCGTCGTCATTGGAAGCTACCGGATCAAGATGATGAACGATCTGCTCCGGCGGCGGTGTCAACAAGAGCAGCAACGATGCCGCCACGGCGACGATTCCCGACAATGCGGCAACCAAAACGCGACGGAGCGTTCGCCGACCGGGACGTGCAAGGACGTTTCGGAGGATAGGGTTGCGTTGTGCATCGTCCGGCAATTGGGCGTTCGACCAATCACACAACAGGTTGTCTAAGTCGTTGTCTTGCATTGGACGCTAAAAATAACCTCGAAGTTTTTCTTTCAGAATTTTTCTCGCCTTGTGGACGCGCCAGTGGATGTTCGCGACGGAGCAACTCTCAACCTTGGCGGCCTGTTCGGGCGTGAGTCCTTCGACCGTCGTCAGCAGTATGGCCGCTCGCAACGTCGGCGACAGTTCCGCAATGGCCGCGTCAATGCGACAATGCAATTCGTTGACCTCGGCAACGTCACGATTCCGGTCGGCTACCGTTTCAAGTTGTTCCGCTTCAATTGTCGGCACGAATTTCGTTGCTTCCTCGAAATACCGATAAACCCGATTGGTTGCGATTCGATAAACCCAGGTGGAAAACGCCGAATCGCCGCGAAACCGGTCGATGCTGCGAACGACGTTCAGCAACACGTCCTGCACGAGGTCATCGACGGCCTGTCGCCTGCCGACCATCGACGCAACGAACCTGTAAATGCGGTCAAGGTTCCGCCGCACCAGTTCGTCAAGCAGTGCCGGTTCGTGCGTTTGTCGGTATCGGTCGAATAGTTCGTCGTCGGTCATCATCTGCACATGATATGAGATACGGCAGGGGATGAAATCTTTGCAAGAAAATTTGGTTTTTTAGAAAATATTTGAGGCGAAAAAGCCGGTCGCTCACGCTCCCTGCCGCTATTTTTGCTTGCACTGATTCCTGGCCGCCGTCAGCGTATTGAGCAACAACATCGTGACGGTCAATGGACCGACGCCGCCGGGAACAGGGGTGATGGCACCGGCGACTTCCTTGACCTCGTGAAAGTCAACATCGCCAACCAGTCCGTCTTCCGTGCGATTCATGCCGACGTCAATGACCGTTGCGCCCGGCTTGACCATGTCGGCGGTGACGAATTTCGCCTGGCCGATCGCAACGATAAGAATATCCGCCTGTCGCGTGACGGACGCAATGTCCGGCGTGCGGCTGTGACAGATGGTGACCGTGGCATCGCCGCCTTTGCCTTTTTGCACGAGGAGCAGTGCCATCGGTTTGCCAACGATATTACTCCGTCCGATGATGACGACGTGTTTGCCGGCGGTTTCGATTCCGTTGCGCAGCATCAATTCTTGAATCCCGTAAGGCGTGCATGGCAAAAATCGCGGACGTCCCTGCGAAATGCGACCGACATTATCGCTGTGAAAAGCGTCAACGTCCTTATCCGGTTGCACGGCATCGAGAACGTGTTGCTCATCAATCTGTTTCGGCAACGGCAGTTGCACCAAAATCCCATGCACGGCATCATCGGCGTTAAGTCTTGCGATCAATTCCAGCAAGTCCGATTCCGGCGTGTCTTCCGGCAGACGGAACATTTCGCTCGTAACGCCCGCCTTTTCGCAGGCCAGTTGTTTGTTTCGGACGTAAACCTCACTGGCCGCATTGTTACCGACCAAAACCACCGCCAGACACGGGGTAATGCCGGTTTGCACGACAAAATCCGCCACCTGGTCTTTGAGCTCCGCCCGAATTTGTTCGGCCAGAGATTTACCGTCAAGTCTATGTGCTGTCATTTTTCGTTCCGATTGGTTATGCTCTCAAACTATTTCAAACCGTTGGCGAATGCGTCAAGCGAATCACATTGTCTCATTGTCCAATCATACTCCACTCTTGGTGCTTTTTCAATCGTCTGTACCGTCGCGTCGCTTTGAACGACTGAAAATTATGGACAACACCCTTGGCTTGAGCCGTGCAGAAGATTTCCTGTGTTTCAATGTCAACAATGATTTGCGCCTTTATTGCATGTTGCTTTGGCCGTCATTTATCGACAACGGTGACGCTGAGTTTGTGCAGTGTGATACCGACATCGTAAACGCCGGGGATTTCCCAGCCGATGTTTGTACCGTCAAGCACCACATCGTCGATTGTCGTGTTCGTGATACCGTCACGAGACTACATGTCAAACAAACAATTACATGGCAGAAACCTTTCATTCTGCAAGTGAAACCAAGCTTCGCTTGGCGATTCCACACGGCTCCTCAAACGATTGGATTGTTCATGTTACCACGCGACTTCATTCATGTCATTTTCTTACGGAAAATACTGTGAACAATTTTGGGAGTGGGCAATGGATAACATTCTCGCGACACCATTGCCTTATTGTAACCGTTCACGGTACTATTTCACCACGAAGAACACGAAGTCCCGCGAAGAATATCAAATCACACAAATTTCACATAAAAAACCACAGAAGGAATCATCAACAGATTGAACAGATGTAACAGATTTTTTCAATTCATCTGCCATATCTGTTTCATCTGTTGAAAAAACTTTGTGTTTCTTCGTGTCCTTCGTGGTGAGAAAAAAAATTGTGTGAACAGCTAC
>Ga0082212_10010628_pt1 | contig 11759 bp, 4 predicted proteins | sample TergutNt197P3_FD_71548 | JGI IMG/M metagenome (GOLD analysis project Ga0082212, IMG submission 71548) | Neocapritermes taracua P3 segment gut microbial communities from Petit-Saut dam, French Guiana - Nt197 P3 | ecosystem: Host-associated > Arthropoda: Insects > Digestive system > Gut ... | reverse complement strand
CGATGTCGGTGTAATATAAGTCGTTGAAAGTGGGCATTCTAAAAGCATTTTTATAAAACGCGCTGATAAGCAAATTTTCGTTTTTCATGGGTTTGCACGAAATCAATACAGCCGGTGCGAATGCGTTGTTTTTTTTTGATGATGAAAAACCTCCGTGTAGTTCGGTTCTCCCCGCTTTATCCCAAATCAGCGTGCTGAAAAGGCTCGCCTGCGTTTTGATGCGCCAAACCTCAAACGCCGTAGCCACCGACAACAACAGATTGTAGCGCTGCGGCGGCTCAAACTTCGGAAGATCTGTCTGTAACGTATTCCATTGAAAATCGGTTGCCACCGAAACATCCCACCCCCGCAAAATAGAAACCTTGTGTGCCAACGAGCTGTAAATCTCCTGTTGTTTATACGTGTTGTCAATATATTTCAAAGTCGTATCCGGATTCAAGTAGCGCAAATAATCATTAGCATATTTGAAATGCGCCAACAGCTCATACCTTCTGTGAATGCGTGCATTCAACGCGCCTTGCGCAAAGAAGTTTCGGTCCCACTGCCGTTCCCAATGTTTCCAAACGTTATTCACAATCGCCCCCGGAATACCGCGCTCGGAGTTGTAGAAATACACTTTGGCGTTCCAATTCAATTTCGGGGCATTGCCAAACAGTCCGCCTTCTATCCTAAATGCTTGTATATCGCCGTTCTGCCGTTTCGCTGTGGTATCATACGCGGTTGTGCCATCGGGGAACACGCGGCGGTAACGGAATTTGTATTTTCCTGTGGAATATAAATATTCGGCGTTCACGAATGTAGAGACGTTGCATGCAACGTCTTTACCGGAACGCGCCCCATTTCTACCCGTAATTTTTTGTTCCCAAACCACCGAAGGATTTGCCAACCCAAACGACCCCGTTCTAAACAGCGCCTTAACGTTGAACTCTTTGTCTTTTTCAAACACCGGTCGGCGCGTGCGCAAATAGATACTTCCGGAAGTGCCGAAATCCTTGGCAGATTGCAAAATCTCGCTTTTCTGCCCATTATACAACGAAATCTCATCAATATTATCTAACGAAAATTTGCCCAAATCCACCTGACCGTTTTGGGCGTTTCCTAACTGCACGCCATCGTAAAACACGCCCGTTTGGTTCGTGCCCATACTGCGAATATCCACCGTTTTCAGCCCGCCTATTCCGCCAAAATCTTTTATTTGAATGCCTGAAAAATAGCGAATCGCATCGGCAACGGAGTGGCTGTTGAGGCGTTGCAGTTCTTTTCCCGACAACGTTTGCGAAGGAATTATCTCGCTTGGCTTTGAAATACTGATTTCTACTGCTTGTAAAACCTTTGTGGAATCAATTTGTGCGCTTGTTCGGCAGAAATTTAGCACGCAGATGACACAGATGACACAGATTTTCGCAGATAACGTGTAACGTGTAACTGAAAACTGATAACTGAAAACTGATAACTGATAACTCATAATACACAACGCTTTACTCCTCGAAAGGGTTGATAACTGTTTTTTTTGCGTTGGCAGGTCTCCTGACTTATCACCGTTTTGAGCAGCCTTCCCGAAAAAAAACAGTGGCTAACCGTTGCCCAAACGTTGCATTATGAATTACAGTAGCGGGTCTGTTCAGGATTTTCACCTGATTCCCTCTTCGTCAGATACGATTAAATATCTGAAACCAATGCGCGGCGAAAATAAAAAAATATTGATATAAACTACCCCGTCTCGTTTCGCGAGACACCCCTTCAAAATTTGAAGGGGATTTTATCTTTGAATATTAACTTTCGATGTTGAAAAATTATTATTAGCCGTTATGCAAACGGTATAAATTCCGTTGGCAACATCCAAAACAATTCGGTTTCCTTGTGGTTGTCCTTGCCAAACGGTGCGCCCGTACATATCAAAAACGGCTACATCGCTAATAGAAATATTGTTTTCATGTATAATATAAATAATATTGAAAACAGAATATACAGAAATAGATTCTATTGTTTGGTCAGCAATATTTAGTTTGGGAATAAAAGAGGCTTCAATCGTTCTGTTTGAGGTTACTGTGGTAAAGGTGTAGGTTTCAAGAGCGCCTTCATCAACTCCGTTTACCAAAACAGATGAAATTTTGTAGCCTTCATCGGGGGTAATGGTGAAGGTAATATTATCGCCGCAGTTTACATCAAAAACACCTTGTTGGTTAATTGAGCCATTCGGCGTGGCAGAGGCTACAATTTCAAAAGTCATCGTTTTAAAGAACACCTCAAGAGTATGGTTATCTGTTATATTTTCAAAGGTAAAATAGCCGTTTTGGGCAGATCCTTCATCTTCCACACCATCCATCAGCACTTTCTCAATTTCATAACAATCGGAAGGAACATATTGGATGGTTGCATTTGTACCACAATCAAAGAAAGAACTGCCGAAATCCTCCATATTACCATCAAAATAACTTATTAACGTGATTTCATATTGATAATCATCGGTAACTACTTCAATAACAGGCAAGGGGGCGGTTACATTCACAAACTCATAAGAATCAATTTGTCCGTAATGCTCTCCGGCAATAATTACATCTGCAATATATCTGCATCCCTTTGCGGTAGAAAAATAAACAGTTCCGTTTTCGCCGTAGGGTATGGGGTCAGGAACTAAAGTAATTGCAGCGCCTTCGCCAATGATGTTGTTCGGATTGAGCGGGTATTCCGGAAATATCGGGTCTTCGCAATAATTAAAAATAATATTGTTCCGTCCTGCATGAATCCCTGTGGCAGCAGGCATATCAGCAGGATTTATTGCTCCTGCATCTGTTTTATAGTGTAAGGTTTTATTTTCAACCGTATGGTATTTGAATTTACCATTTAAATTACCGCATAGAAGATAGGTGCCATCATTATTAAGCATGGCAACTACCACATTTCCTCCTGTATATATGAATGGCTCCTGTAATTCGATAATGATCCATTGATCATCTTCACTAAAAATAATAGAGCCTGAAAATACCAGCATCAATTCAGATATGGGCACCCAATCGCTTGTATTGGCAAAAGTAGTTTTTGTGGTATTACCCAAGTAAATGGTTTGGTTATGCTTAGAATATTCACAACTAACATCTTTATAAAATGCTATGAAGTAAATTTGCATCCCTGCAGTCAAATCTTCAAGTTCATCAGCATCATAAATTTGTTGCGTGTAAGAATAATTGTAAAAAGTGTTCAATGGAATTTCGTAAGACAGTTCGGTACCGTTGCCAATAATAATGTCGTCGCAAGGTATTTGGGCAAATGTTAAACTGAAAAACAGAAAGATTGTAAAAAATAAAAGGGTAATTTTTTTCATGGCAAATGATTTTTTGATAATAATATTTTCGACACATAATCATCGCAAAAAAACATGCAAAAGTATATTTTTTCAAATATAAACATTCAACAAAAAAAGGCTCTCCCCAAATGGAAGAGCCTTTTGAAATTTCAATATAATTGAAGGTTATCTTTGAATATTCACCTTCTTAGTAGTAAAACTATTGTTGGCGTTTACACGCACGGTGTAGATGCCGTTGGCTACGTTCAAAGCAATTTGGTTGTTTTGCGGTTGTCCTTGCCAAACCACGCGACCGTACATATCAAAGATATATACATTGCTTATTGGGATATTCTTTTCATTTACGATGTAAACGATATTAGTATTGCTATAAATGCCAATGGCAAGAGTGGTATCATCAATACCTACTTCTCCGCCGCCACCGCCTTCTTCTTCTATTTCAAAGAATACTTCAATGGTGCCGTCTGCGTCTATGGCTGCAAAGGTGTAGGTGTCAATTTCGCCCATATTGTTGCCGTTTACCAAAACGTAAGAAATTTTGTAACCTTCGTCAGCAATAATGGTGTAGGTTACATCTTCGCCGTAGTTAAGTTCAACAATACCTTCGGGGTCAATAGTACCATTAGGACCGGCAACAGATTCAACTTTGAATTTCAACAGTTTGCACTCAATGGTTATCGTGTGGTCGGCATCAATATTAAGGAAAGCATAGCCGCCGTTTTGCAGGGCTGCTTCATTATGAACGCCATCCACCAATACTTGATCTATTTCATAACCGGATGCGGCTGCGAAAGTAAAGAATTGGAAGTCGCCGTAAGAAACGGTTATTTCACCATTAGGCGTAATAAAGCCGCCTTCGCCTGCTGTGGCAGTAATGGTGAAGGTAAGAGGAACAACCACTACATCAATGGTATGAGAAGAGGTTACGTTCTCAAAAGTATGGGTGCCGGTGGCAATAGCAATTTCATTATCAATACCGTCAATAAATACGTTGGCAATTTCATGTCCGGGCAGTGCATAGAAAGTATAGGTTTTGTTCGCGCCATGCGTTACATAAGTAGTGCCTAACGGATTAATCATACCGTTACCATAAACTTTTGATGTAATAGGATAAGTTAATTTTTCAAAGGTAACATGCAACCAGCTTTCTTCGGTGATGTAATAGAATGTATAAGAACCTATTGGGATGGCATTCGGATAGGGTTCACCGTTTACATAAACCATAGATACTTTATAGCCTTCTTCCGGTGCAAAACTTATCATTTGAATATCGTTATACGTTACATAAACATCGCCGGTATGTGTGCCTGTGGGCACGTAGGTTGCGCCGCCATAAGGCATAAGTTCGCCGCCTTCTGTCCATGAAAGGTGAATAACAAGGGTTATTTTCTTGTAAGTTACATGAATGGTGTGGTTTTCCATTACGTTGGTAAATGTATAGTAACCGGCAGCAGCAGCAGCAGGATTTTCAACATTGTCAACAAAAACTTGATTCACTTCATAACCGGTAGCAGGAATAAAGTCAAATTGTTTGTTAGTTCCGTGCGGTACCAAAACGTTGCCGATAGGAGCAATCGTTCCATAAGGACCGGAAGTAGCCGTAATGGTATAGTCAATCAACTTGAACACTATTTGAATATCGTGGTCTTGTGAAAGATTGTTAAACATAAAATGACCGGAAGCAGCCAAGTTGTTCAAATTTCCGTCAATATAAACGGCTTGAATTTCCCAACCGAAATCGGGTACAAAATCAAATTCGGGGTCGCTATGCTGACATATCATAATGGTTCCCGCTGCATCTGTGTATTCTGTATTATCATAAACAAGTGCGCCGCCACCCACAATCGTATAGTTAATATCATACGTTGGGCAAGGTTCAAAGGTAACATTTATGGTATGGTTTGCATCAATGAGCGTGAAGGTATAGATATTGTTTGCCGGAATTGGAACGCTAACTTCGTCAATAAACAATTCACTGATAACAAATCCTTGATCTGCTGTGAGTGTATAAGCAACAGATTCGTGGTAGCATCTGGTGGTAGTGCCAACCGGCGAAATAGTTCCGTTTGCTCCTGCGGAAGCCACAATGTTGTAAGTCCAATCATCCGTTACTACTTCTATTACAGGAATAGGCTCATACATAACTTCAAATTGGTATGCCGGTATGGGTTGGTCTTCCGGAGTAAATGGTCCAAGATGCATTTCACCGATGATTACGTCGCTGATATATTTGCAGTTGGTTAACAATTCAAAACTGATGCTGCCGTTCACCGCTTCACCGTGAAATACAGGGTCAGGATTTAATGTAATGGAAATTTCTTCGCCATCGTAAATATTGCCCGGATCTAAAGTATATTCAGGAACTCTGTAGAAATGAATGATGGGAACGGTGCTTAGCGCCGTGCCGGCCTGTGTCCAACTAAATTCAGCAGTATTGCTGCCATAGTAACGGGAACGGTTGGTTGGGGTTGCCGTAAATACTTGTGCCACGATGTTATTAACAGCCGGAGCAAACATGGGGTGTTCGGTCATCACGCACAAATGTCCACCTTGATACACAAATGGTTCATCTAAAATAAAGATGAGTTCGTAAATATCGGGTGATGGGGTATTTTGAACGATAGCAACGCCTTCAAACACCTGAGTAAATTCTGCCATCGGAATCCAAGCGGCAAGTGTGTTTAATTCGGTGTGTGCCAAATACACTTTCAGCGGTTTTTCAGGTAATGCTGCGCCGCCGGTGGTTTGATAGTTATACGATAAGGCATAAATTTTATTACCTTCGGCAATATCAATTTCTGTTCTTAAATAAATAGATTGTGCAATAGAAGAACTGTTATTGAAAAGGAAAGGAATATTACCATTTGTAGTTGTTGATGCTCCAATAGTAAGATTAACCAAAATATCATCTAATACATTAACTTTGTATAGAGGAGTTTCGTCATTTTCAGTATTGTCGTCTCCAACCGCTTCAACAATACCTTTCAGGTTGATGATATAGGCGTAAGAGGCATCGGCAGGAATAGTAACCGGAACTATCACTTCTTCGGGGTTGCAAAGTTCTAACGGTTCGGTAACCGTAACTTGTCCTAAAACAGCGCCATCTTCATCGGCTACCTTCACCACGTAAGATTGGGCAATTACGGTACCTTGATTTTTCACGGCAACGGTATAGTTGTAGGTTTCGCCCGGGGCTACTTTGTAAGGTCCGTTGATAGAAAGGGCAGCCAAATCTACGATTTCGGGTTGTCCTGCGCAAATCTCAAATTGGGTATTACTACGGTTAACGGTTCTGCTGCTAGCCGTATAAGAATTATTAAACGGATCTATTGAGCCACCGGTAGGGGTATCCGAATAATACAACAATGTTTTATAATTCGTAGATGGGGTTAAAGCAGTGTATCGGAAAGTAGCACTACTGCCTGTGGTATAAGCACCGTTATTATTAACAACTGCCACTGCCAAATTACAACCTGTATAAACAAAAGGTTCATCAAAAGAGATAGTAAACCATGAATTAGTATTATTAAAATTAACGGCGCCTGTAAATACTTGCTGCATATCGGCAAGGGGTACCCAATCGGTAGTAGAAGCAAATGTAGTTTTAGTTGTATTTCCTAAATAGATAGTTATAGGATTTTTTGGATTAGGGGTAGCAAAAGAATATTGGAAAGAGATTGCATTTATTAATCCGGGTTCCAAGTAATCAATTTCAGACGCTTCATAAAGATGTTGTACATAAGAGTAATTATAATATGTATTTACCGGCATAGTATAACCTGTGGTAGTTCCTGCTCCCACCGAATAGTCGCCACAGCTTTCATCTCTGAAGATAGCGGTAAAAGTAACATCAGCGAATGCAAGTAAAGTGCGTGGGTTTGTGGTTATGCCATCATCCCATCTAGCAAAAACAAATCCCGGTTCAGGAATTGCCTCTAAAGAAACTGCGACCCCAATTGCGTATGTACCTCCACCGGTAACCGTTCCGGTTCCGGCAGGAGTTACCTCAGTAGTAATAATTGCATGAGTAGGAATATCGTTATCTTCAACAATCATACGAATAGCGCCTGCCCCAAAAGTTGTCTGAGCGGTTAGCATAGTACCAGCACCACCAGCAAGTGTTTTTGTATAAAGTCTTCTTGCATTTGCTCTCGTATCGTATGCAAGAGAAATATTTGTGGTTCCGGTTTGATTAATACACAAGTAATAGTCGCCGGGGGTTAATTCTGTTGGAGGAACAGAAATAGTTGAAAAACCGGCAACTGAAGTAGCGCTTTGTGTTGTAAAGATTGCAGCGCCGTCAATAGTTGTTCCGTTCAGCCGGAACAGCGATAAAGTATAGGGTTGACCGCCGTTCATATGCCCTAATTCCACTTGTGTCAACGTAGTAGGATGATAAATATTGAAGATATTTCCCGCTGTAATAGTAGCGTCATTATTGCCAACACCATTACTGATAACCGTGATATCATCTAATTGATATTTATTTCCAATTTCGAGGGTAAATGTAGCGTTGTTATCTGCAGGATTTACATCTTGTTCATTTTGCGTTACCGTATAAACAAAATTGTAATTTCCTTGAGCGTAAGGATAGAAAAGACCGGTAGGTGCGGTAATGTTCATAGCGGCAGAAGTTGCATTGGGCGCTAAGGTAGCTATAGTGTTAGAGGTACCCATTGCAGAACCGTTAAACGTTGCCGAAAATACAATACCTGTTTGTGCAGATATCCCGGCATTGAAAGCCTGTGCAGTAAGTGTTGCAGGGAAAGGCATCATACCACCGTAAGCATTGGCAGGAGCTTGTGAAGCAGGTATTTTATTGTAAGGTAATAAGGGGTTGGAAGCAACAATTTGAATATCGTTATCAGGTAAATCTACAAGCATTCTAACAAATGGAGCGCCAATCACTGCGCCGTAAGTAGCATTCAAATCTGTGAGAGCAGTTCCTACTAATCTATAACCTAATCTATTCGGATTTCCATCGGCATTGAGTGCAAAGTTTGTAGTAGTAGTTTGATTAGCACAAATGTAATAGTTGCCCGGCGTTAAAGTAGTTGCAGGCACACTAACCGTTACCCAGCCTGCTGCAGTAGTTTTAGTTGCATTTTGGGTAAATAATGCAGGAGTCACAACGGCATTCCCATTCATTGCATACAAAGATACCGTGAAACTGGTAGGCGTACTGGCAGAAAAACGCAGCATTACTCTATTAAGTTCTGCTTCATTGGTAATGGTATAAATATTTCCCAAAGTAATAGGAGAACTATTACCAATATTCCAAGTAACTGTGCCATCATCCACAGCATACGTATTTTGTGTTCCTACCAATATTTCCGTATGGGTATTATTCGCAGGGTTTTCATCGGTTTCGGTTTGTGTTGCCGTATAGGTAAGGGTGTTATCTCCAAGCGGAATAGGCAAAGCCGATGAGGTAGCAGATAATGTAACACTAGCACCCGGAGCAAGAGAAGGATGAGGTGCTGAGCTGCCTAAAGTGGTTCCATTAAAAGCGGCTGAAAATACAATATTCGTTTGCGGAAGTAATCCTTCATTGGTAACTTTACCTGAATGGGTAGTTGCTAACGTTTGAGATACGGGAACTTGGGTATAAGGATAACAAGCAGTGACAGAAATATCGTTATTAGGCGCTTCTGAAACAGCAATATCATCAATTGCGGTAAACATTTGGTCATCTGAAGTAGAATAAAAACCAAGATAAAAGTTGCCTGAAGTTGTAGGAGTAAACATAGCAGTTTGTCTTGTCCAAGTAACATAATCATCAGTATAGCTAGACCAAAGAAGTGTGGTCATTGCAGAGGCTGTGTTAGCATTACCAATTCTAACTTCCAATTCTTCGTACCAATCAAATCCTTGCATTATTACCCAAAATTCTATAAGGTAAGATGTTCCGGCTGTAAGTGCAATAGCCGGAGAAATCATCCATGCATCATTTGGTGCGTTAGGCCATGCAATATATGCAAATCTACTTCCTCCGTGTGCAGGCACGTTTCCGTTAACCCCTGCTACTGAACCTCCACTTGTTCCCCAGCGGTCAACACCGGCAATTCCTGTTGTGGGAATACTGGTCCAACCGGTTGGAAGGGGACCACCTGCATTACTATCGCCTCCTGTAGTTCCTTCAAAACTTTCCGAAAAGATTGGTGCAGCCCGAGTACCACCTTGTTCTTGAGGAAGTGTGGATTTAAGCATCCCATTATCATCATTGCCTTGTATTGCAAGAGTGGCTTGTTGGGATAGCAAAGGCGTTTTAAGCGCTTTTGTCTGTTGTGCAAACGCCGCACCAACAAAAAACAGCAGAGCAGCGAAAATAAGCGTAATTTTTTTCATAATAAATTGAATTTAGTTAATAATATTTTGGTTAAAAATTTACGTAATTAACGCGCAAAAATATATTATTTTTAATACAAAATTATGAAGAATGTTTTTTAAAAAAAGAGCAAATATCAGCCCTTCCCTGAAACGTAAAAAAAATAACTTATCGTTTAATTCGTAATTTGTAATTATTTAAATCGTAATTACTTAATACACTTTCAAATGTTTATCGCAAATCATCACCTTATCGCCCACCTGCTTAATTATGGCAATGCCGTAGTCTTTGCATTTTTGCTCCAATTCGTCATAAAAACACAACGAAGCTAAACCGAGGTAAACTTTATAATCATCATAATAGGGACATAATGTTCTGAAAGTTTCTGCCTTTTTCAGTACTTTTTCTACATCATTTGCATGGGCTTTATATTTTACCTCAATAATAGCAATCGTGGTGTGATTATACAACACAATATCAAATTCTCCAATCAGCGTTTTTGTAGAATAGATTACATTTCTTCCGATATCATCAAACTTTTCGCCGAAGAAATTTGTTTGGTCGTTTTCAAAAGAGCTATAAAAATATTCTTCGGCAAAAGAACCGTGACTTTTCGCCCATGCCCCCACACGACCTTCCATGTTTTTCATTCGCCTTTCGTAATTTAAGCGCGCCTTTTCCGATTCCTTACGCGCTTTTTCCGATTCCTTACGCGCTTTTTCAGATTCCTTACGCGCCTTTTCAGATTCGGCAAGATACTTTTCTAATCGTCTGCCGGTTTTTTGCATTTGCCGGTCGGTTTCGGCAAATTTTTCCGTTAAATAACGGTTTGATTCTTGCATAAATGCCCAAACACTTTCAGGGGTTGGTGCAAGATTTTGTGATAGGTTTTCCATGTCATTGAGATTTTGGTTAGTAATATTTTGATATAATTGATGTAATTGCCTCCGTAACTTGTAACACGTAACACGTAACTTGTAACTAAGTAAATATCTGAATTTGAAAATATTAGTATATCTTATAACGAATATTAATCTGGGCGCGTAATTTCGCGGCAAATATATATAATGAAAAGTGGTTTGTCAAGGGGTGAGACATTTTTTTTGCAGAAGGCAGAAAGCAGAAGGGAGGTTAATGCAAATGCACCTCTTCCACTTGCACTACCTCTTTCGTTTCCATATCTATTAAATAGGCAATTACACTACAATGTTTAATTTCTATGGGAAGATATGAATATGGAAAAGAGTTTTTATAAGAAATTTTAAATGAAGTGGAATATTTCAACTGCGGTTCTACTATTCCCGTAGCAGTAAGTTTGGTGCCGTAACTGCCATTGAAACCGACGCGTAACATGTGGTTATGCACATAATCGAGAATATACTGGCTACCGTCCACCTGCCCTGAAACAATGCTGTCTTGTTGCAATACCACACAAAGTTGCACCGGATTTGGCAGTTCTTTAATGATTGTTACCGCAACTTGCGCTTCAATTTCTTGCTTGGTTTCGTTTACTGTGCATTGCAATTCAATCCCTGCTCGAATATTGTTTCGGTCAATTTTTGCAATAGCTTTCCGCCAATCGTTCCAATCAATGCTCCATTTATCTTGATTATATCTAATTCTGTTCATGATTGCTTGTGGAAGTCCTTTTACATTAAAATCTTCGCAAAGTTGGTCTCCCAGCGGGGTTTTATAGTTATTGTTGAAATAGGGAGGATTCCCGGGATTGGCAAGGTCGGAACAATGAATGGCGGTGGCAATAATAGTGGGGTCTTCCTCCATAATGGTTTTCAGTTCGCGAGCGCCCGTAGGACAAAAAGTGCAACGATGCCCGGTATATTCTTCAATATAGATTTTTTGAATTACGGTTTTGGCGTAATCCGGATCCCAAGGGGTTACTTCAACAGGACTGATAAAGTTGAAGACCTCCTTAGAAGTGTCTATTTTATTGCAGGCGGTTATGAAGATTAGTAATGCGGTGAATAACAGGGTGAGTTTTTTCATATTTTTTTTATTGTGTTAATATTCTTTCTGCGTTTCTTTGTGATTTCTGTGTCTCTGTGCTAAAATTCAACACAGAGATACAGAGGGCACTGAAAGCACAGAGTTAAAATGTTGTTGTAACTG
>Ga0082212_10010627_pt1 | contig 11760 bp, 8 predicted proteins | sample TergutNt197P3_FD_71548 | JGI IMG/M metagenome (GOLD analysis project Ga0082212, IMG submission 71548) | Neocapritermes taracua P3 segment gut microbial communities from Petit-Saut dam, French Guiana - Nt197 P3 | ecosystem: Host-associated > Arthropoda: Insects > Digestive system > Gut ... | reverse complement strand
TGCTCCAAAACGGTTTTCAAGACCGCCCCCTTACGACCACTTGGGTAACCCTCCGAGTAAAAAATATTCACATTTGTGCCACAATCACAGGTTTTCGAGACAACCGCTTTGTGACATCTTCGCTGCGCCTCCGTATTCATGCCAAGCCATTATACACCATGACAGGCAAAAATCAATCATTTCCTTAATAATTCCACTGCCTTGGCTGCCGCGACCATGATTCAGCTATCATCCGGCGCAATGTTATGCAATCCTTTCCAACTAATTATTCGATTTTCTCAAGTATAAAATGACGAGGCATTAAAATCTCTATAACTGTGTAGTACCATTTACCGGTCATAGTGCCGCCGTCGACGGAAAACTCGATATTCATGTAGTACTCATAAGGATCCATGACATGAGTATGGTGACTCCTGCCTGTGTACATCCCTGTGTCCGGGTCGTATGTAACGGTCATTCGCGATTCCTGCAAATCATCGGCAAAAAACCTTATATTGTATGTGTCGCTGTCGTCGCCGCCGACGCGTTCTACCACCATTGTAAGATACCAAATGGGATTCGAATATATCTCATCGAGTCGATTTGAATTGGTACATGGCCCCTCGTAGATCCCCACGACGTCTTCTTCCCCGACGAACCTGACTGAGATAGTGTAGTTCGTTGGCGTGGCGCCTCTGCCAAGACCTACCACCATAACGAGGTAGCTGTACCCCTCCGAGACTTTCTCCATGAAACCTTTTGTGACAAACTGTTTTCCCGATACGGACGGCGTAGCTTCTCCGTTGGGGGCAATCTCGAACACCTCCATAAAGCAGTTGCCGGGGGACGTCATCTCGAATACCGCCTCGCTTTTCTCGCTAAGCTCTTTGAGGAGTTCATCCGAGAAAGAAACTGCGGCGAACTGCGCGCCATAGTGGTTTATAAGCAGCGATGTCTGTCCGCAAATCGTCGATTCTTCTTCGTCCGGATCCGGCATGTTGCACACGAGCGGCTGCCCGAGGTTGCTTTGCATAGCCTCTGAGTAGAAGTATGATGGGCCGCCGTGATCGATTTCGAACAAATCGTATGGCCATCCCGCCAACCAGCGGAAGAACCTGTATACTAAGACTTCCTCGTTAGCAGATAGTATCGATTCCAAGTAACCATTCGCAGTCTGCATGTTATCATTTGCCACCATCGGCGAGAATGCGTTCCAAGCGGTACTAGCCATTGTCGTGTTATTTTCCTCTTCCAAAAGGTCGGCTATGTACCACAGCAACAGCGCGCGGGCATAGCCTTCGGCATCGGTGTTCTCCCTGGGCAGCAGCCCGTCGAATAGCCGGCTGTAGTTATTCATGACCTCCGCGTCCCACACGCCGCCCACAGCCTTTGCGCCAAAGGATGCGAAGGCTTCCTTAGTCCAACGGGGGGCGTTGTAATTTTGCACAAAACCGGCTGTGAGAAAGTGGCAGAACTCGTGCGCGAATTTGGACTTAATATTATATCTGCCGGGGCCGTCCCAAATATCGCGCCCCATCCTTATGATGCCGTCGGAGGGGTTGCCGTTCCAGTAAATCTGCCCTGAGTCGGCGCCTTCGTATCTGATTGTGCTCAGTTCGTATCTTGCGCCGCGGAAGTCCGGGTCGTAATAGACCTGGAGCGGCCAGACCGTGCGCGCGCGGTACGATGTGGAGAAGTATTCCTCGAAGTATAGGTACACCTCCGTCATCCTCATGAGGTCGTTCTGGCAGTCAGCCTGAAAATCCTCTTCCTCAACGGCGCCATCGCCTACCGCATATGGGCTGTATATTGCAATTGGCCCGTCTATCAGTGCACCGGAGCCACCCGGCCACTCGTCGATGGCATAGTAGTGGACTCTTTTCACGGCAATGTAGCAGGTGAACACCCCTGTAAACGGTGTAGCCCTGCCTCCCGCCGCGCCGTCGGCAACCAGCCCCTGCAAAAAGTTTGCGGGTATGAATGTCGCCCCGGCCGCACCGTCGGCAACTGTTGCGGGAATGTATATGTAGGTCGTGTAGTTGCCTTCGTCCCCGGCGAATCTACTGCCGACCGCAAGCAAAACCGCGGCGTCGTCGTTTGGTATGGCGCTCTCGTCGATGGGGATGCTCAGCGCGACAGGCCCGTCGAAATCGTTTTCGAGATTCACTTCAAAAAGTTCGGAAATCATCCCATCCGGCTTTTGCTGTTCCGTTGGGCGCAGGGCGGTCATGCTCACTTCGCCTGTCGCGTCGCTGCCGAGGAAGTCGAGTACCGCGCCATTGAGCTCGATTATACCGTCACTGACGAGCGCGGAGTCGCCTCTGGCGATATCAATCTCGCCACCGTTGACGGCGGCGGCCCCATTGCTGCTGCCGTCGCCGCTGGCATCTGGGTTTCTGAGCAGCCCGTATATGCCGGATGCTATTAAAGCTAAGACGATAACGGACGCCACTACTCGGTATGCCAGCAACCCCCTACTTATTTTTGTCTGTTGCCCGGGAGCATAGGGTTGCGGCTGCACGGGCGTCGGGTATGGCGTCTGCACCGGGTATGTGCGCTGTTGCGGTGGCGGCGACGAGCCAACAGGAGTTGCAGCTTCGCCGGTTCTCGCACCGCAGCCTGTGCAAAACACAGTGTGCCCAGGCAATTCCTTGCCGCAGTTCTCGCAAAACATATTTTTTCTCCTTAACAACGCATAAAAAACAGGCTGTTTGCTTCCCTCGTCTCCATACTTGACGTCCCTACACGATAGATGGACAATCAATCATTTCCGCAATAATTCTATTGCTATGGATGCCGCAGCCCACGCAAGCTCGCGCATTTCCTCGCGGCGCTTGTTTTGCTCCCGCGCGAAATCCGGCGGCAGGGCGTCCATCACTTCTAGCAGCGATTTCGCTTTACCCAAATCAAAACCATCATAAGGCAGGCAGCACCTTTCCAACCCGGCCTGTTCCATGAAACCGTCAACTTTTGGGTCATATGAAAGGCCGACCATCGGAGTCCCGACAGCCATTGCGCAAATCAAGCCGTGCAAGCGCATTGAGAAGACCTTGTCGGCATATGCCGTCAAAGTCAGGAACTGCCTCGCGGTCAAACACTTGTCTATCACATATGGAGGCTTATCCATATGCCCGCGAAGCGCTTCTATTGCGCCCATATCCGAGGGATAATGAGCCGGGACAAGCAGGACGTCACAACCGCGATCGATCAGACTGTCAAGGAGTTGCGCTACTGGTTTGATATGGGCGTTTTCTTTCCATAGCCGGACGGAGGCGAACAGCAGCGGTTTCCGATTCTCTTCCTCGTATTCCGGCAAACCGGCCGCCTTCAGCAGTTCCTTGATATCATTAAAGTCGACGTCTCCGGCGCCCAGAGCCATAACGGGGTCGCTTACGACCCGGACGTCCCGCTCCAGGCCTAACTCTTTGAGAAAATCGGCGGAGAGCCTGTCTCTGACGGTAATCGCATCGCAGCGCCTAAACAGTTTCAGCGCCTTGGCGCGGTTTTTTTCGCCGTTGAGCGGCCCGATACCCTGGCTATAGATCATGACCTTTTTTTTGAAAAAGAGCGCGAGCCTGATGACAGCCATGTAGTAACTCGCGCTTCTCGAGCTTGTGACGTCCTGTATAAGCGAGCCGCCGCCGCTTATAAGCAATCTGCAAGTCAGCAAAGAAAGCGCCACGCTGAAAGGGTTCCAGCGGTACACCGCGCCCACGCCGTAAGTTTCGCGCGTTTTGCCTGTGTTGTTTGAAAACACTACGATCCTTGCGCCCGGCTCAAGTTTTTTCAAACAATGTACTATTGCGAGCAGTACCGCCTCGTCGCCGCTGTTGTCGAAACCGTAGTACCCGCTGATAGCGATTTTTGGCTTTTTATTACTCATGCTGTTTTACCGGAGTATTTTTCAATAGCCTTGCGGATCCCGCGAATGATCCACTCAAGGATGATAATGGCGACTATGCCGATGATTATGCCCATCCACAAGCCGTGTGCGCTGCGCTGCAACGATATCAAAAGCGGCGTATGTATGTGGGTATACGTATTGATTATGGATATCTGGCCGATGACGCCGACTATCACCACAGGGAGCATCGTGTATCGGTATCCGTAATAAATGAGTATCATCATTAGCGGGTGGCCGATCAGGAATTCTTTGGTTCTGGGCCTGACGCCGAGGATATTATCAAGCATTTGCCGTATACTGCGTTCAAAACCCGTGACCATTTCGGGATTGTCGCTGCCGGTTCGCAGTACATAGAAAACCAGTCCCGCAAGTATAACCAGCCCGATGACAAGCTGCCAGACTTTTATCGTGCTCCTGGCTATCCCGGAAACGACGCCGAACCAGTCCCTGTCCCGCAGCAGGAGGATGAATGCCACAATTATCAAAGGTATCACGTGCGAAACCTTTACGCCAACGAAGCTGTTCATTTTTAACATGTACGACGGGTCGGCAAGCAGCGCGGACGTCATCATCGCGCCCATAAAACTTACCAGCGAGACAATAATAAACATCAAAACAGTGCGAACCATACGTTTCCCGCCAGACTCCGATGCGGCTGTTTTCGGCCCGTATAAAATGACAAGCAATACCCCCAGGCTGGAAAAAACGATAGCGCTTGCCAAGGCAAGCAGCCTCCTGGACATCGTCGGGGCTATATACATAATGCCCGCCCATGCGACAAAACCGAGCGCTATCAGGATCGCGTAAGGTAGACGCCACTTTTTATCGAAAAACGGCGCCAGCGCGAGGGCGAGGAGCCACCCGGCTGCGGCAACGACGCCTATTCCAAGGAAAAACAGGATCGCTTTATTGACCTGAAAGTCTTGTATGGGTTTTGGGCTGCCTATCTTTAGCCCCGTGGCAAGCAGTCCCTCATGCACGTCCGCAATCAGGTCTATATTACTTTGCATAGAAGCCGCAGGGTTATCCAAACCATAAAAACGCAGGAATATATACCGGATATTCCGTTCCGATACCGCAAGGCTGTAGCGGTCCATAGCGTCTTGGAAGTTCGTGTAGTTTCTTATCTCGTTTTCCGCTATGGCGTGAGCGCGTAAGAGATTATTATCGAGCCGCATCATGAGCCCCGGCATACCTATTTGATCGTAGAATTCAAATGAAACGAGCGGCTTGCCAAGTGCCTTAACCTGATTTGCCACAAGATCCTGGATGTAGGGGTCTGTGCCGCCGCCCGGTACCGAGGTATCATTGAAACCTATGCCGACAAGGTTCGGGATTTTTTCGACCCACCGGAACGCTTCCGCGAGGCTTCTCGCCGTGGTCGGCTGCCAACTACGGAGCCTGGGGATGATCTCAAAGCCTTGCGCGGCGGCTTCTTCCAGTTGGGCGAGAGGGAAGCCCAGACCCAGCGTAGCCCGTTCTGAAGAATGGAGCTGTGCCGCGATCACGGAATATCCGTCCAGTTTATGAGATTCCGGATACCGCTTTTTAGCGTCCAGCAAGGAAAAAATCTGGTCAAATACGAGCGGGTCTTTCGTTAAAATATAGGTTTTGCTTGGTACTATGCTGACGCCTGCGACCTCCCCGTCGACGGACGGGCCGTATTTCGCCTCAAGCTGGAATTTTAACTGTCCGCCTGAAATTACAGTTACGTCCCCCGCGAGTTCCCAGTCGGATAGTATCCGCTCCCTGATCGCAAGCCCAGTGGCGCCCGCAAGGGCGGCTTTCCGCAGCATATCGGAAAACTCGATCCCATAGCTGCCATCCGAGAGGCGCTTGAGTTCGTCATAGTCCACAACAAGCCCGATAGTGTCATCCTCCGCCTCCACAGGCGCCCGTATCCCGAAGTTTATAAGCAGCGAGCAAACAAACCCTATCAATACGACAACCGCCGCCAACCACATAAACCCCGATTGCTTGAAATAACTCGAAGAAAGCTTCATATAATACTTATACTCCTTAACTACCCGCCGTATTCATCACTATTAACAAACGCCTCATGTTGTTCCCGCGTCCTGAAGAAATCATGCGTACCCGACCTGTTGAGCGCGTAATAATATTCGTTAGTCGAGTCAGGATACAGCGCCGCGCGTATGGAAGCCATGCCGGGGTTCGATATCGGGCCGGGCGGCAAGCCCTCGTTATTATACGTGTTATACGGGCTGTCGATATCGGTTGAGAATGTGCGCCCCGTTCCGGCTATGGCGTAGTGTATCGTCGCGTCTATCTGAAGATGGGGAAAAGCGCTGCTGTCAAGGCGGTTGTAAATAACAGCCGCGATACGGGGCCGCTCCTCATCGTCGCCCGCTTCACGTTCGATCATCGACGCTATTATGATAATATCACGTACCGAATACCCCATGTCTTCGGCGCGCTCTATGAGTTGTTCCGTAAACCTTTTATTAAACTCACGCAGGAATATATTTATTGCCTGCTCCGGTTTTGAACCAACATAGAAATTGTATGTTTCCGGGAAAAGGTAACCTTCTAACCTGTACCTGTTGCCGCGCGTCGCGCTGCTGATAAAACTGTTATTAAAATTATGATATGTCGCTGCTTCCCATAGCTCGTCAGCCGGGCAGACCCCGTAGTCCTCAAGCAACGCGAAGATCTGAGCTAAAGTGAATCCTTCCGGTATGGTGACCGTCGTCTCGACGCGCACTCCCGCCCTGGCGGTCATACCCTGAACGAGTGCGCGGTAATCGTGATTCATATTGAGAGTGTACGACCCTGCCGTGATTTTCTCTTCAGCATTTGAGTAACCGGCATATAGATTAAACAGGAATTTATATCTTATCAACCCGGCGTCATATAGCATTTCTGTAATATCTTCAATTTCAAAACCCTGTTGGACTGTTACGTTTACTTCCTCATCTTCCGCGCCGAACCCCAGAACGTCGACGGCAGCCATCCAGAGAAGAGAGGCTAAAACAAGGCTGACGCTTATTACAAAAGCGGCGTACAAAATCCCGCCTATGCACCCTGTGCGCCGCTCCCTGCGGACTCGTATCGGTTTGCGTTCAGGGATGTCCATGTATGCGCCGTCAAAATCGAATTTGATCTTGAATTTGTCCGAACCGACGTCAGGTTCATTTTCCGAATTACCGGTTGTTTCGCTGCGGGGCGGGGGTTCATATCTAATAATCAGCGATTTGTCTGTGATCGGGTTCGCGCTTTTTATGGGTATAGACTCGTCGATCTCTGATTCTGTATATGTGATTTCCATACCCGGCTTTTTTATTTTTACCGGAAGATCGGAACTATCCGCGCCGGGTTTCTGTGTTGTTGCAGGTGGACCGGAGCGTCCCGCGCCAGGCTTTTTAGTTGTCGCCGGTGGACCAGAACGTCCCGCTCCGGGCTTTTTGGTAGTAGCAGGTAGGCCGGAACGTCCCGCTCCGGGCTTTTTGGTAGTAGCAGGTAGGCCGGAACGCCCCGTGCCGGGTTTTTGAGTAGTCGCGGGCAGACCGGAACGCCCGGCGCCGGGCTTTTGAGTAGCGGGAGGCAGGGCTTTTTGGCCGCCGCCCTGCTTTTGTGGAGATGTTTTTTTCGGCGGGGGTATTAGCTCGGCTTCTACAACCGGCAGAATATCGATATCGCTTTGCTTGTCATCTGACGCCTCGCCGGGATTTTTAGGCGCGTCAACTAATTCCGTCTCCGTCATGTCAGATTTCGTTTTTTCAGAAGAAGCCGGTTTATTTGTTACACTGTTATCCAGTAATCTTTTTATTTCATCAAGTTCGTCGGGGGTTTTAGGCAAAAAACTCACTCCTGTTGAGGCGGTGCGTACACTTCGCTTTCTGTTACAACGCGACTTACCGCTATGTCATGAGGCTCTCTCGGCAACTCATCCTTCATTAGCCGCGCTCTGGCTAATCCAATGGTAAACGCGGGGATCCCGCATAAATATCTGTCGTAATAACCACCGCCGTATCCGAGGCGATAGCCGGATCTGTCATACGCAAGCGCGGGGACGATCACTATATCCAACTCTTCGGGTTTAATTACAGCGGCGGTTTCCGGCGGGGCGGGAATCCCGAGCATTGCCGGTTGGAGTTCGTCAAGGCCGGTCACGATACGCGCGCACATGACTCCGGCGCGATAGCAGTAAGGAAACGCGACAGTTTTCCCCATTGACAGCGCGACTTTCGCGATTTCCAGTGTACCGGGTTCTCTTTCGACGCTGTAGTACAGCATTATGTTCCCGGCGGACAGAAACTCGCTCATCGTGGAGACCAGTATTAAAAGCCCGTTGTCGGAGGCGGAAATGTAATCATCCGGCAACGCGGCTATCTCATCTTTCAGTTGTTCGCGCAACACAGATTTTATATTATCCACGATTTATAGTTCACACTTCACAATTATTTTATATATCTCTTGATGGAGAGCGTCTTCACTGCACTCATGCCCATTCTTAAAGCACTTAATTGCCCGCCAGTTATAAAGCTTAGTTGCTTGGACGCCGCAAAGGACGCACTGTTCAAGGTAGCGAATATCTTTTTCATGGATATCCCCGGCCGTATCAGTCTCCACCTGGCGGTTGTGGAGACGCCTGAACGCCTGCACCGCTTCAATATCCATATATATCACCATGTCCGGCGACGGCAGGCCCAAAAGGGTGAATTCAAATTCGTACAGCCATTTAAAAAAACTCTCGCGACGCTCCGGCGGGAGTTTCGCGCCCTGATGGATCACATTACTTGTCGTGTACCTGTCCGTCAATACCAATCCGCCGGCATTATAATACTCTTGCCAGTCCTGTTTAAATGACGCAAACCTGTCTACCGCATAAAATGATGACGCAGCGTAAGCGTTCACCGCGTCAGGGCCGTCGCCGAATTCCCCCCCGAGGTACATCTTGATCAAAGCGGATGATGGTTCGCTATACCGCGGGAACCGAATGTGCATGAAGTCGCGGCCCTCTGAGATCAGGCGGCGGCTCATCAACTCATACTGTGTTGATTTCCCGCTGCCGTCTATACCCTCGAATACGATCAGCTTTCCTTTTTTCTCTTTCAACTTTCAATGTTCCTCTTTCCCCGCAGCCTTTTCCAAATCACAGCGAATACGAACAGCGGAAGTTTCATGCTCCTTTTTATTCGTCGCGGTTCGCGTATTATCCTGTAGAGCCATTCAAGGCCAAGTTTTCTGAAAAAAACAGGGGCGCGATTGACTTTTCCCGCGAATACGTCGAGGACTCCGCCGAGGCCGGCGCACAGACCTACATTCAACTGCGCTATATTCTCCGCCATCCAAAGCTCCTGCTTTGGCGCTCCAAGGCATACTAGAAGCAGATCCGGTTTTGCGGCGTTTATCCGCTCGATTGTTTTTTCGCTGTCTGAGAAATAACCGTCCGCTGCGTCAGCAATTACTAAGCCCGGATATTTATCGGCGAGGTTTGACCCGGCTTCTTCCGCTATGCCGGGCTTTGCGCCCAGCAGAAATACGCGCCCTCCGGTTTCCGCCATCTTCTCAAACAGGGCGGTCACAAAGTCTATGCCGGGAACCCTGCCGCCCCTGAGCGGCGAGCCGAGTATGCGAGCACCGTAAACGATCCCTATACCGTCCGGAAGAACCAGCGCCGCCTTATTAAGAGCATCTCTAAGAGGCTCGTTGCGGCGAGCCATCCATACGATTTCAGGGTTAGGCGTTACGATGTACGCTTTTTCATCGCTTATTGCCTCTCCGCCTGCATCTCCGTTCACAAACCCGGCCCCTGCTCGTCCGCGTTTGTGGTCTATTATCTCACAAGCGCGCAAAACGGCTTTTTCTATAGTTACGTCGTCAAACCCGACGCCTAAAACGTCTATTCTGGTTTTGCTGCTACCCAAATCGCCCCTCGTCCCAATTCTACATTTTACACTTTACGTTTTACACTAAAATGTGCTTTCCATGACTTTTAATTCCGGCTTATCGTCAGTTTTAAGCTCGATTTTTTCGTCGGTCAAGCCATCTTGCTTCATTAGGTTTTCAAGGACGGTGATATCCGCTTCTATATCAAACGCGTCTGTCCTGAATAGTTGGTCGAGCTGCTGTTCATAACCTGTTGCCAGTGTGTCGAGGATACGGCTGATATTCTCTTTTGCCGAGGTTATGTTCTCTCCCTTAATACCCTGTTTTTCGAGTAATGCATATGAACGCAGCAGCTTTAGCGTTGTAGGGAGGTAATAATTCATAAACCGCTTGATTTGCGGAAGTTTGGTGGGGTCGGCCTCTACTATACGGAATATCTTTGCCGTCAGTTCCTCAATACGGTCGATCTTATCTGAAATAGCGATATCAATTATGGTGGCATTCAGCGCCCGTAATTCCAGTATTATTGCCATATACTGGTTCTCAGGCTTCTCATCCGCCGTCGGTTGTTCCGGCTCGTCATATATAGCTTTTCTGGCTTCTTTTGCCGCTTTCTCGTCCAGTATAAGGCAGTCAAGTTCACTATCGATGTAGGCCTCCGGGCCGAAATAACCGTCGTTTATCATAGACTGGAGATCCCGCGTGACAGACCTTTCCGAATGACCGGCAACGCGCACGATATCCGAAATCGGAACAAGTCCGCGCCCCGCGACAAAAGCATAGTATTTTTTATACCTGCTGAAACGGCGCACGCCGATATTCCGCGAGAAGAACGATATAAAGGCGCCGATGAAATAAAACACGCCCATCCAGAGGTTAGTCCAACTACTAGGGTCGCCGCCCCTTATGCTCATTGCCGCGCTTGCGATAGTCTGGGCTCCGAGGATAAATAAGGCAATTGCGATGAGTAACAGTATGCCTGAGACGAATTTTCCGGTTTTTTTCTCAAGACGGGTGCGGTTTTTCTTTTTGTTTGCCTTTTTTTTGTATGGCTGTGAATAATTGCGCGCCGCGTAGGAATATGATTGCGCAGCGTACTGCCCGGCTTGATTTGTATTTTTATATGCCTGCGAAGCCTGCTGCTTCGAATAACCTGTGTTCTGTGAGGATTGCTGTTTTACATAACCGCTATACTGTGAATTAGGCTGCTTTGCCTGACCGGAAAGGTTTGACGTGGCTTGGCGCGCCGCCGCTTCGAGCTCGCGTGCGGCTTGACGAGCGGCGTCCCCGACTTCCTGTACGACTCCGGAATATTGAGACGTAGCCTGACGCGCCGCCCCACCGACCTCACGCATAAAGTCGGAAGCTTGCTCTGCGGCCTGACGCGCGGCGGTTTTAAATTCTTGAGACATGGAGGACGATTGCTGCGACGATGATTGCGACGATGATTGCGACGATGATTGCGACGATGATTGCGACGATGATTGCGATGAGGATCGATACGGGCCGTTTGTGTTTTGAGTTGCGTGCCACTGTGATTTATTTACATTTTGATCAGTGTTACGGTGAGCATTGTTAGCATATTGCGCCGTATAACGACTCGTTCCGCTTGCAGTTTGATATGCTGAATCATCCGACGGTTTAGTGTAACCGCGGAGTTTTTTGATCAAAAGGACAAGACCGACAGGCCAAAACGCGAACATCAGGATAAATATGATTACCCACGATATTACGTCGCCCGTCGCGTCGTTGTATTGCGTATTTTTTTTGTTATTTTGATCCATTAGGCAAACCTCGCCATAAATCGCGGCGAATTCATTTCGCCCGTCCGCACGTCATAGTATACCATGTGTTGCGGTTCCCCGCAGGGGGAGCAACACGGTAGTGCAGGGCGAATTCATTTCGCCCGTCCGCACGTCATAGTATATCAGAATCACCGATAATTGTGAAGTATTATGTTTAATGTATGATGTTCGGCAGGTAAAAAACGGCTTAAAAACAGTTAAAAAAAAAGCCGTTGTCCGGCT
>Ga0082212_10010626_pt1 | contig 11760 bp, 16 predicted proteins | sample TergutNt197P3_FD_71548 | JGI IMG/M metagenome (GOLD analysis project Ga0082212, IMG submission 71548) | Neocapritermes taracua P3 segment gut microbial communities from Petit-Saut dam, French Guiana - Nt197 P3 | ecosystem: Host-associated > Arthropoda: Insects > Digestive system > Gut ... | reverse complement strand
AAGTGGGATAATCAGCTTATGATGTGGGAGGATTCGGAATTGAAAGTCATGGAAGATATTCTGAACGGACGAGGGATTGACCGTGATGTTAAAGGTGCAAAACATATGCACCAGTCCGTTCCTGATTACAAGGCTTCACAGGACTGGAAGAAGTTACCCCGACGGAAAAAGAATTTGTCCACGTTAGAAGTGTATCACGAGCATTTACAGCAATCACAGGCGGAAAATTCTCTACTAAAAGTTGAGGTTGAAAAGCTAACAGAACAACAGAATTCGCCGTGGAAATCATTCTATTTCAGTGACCCCGACAAGCATATTTTTGTTCAAAATCGGCTTACGGAATTAGGTATAAAATATCGGGAAAATGATAACGGATTTGAAGCACAGCAGTGTCATGTTGAGCGTATACGACAAATTGAAAAGCAATACACAGCAAACCCGACTTCTCGCCGTGAAAAACTGTTGAATACGCTTGACAGAGTTGTTATGATGTCTAATAGTTATGATGAGATTTTCGACAGGCTAAAATATGTGGGATATGAAGTGAAATTCGGTAAATACACGGCTGTCAAGCCAAAGAACGGCAGTACATTTATACGTCTAATATCGCTTGGAGAAATGTATAACGAACAAGCCTTACGGAATCGGGTTGATAACAGGAATTCCTATGAAAAGAATACAATAGAAAAAGTCAATGCAGTTGAGGACAAGAACTCTCTTGAGTGCAGGGGGAAATATGCTGTTTATCAGTACGTTATTGTTTTCAAAAGCGGTAGATTACCCGCTAAGAAATTAAAACCTAAAATGCCTTTTACCTTCGTAAACGATGCTGAGTTGGATAAATTGTCGGCGTTAAATAGAAAAATAAACGAAGGCATTACGACTGGAAGTCTGCGTAATGATTTAGCTAACTCTGAAAAGGTTATTGCTCAAATGGAAAAACGAATTGATGATTTGAGAAATAACGTAGGTTTCGATAAGAAACTGTATGATATTGCCGAGCGTTGGTATACGTCAAGACCCTCGCAAAGAAACCGTGATGATTTAGAAATTTTGGAGCGGTATGAGTATACTTCGGATAAATATTATCAGCAGAAAAGTGTACTTGCTGATAACGAAAAAGAAGTTATAAATATCGAAAAATCTATATCAGAAGAACGTGATAAAATGAAAATCACGTCCGCAACGCTGACCGATTTTGAGCGGATTATGTCAATGACTTACATTGATGAACTTGTCAAAGTTGAAAATGAACGTCGGCTTGCGAAAAAAATTGGGAATGGGATTAAGTCTGTTGATATTAGTATGGCTGATTCTATGAAAATTGACAGGATTGCCGAGAAAGTCGCGGAGGTGGTTGAGCAGAAAAATATTGTTCCGACACAGCAAACACCGAAGCCGCCCAGACGGTAAAAGTTTCAGCTTGTTTGGCGGGGTTGGTATTATCGCCCTTATTTTATTTTTTCAGCCAAGAATCCCCGCCCGCAGGCGGAAATTTCCGCCGCCTTTAAAGAGGTTACCGTGTTCGGGTTTACCGGACACGGTATATTATTTTATAAATCAATATAGTTTTTCTCGCATACCGAAGTTATTGTTTTCTTGCTTTTTTCGGTCAATTTATCAAATATCTGATGTAATCTATTGTTGTTTATATGTTTTAATAACTCACGCACAGCTTGTATGTCTTTTTCCTTTTTGGATGGTGGTACTCGTTTCGGATTAGTTAATAGTTTTTGTAAAATATAAGCTTCGGGTTCGGGTACAATTAAAATATAATCGTTACATTCAAGCTCTAAGGGATAATCAGCTAACATATTAACGACTCGTAATGCTTCGGCTTCAATTCCGATACTTGGTATTTTATATGACCGTTTTTCTTTTCCTATAACACGAGTAATAAATTCTAACTCCAACAAATCCTCTTTTATAAATTTTCCGACACCGGACAATCTGTCTTCCGCATAAATAAACCCTTTTTTATGCAATGCACTTGTAATGTTTATATTGTTTTTAGGACGGTGAAGATTTATATACAAAAAATCAACATCACGGGTTTTAAGGTTAGGTGTAAACTCGGATTTGAAATAGAATCGGTAAATATATTCTGCCCACGAGCCTATTAACATGACATACGGAAGCAGACCCTCACGGTCAAATACTTCTACTGCTTCCCAAAAGGCTTTTTCTTGTTCTTTCAGCATAAACTAATCCTTTACAACTTTGCATATTTGCTTGTACTCAACCCGAAGCCTTTTCAAAACATCTTGCAGATTTTTACGCTTTTCGATTTCACGTTTAACGCTCTCGACAGCTTTAATATCCTTGCCTAAATAATCTGTCTTGGTTTTTTCTCCCTGCCTGTATTTCAAATAATAATAATCGTTACCGGAAACATTTTTAATGATAATCGTGCCTTTTGGTAAAGACTGAATTTCTTGCTTATATGTTTCTTGCATGGCAAGATTACGTTGCTTTTCCTCGTGCAACATTCCATATATAACGGTTTTCATATTCATCACCCCTTATACATTATACCCCACACAAACGCATTTGTCAATAGTTTTGCGGGGTATTTTTTAGACTGAAATAATCGTTTCATAAAAGTAAAGCAAATACCTTTTAACCGTTTGTTCTTTATCTGTGTTTTTAAAGGCAGTGTCGGCAAGCGTTTATAATCAGTATTTATGCGGGTTAGCATAATTTTTTAATAAAACGAATTTCGAGAAAATTTTACAAAAACGCTTGTAAAATAGCTCAGGGTATGGTATAATTAAAAAAGGTGACGAGAACGGAAGAAGATTATATTCTCGGAGGTGAAAAGTTGGGAACATGGGGTTATAAGCTAAGTGAAAATGACACATCTCGTGATGTTATTGAAACATTTTTTGAAAAATATAACGATGGTATGGAGCCGGAAGCAATAAAAGCAAGTATTCTACAGCAATTTTCGTTCAGCGTTAATGATTACGAGGACAGCGACAATGTATTCTTTCCGTTAGCAAACTGCTTGTGGGAGGTTTGCGCTCTTGATGATGATTTGTTTGATTTAACACGAAAACGCATTGGAAGCGGTGAACATTTTAAAGTCTTAAAAGGACTTGGTGCGAATGACGAATTTCTAAAAAAACGAAAACAAATACTTGAAAAATATCTCGCAAAAATCGCTGTTCCGAGGGAAAAGCCAAAAGCACGAAAGAAACCGCCTGTCAGAGTTGAATCTAAGTATCATAACGGAAGCTGTATGGTTTTTCAATATCCTAACGGTGATTATGGCGGCGTGGTGGCAATCAAAGTTGATTTTTATAACACGAGAGGCAGTATTGCGCTTGCTTTGACCAATATAAGGAAAGACATAAAACCAATATTTTCGGATTTTGAAAATGCGATGTTGATGAAGTTTAGTTGGGAATGGGTGTACGGGCAAAGCGAGCGTTGTGCCGCCATAAAAATAGACGATAAACTCTATGCAGGTCGCATAAATACACACGGACTATATTATTCCAACAAACAAGAGCGGGAAGCATTATTTGAAGGTCTTGACCGCCAATTTCAAGTTGTGGGTGCTTTCCCAACTTTCACGCAAATTTTGCTTGCAGGAACAGGAGATAAAATTAATGATTGCCTTAAAACCTATGATTACTACTATAAACTCATTGATACTGTTACTGTAAATCATACATTAAAAGAATTATCAGAAAAGTTATCAAACATATGGAAGAAAAACGGTGGAACAAGTTATAAGGGCAATGTCTGACAATATGGTCAAGAGAATTGAAAACCAAAGAAACTGGGTCATAGGTCATTTAACAGAAAATTCAACATTAAAATATGATACGGTCGAAGGGAAATTATCTTTATTGCAGGGTATATTGGACGGTAACTTTTATCATAAAAATCAAACAATGGAACTGCAATCTCTCGGCATTACATTCGGCGATTTATTGGCTCAAGATTTGGATTTAGAATGGGTGGAGGTTGAAGATGAGTACGGCATTAGCCCTGCATTAAAGCATAAAAATACAACGTCTATATATGAAAATATTCTATTGTTTCCGTTGACAATGATTTCAAAAAGAATAGAAAAAGATGAAGCTGTAGATGTTGAATACTTGTTTAATGCCGTTTATGATAAAGTGCAAGAAATGATTGACGGCAGTAAGATATAATTATTATTCAGAAATAATGTATTTATAATGTGAGGTTGAAAATGGAATGGGTTGACGATAATTCTACCAATGATTTATGGGATATAGGCAGGAAATATTTTAATAACGAAAGCAGTTATTTCCCACAAATATGCCCTTTGTGCGGAGTGTGAGAAGTACATTTATATGCCCATTATTTCAAAAAATCAGATGCCACAGTATGGATATGGTGCAGTAATTGCAAACGAACAATACATGGGCTTATTCATGATTGCCCGCCTTGGTATAGAAATAATACACTTGTAAATATTGATAAGCTGTGGTCACACCCGTATAATTTAGAGGAAATCAAAGAAAAAATTGACATATTCATTAACGGTTTTATAAAATAAGACATTTATCATAAGAGGTTATAGAATGAGAAAATACACAATTTTAAAAGAACCAATACCAACAAATGACAATGACGATTTAATCAAAAAAATCATGATATATCAAGAATCCGCAAGGGAAATATATGTCTTTATTTATACGACAACCGATGAATACGGTCATTGCTGTGCCGACTATTGGTTTGATGATTTACGAAATGCAGAGCAGTATGCCATAAAGGAATATGGTATTAAACCACAAGATTGGATTTTGACAGACGACCCGTTACCGTATTGTCAGCATGATATTATTTCCCCAGTTCGTGTCAAAGGAAGGAACAACGGAACACCGATATGGGGAGAATTTGAAATTTTCAATGGTATAGAATGGGTTGATTTTGAATTTGACAAACAATAATATAAAACGGAGTTTTTATATAATGTGAATTTTAGAGGTGGGTATGAAAACGGTTCTTTTTACAGTTAGTTATTTAATTGAAATTGAAGATGACCTTTTAAAAGGTACTGAAAAAGCAGAGGATTTCAATAATCTTATTTTTGAAAAATTATCAAAGAATCAAAGAAAAAAGATAGACGAAACTCATACCGCGAAATGGAATCACAGTTCTTTAATTGTATTGGATTCAGATAATTTCAATTGCGGTAAATGTAATAAATGCGGGAGTTGGACAACAGATAAAGAAAAAGAAAATTCTATTGACGGATTATCAAATGGTGCTACCGTTGACAGAGTATTGCTTTGTGATGAATGTTTACCCCGTAATCATAAGTGGTCTTTTTAGCTTCGTAAATCCATTATAGGGATTCTTTAACCGAAAAGCGTACTTATCAGCAAAGAGGTTGCGGTTCAATTTATATTTGGTAGGTGATGGTAATATGTATTACAATAAAAAACAGCTATTGGGAACTGAATAAGCGGGAAAAGTTATTGTTCTTAATGTACTTAATACTATAATGAACAGTAGTATGAGTACAACAATGACTAACGGTGTTTCAGCAGGAATAATTGCCGCTCGTGACGAGTGGTTAAAAGCTGTGGTCGGCAAAGAAACATTTGACAACATCATTGTATGCAAAAACAAGTGGAGCGACACATATTACACGGATAAAAATAAAAATCTGACTTATTATATCCCTGCGTATATTGTTATGTTTGACGGCGATTATAACGGAAACACCGTGCAGTACAACATCGTATTGGTAGGCGATAAAATTGAATTGCGGAAAACAACATACGGTAGGGACGGCAGTCTTGAATTAAAAATTGACAACAGTAAAAAAATATGGCGGGGTAAAACAATCCGCAAAATGGAAAACACGTTGTTGACCGCGCTGAAAGTTTTAGAATTGAGAGGAGAGGAATCGGCTGAAACTGAATATACAAGCGATGTTTTGGTATCATTATCTGATAAAGATTATTTGGCTTACATTGATTGGAAACTTGATTATGATGATGTTTGCTATAATTTTAACGCGTTGCTAAAAAAGCGGAATATTCCTTTGATGAAATTTGAAAAAGACAATTTATCAGTATCGGGTGAAGATGCCGCAAAGTATTGTATAAAGCAATATCACAATATCATAAACAAAGATTTTTCCTTTGTTCTGATAGATGTTGGCACTGACGGTTTTTATGTCGGGTTAATTCAAAATAATGATTTACCGAAGTTGGAAAATGAGTTGAAGATGATTAACTGTAAGCTGATACCATAAAATCTAAAAAACAGGTTCAGATTTGGAGAAAAATTATGTTAGAAAATAAAAATGTACTTGCGATTCAATGCTCTGATACACAAAATGAACAGTACGCTTTGTTCTGTGAAGACAAAGGATTGTATCACGGCAATGACAAAGACAGATTCGTCTTGCTTGCTGTTTTGGAAAACATCAGTCTGCTTGACAGACCTATTAAGATTTATTATCACTTCCCGTATATCTGCGTTTCCGAAAGATACGGGCTTAATGCTGCTGTGGTGAATATTACAAACAAGAGTATAATAAAGTTATCGCGCGAAGATTATAAATGCGATGTTTCAAGCTATTCTATCGGCTTTTTGGAACGTGACGGGCGTGTTTTACTGATACATCAAACGCAGTGGAACAGATTAGATATAACCGACCTTGAAACGGAAGAACTGCTTACCGAGCGTGAAATAATACACCGACAAACCAATGAAACGGTAACTGATAAATGGGGGAAGACAGTCCATAAAGTTGAAAAAAAGAATTATATTGATTATTTTCACAGCTTGTTTCACATATCGCCGGACGGCAAGCATTTTCTGTCAAACGGGTGGGTTTGGCAACCGTCAGATAATATTATATGCTTTGAAACGGAACGCTTTTTAAAAGAATACGAACCCTGCGGAGAGAAAATTGATTATTACCGCGGACATTCTTGGGACAAACCCTGCGCGTTTGTCGGAAACGATATATTTGTTATTGCGGCGGATAACGATGTAATAACAATTGAAGACGGTATCAGTGAAGCGGAATTGAAAGAACCCCCTGCATATCATCAGCTTCTTTTCTATAAGCTCTCCGAAATTAAATCACACAAATATACTTACAGCGGATATGAGGGATATGATACCTTTTCGCTTGCTTATTCGGGAAAAGCGGATTGCGATGTTTTTACTTTTGACGAATACGGCGATATATCAGCAGGTGAACTTCATTATAAACCCGAAACAAAGAGTTTAATTGCGTTATCCGAAAAAGGAGCATTTGAATTGACGTTAGACGGTAAAATTATACACAGTAACACGGATATAAAATTAAATGTAAGTAATTGGGTTATGCGGTTTTGTGGCGACCGAGCGATTCATTATTCAGAGTGGTTGAAAAATTGGCAGTATGACAATATTCGGGATTTGTTTTACCGTTTCAATAAAGGCAAAATCGAGAAAGCGAGTTTATGACGTGGGAATTAGCAAAAAGGGTAAAAGAGAGCTTGAATATGACGGGAAGCTTTATTATTGGTATATAAAAAAGGACGAAAACGGATTTCCTAAAATTCATATTATGTCTGATGATAAGAAGTTACAGCTCGTTGAATATTTCGATAAAGAGTTACCGATTTCATCTGATTATATTAAAAATTGTTTGCGAAATTATTTTGCTGAGTGATGAGGTATTTATGAAATATATACGTGACGAAATAGAGCAAATAGTCAAAGAAAACAGAATTGACAGAAGTAGATTTTTCGAGGTTTCAAAACAATCTTACAATCAAATTAAAGGAAATATTGAAAAGGTTTTTGTTGACAAATCGAAGAATCGAAATAAAGATATTCATTGGGTGAATATGGGTAATTATAACACTAAATTGCGATGTGTTTGTGTCGCAATGGAAGACTGGTCATCGTGGAAAGCTGAGTTAATTAGCATTATACCCTCAACCGATTCGGTATACGTTCTTTTTGAAGACAGTAAAAATTATGAGCCAAAATATTGGCTATACGAATCTTATATAAATGAATTAATATTTATATTAGGCGAGATTAACGGACTTAATGATTTTTATATCGTATCTAAAAAATACGATTGGCTGATTAGTCTTAATCACCATGATGTTGTTTCTTATATCGGGAACGGCTTGAATTTAAAGGAAATTGAAAAACAATGAACAAAGAATTAATCCAAAGGATAGGAGGTTTTCGTGAAACGAATAATTGTATGGAGTAACACTGTATACGCTGTTGAGTATAGTGCTGATATTGAACTTGACACAGGTAAGGTTTTATACAAAACCAATGAAATTATAGCATCGAAAATTGACGAATGTTTTTTTATTGTACCTCAAATAAGAATGAATATTTTTAAGCAAACTTTAAATATTCTTGACAAATGGCAATCGCTATACGGTGAAAAAGATAGCTTATGTATCGACGGTTATTATTGGACGATTGAGATTATAGGCGATTCACCAAGGGAAATAAAAGGTTTTAATGCAAAGCCGGATAATTTTGTAGAATTTATTATTTCACTTGAAAACTTATTGCAAAAGAATTTTAGTTATAAATCTTTACAAGACAAAACAAATTATTTATATAATTGGAGGTAATAAAGCTATGATGTTTCAATCTGAATTATGGCTAATTTTGCATGAAGAAGAACAAAAACATATTTGGGAAAAGTTCTATTATGAATTCCAATTTAACCCAAATATAAAAAACGAACTACCTCCTTTTAAGTTTCAAATTCCTGTTAATGTTTATGATATAAACGATTCTCGGATATATAATGATGATGAAACTATAAACAACCTTATAAAATCTATCTTTATTGAATGTATGAATAATGATGATTTTATGTATGTTCTTGATTGGCAACATACTTGTTTTAGATATAACCCACGAGTAAATACAGTTACTAAATCCCCTGTATTTGTCGAAGACGGGCGTTATAAGTATGGTGGCTACAATGTTTACTTTCCCTCGTTTTATCCTAACGGAGATTATTATTTCTTTATCGCAAAAGATTTTAGGTGGGGATATTTAACTCATCCATGGTTGGAAAAAGTTTGGATTTTTGGTGATAAACTTATTACTTTATTTAAGAAAAGTTATCGTGAGTTGGATTTTATACCATGCACATTATAAGCATAATGCCAAATAAAATCAAACTTGATGAAATAATTAAAAGTATTCGCAGGGAGCGGTATTTGTTTTACGGGAAGGTGAATAAACAATAAATACAGAATTAATCCAAAGGATAGAGTTTTTTCTTGACAACAATCCCAATTTAAAAGGTTTACCCGCTTCACTGCAAGAAATTAAACGAGCGGAAGAATTACTACAGATAACACTTGATAGTGATTATAAAGAGTTCATCTGCAAGTTCGGTGGTTCTTTTGCGGGGTTGGCAATCCATGCGTTTTCTAACGGTGATTCTATCGGGAATGAAACTGTTGTCGAATTAACAATGCGGTGTCGGGAATCTTTTAAAAACACTGAGTTTTCTTCGGAAATAAATGAAAGCATCGTGTTTACAGATGACGGTTCGGGGAATCCGATAACGATTAATAAAAACGGCGAGGTTGTAATATATTATCACGATTCTGGATATAAAGAAAAATTATCAAATTCATTCGGGAAATTCATTGAAGAAAATTTCCACGAGTGGTAAAGGTATTTTATACAGAGAGGAAGCGAGATATGAAAAAAAGAATATTCCCGATAATAATAACGGTGCTTTTAATGTCGATGTATTTTATAGTAGCGCGGAACAGCAAAATAGCCGGTATGTTATTTTTTCCTGTGCTTTTTGTTAGCTTTTTTGTTATTCTGATTCTTATATTAATTGTAATAAAAATTCCTAAAATCATTAAGAAAAACCGCATACTGTCAGCTATTAAAGACCCCGATGAAAAGATACAGAAAATAGAGGAGTTAAATAACAAGGGTTTCTACAAAAACTCTTTGGGAGAATATCTCAATAACCTTTCAGTAGCTTATTATGAAAAGGACGACATCGAAAAGGCATTAGAGTTAATTCGGGAAGCCATTCAAGAATCCAATCGTGCAGAAAACAACACGAAAACGATTATTATTGGTAAAAGTGTGACTGCCACGGATATATACCGAATGAACGAGGTTCTTTACTTAATTTTGTTAGGACAAATCGACGAGGCGGAACAGCTCGATAATTTAATTGACGAAAGTCGGTTAAAACACCCTATTGCACTAAACCTTTTATGGAACAGACGCGCACAGCTTGCCGTTTGTAAAGGCGACGCTCTGATTGCAAGGGAATTATTGAAAAAAGCACGTGATTTACCGCTTAAAATACCAAAAGGAGAATCTGATAATAATTTTTATTATTCTCTTTTAATCGAGGCTGAATGTGATTTATTGGAGCATAACAAAGAAACAGCATTATCAAAGCTGAATGAGATTGCGGCACAATGCACATTTGCGCCTACGGTCAAACGTGCGAAAGAGATAATAGCAGAAATTCGATAAGTTAATCCGCAGGGGGCGATATTTATATAATGTGAGGTTAAATTTGAAACCAATTTATTATAAAGCAGAACGGTTCTTTCCGACAAAGGAATATGAAAGAAATTCAAAAATACGAGATAGGGCAGAGATTGTTTCTTACGATATATTGTGCAATGTTATCTGCACTCATGATTTAATTAACGATTCCGAATTTTTCGGAGAAGTGTCTGATTTGAAAATACTTTTACAAACTCCTATGAAATCTAATGAACAGGTTATTGCTTATTATAAAAATCCTACTGAAAGTTATGAAAATCATACGTTTGATAAAAGGTTTGAATTTTGCGGATATGATTTAAGTGAGGAAATGACAAGGATTAGTGCAGTTACTAATTGTTGCGGTGGTTTTGATAAAGCTATTCCGTATGGAGAGCTTAATAAATTCGGATTGATTGATGATTATAATAAGGCAATTCTAATTCAAAAAAAATTAGATGAATTATATCCCGATGAATGTCATGCTTGTTGTGAAATATATGAACTTTGGAGAACATTATAAGCAAAATCAAAAGTTAAAAGTAATAGAACTTGTAGGGAGCGGTATTTATATAAACGTGTAGGTGAATAAACATTGGAAAAAGATATAATAAAACTTTTAATAGCTGATTTTAGAACAGGAATAGTGTTAGACGAAAATTACAAACTGTTTAATAAATCAATACCCACTGATAAAACACCATACATTTATTTTAACGATTTAGAAAGCGCAATTGACTATATAAATATAAATAAAGTTAATCATACAAATGTTGAATTTACTGTATTAAAAAATGATAAACCTATCTATGAAGATTTTTCAAAACAAGATTTAATTACAAAATTATATTTAACACCTAATTTTATAAGGAGCAAAAATTAATTTATGAATGGTGTATTTTGGGTAATTGACGGGAAATTGCACTCGTTTCCGTTTCGCGGTGAATATCCGGACGGAATTGCTAAATCGGGAAACACCTACAATCATAAGAAATTATGGCAGTTTGTAAAACCGAAACAATGCAACAACAAATCATATAATTATTACCCGCGCGGGCGGGTAGATATTTCAAACAAAGGTGAAATTATCATATACTTAAATCCCGTTATTGATGATTCTTTTATTCCACAAATAAAGTCTGACTTTGGTTTGACAGGCGATGTTAAACTGCGTTATGACTGTAGCGAGCATTACAAATGTTACTTAGATGATGATTGGAAAGAAGAAAAATGAAAACACCA
>Ga0082212_10010625_pt1 | contig 11760 bp, 10 predicted proteins | sample TergutNt197P3_FD_71548 | JGI IMG/M metagenome (GOLD analysis project Ga0082212, IMG submission 71548) | Neocapritermes taracua P3 segment gut microbial communities from Petit-Saut dam, French Guiana - Nt197 P3 | ecosystem: Host-associated > Arthropoda: Insects > Digestive system > Gut ... | reverse complement strand
ATTATCCTTCATGATTCCGTAATTGTCAACGCATTGTGGGATCAATAGTCGAACGAGGTTTGCGGCGCACCATAAGACTGATTGAGAAGCGAACGAACAACAATCCTGCGAACAACGACCGAAAGGTACGTCGTTAAACTGCTGCGAGCCTTGAATTCCCGAAGTAATCGAAATTCATCGTGTCCCAAAGCGGCAAAAACTCGCTCACACAGAGCATTTCGATCCTCCATCCGTAGCCGGATTTCCCGCTTGGAAACCGTGTGATCAATCACATGCAACACAAGTCCGAGAAACCTGTCCACGAAATCTTCCCAAGCCCTATGGTGGTGTGCCAAACAACGTTCCAAAAGCGTATTATCCAAATGATTCGTTGACATAATTTCTCACAAATTGAAATCGGTATGACGGAACTGTATTGATTTTTGCCGATCTTGTCAAGAGAATTCACGACAACACGTTTATAATGTATGCCAAGATTTTCTTGCAAGGTTAAGCAGACGACTTTATCTCAATTCCCCCGAAGGTTCGGAGGAATAAGAGTTTGATTGCGAGTTAAGGTCATTTTGTCTCGTTGGGGCAAAATAGTGCCAACAAAATCTTTACGCACCCCTTTACCGGCACCCGTGCGGGTGCCGCTCTTTTCCATAATTGTCTTTTAGGTATAATAGAAAAATTGTAGGACATTGAAAATTGACGGAACAAACCGATGGCAGGACATTCACACTGGGCGGGCATTAAGCACAAAAAGGCATTGGTCGATGCCAAGCGAGGAAAACTTTGGAGTAAATTGGCAAAGGCAATCATCGTAGCGGCAAAACTGGGTGGTCCCGACCCCGAAAACAACATCCGGCTTCGTGCCGCCATTGACGAAGCAAAAGCCGTGTCGCTTCCCAAGGAAAACATTCAGCGGGCAATCAAACGCGGCAGCGGCGAAGGAGACACCGATCAACTCGACGAACTCGTTTACGAAGGTTACGGACCCGGCGGAGTTGCGGTGCTTGCGGAAGCCGTTACGGACAATCGAAACCGAACCGCCCCGGAAATCAAAAAAATCTTTGAAGTCTGCGGCGGAAAGCTCGGCACCGCTGGTTGCGTTTCTTGGAATTTCGAGAAAAAAGGATTCTTTGCAATTCCGAAATCGCTCCCGAAAAAGGGGGAACTCACCGAAGACGTAGTGATGGAACTCGCGCTCGAAGCCGGTGCCGATGACGTGGTCGAAGTCGAAGACGGTTTCGAAATCATGTGTCAACCGGAGGCATACGAGTCGGTCTCGAATGCGTTGCAGAAGGCGGGTATCGAACCGGAAGAAACGCAGTTGAGTTTGATGCCGAAAGATCGGGCAGCAATTCAAGATGCCGACACGGCAGCGAAAATTTTGAAACTCATGGAAATGCTCGACGATCATGACGATGTGCAAAAAGTGTCGTCGAACGTCGATATTCCCAATGAAATCATGGAGCAGTTGGAAACGTAATTTTCGCAAAGAACGCAAAACGCTAATAAACATGATTCGGACGTACCGCATTGGTGTACTTTGTGGTAAAATTAGTGTTAATTACAAAGCACAAAGGGTTCAAAAAAATGCACTCCATCGTTCTCGTTAAACAAGTTCCCGATACCGCAAATGTTTCCGCCGATGCCATGAAGGAAGACGGCACCGTTAACCGTGCCGCTCTGCCGACCATTTTCAATCCCGAAGACTTACACGCCCTGGAAATGGCACTCGACCTCAAACAGCGGCACGGCGGCACCGTAACCGTCGTGTCGATGGGACCACCGAAGGCTGCCGATGTGCTTCGAGATTGCCTTTTTCGTGGGGCAGATCGGGCGATTTTGCTCACGGATCGCCGAGCCGCCGCAAGTGATACATTGGCAACGAGTTACATTCTGTCGCAGGCGGTCAAGACCATTGGCAACTTCGATTTTGTCTTTGCCGGTCGGCAAGCGATTGACGGCGACACTGCCCAGACCGCTCCGCAGTGTGCGGAGAAACTCGGTATTCCGCAAGTGACGTACGCCGAGTCGATTCAGGAAATTGCGAACGGCACGGCGACGGTTCGCCGAAACATCGGCAACGGCTGGGAATTGGTAAAAGTAAAATTACCCGCATTATTAACCGTCGTGGAAACGGCAAATGTCCCGCGGCCCTGGGCGGCAAAGCGGATGATGAAATATAAAAACGCCGCGCTCGAACAGTGGGGGCTCGATGAAATCAATGCCGACACGAACCGCTGCGGCGTTGCTGGTTCGCCGACGAAAGTTTTCAAAATTCAGTCGGTCGTGCTGAAAAAGGAAGGCTTTACGGAAGTTGCTCCGACGCGGGAGTCCATTGGCACATTGATAAAGGAACTCGTTGCCGATAAAACGATTTAGCCGGTACTCCGTTTTAGCCGTTGTCCGTTACTCTTCGGCTCGTGCCCATTCAGGTACGAGTCGGATTTTGCCTTCGGAGTCCAAAAACGCCAAAGTGATGTGCCCCGTCGCCAACAGTTCGGTCTCCCGAAAAATTTGGTGTTCGTATTCGACCTTCACCCGCGTAATGCGTTTGATCGTCGTTTTGATCGTCAGCAAATCGTCGTATTTCGCCCCTTTGTGATACGAACACTCCGCTTTGACCACTACGGCGAAAGCACCTTCCGATTCCATTGTCCGATAAGTATATCCGCTACTCCGTAGATATTCGGTACGTCCGATTTCAAAGAACGTAAAATAGTTTCCGTGATACACCACTCCCATCTGGTCGGTTTCTTGATACCGAACGCGAATCTGCACCTCGTGTGTTGGATAAGTTTGTTTATGCACTTGGAAATCTAGGGTTAAACGATTCGGTTGTGTGGATCAACCTTGACGATTTTCGGCACGTGACCGGTCAGTTCGGTGGTATCCATGTTGGCATACGTCAAAATGACGACCACATCGCCAACAATGCCTGAGCGAGCGGCAGGACCATTGAGCATCACCGTACCTGAACCCCGGTCGGCAACGATGGCGTAAGTTGTAATGCGATTGCCGTTGTTTACGTTCAAAACTTGAACCTGCTCGTTCGGCAAAATATCCGCCGCTTCGAGCAGAATCGGATCAATCGCAATGCTACCTTCGTAGTCTAGGTTCGCACCGGTCAAGACGGCACGGTGAATCTTCGATTTGAGCATAATTCGCTGCATAAACCCTCCGCCCATTATTGTACAAGGCAATGGAATGTTTTCAAGAGAGTCTATGGAGCCCCGGAAATATACGGGGGCGAGCAAATTTTGTAGGCACCATTTGCCGCCGTGTGCAACGCACTTGGCGACGAAGACTACCCACAAAATTTGCACGCACCCATGCATAAGGGGACTATATTTTATTTCTTTCCTTTTGTATAATGGGCATTCGACAATTCGTCGTTCCCTTTTCCTGCGCGAGGAGGTTGTTTTATGTCCGTGGAATCGGTTGTTTCCGCTTCGCCGAATCATCTTGATCGACTGATCGGTCTCGGTGAAGAAATTTCGGCACTCGTCCGCACAGGATTGCCGCTCGAAGAGTCTTTGCTCCTCAAAAGTCAAACGGAACGCGGCAAAATTGCGTTGCACCTCCGTGAACTTGCCGAACGACTCGGCACCGGACAATCGTTAGCCGATGCCGTTCGTGATGATCCGGTCTTTCCGCCGGTCTTCGCCGCCGTCGTTGAAGCAGGAATCAAATCCGGCAACCTTTCCGTTTCGCTCGACTCCCTGATCGACTGCATCCGCTCCCTCCGCGATGCCCGGCTTTTTCTCCTGCGTGCCACGCTTTATCCGCTGGTGTTGTTTACGGTACTCTGGCTCGTTTTTTCCCTTCTCGTTGTTTTCGTTCAGCCGCAGTTCGTTGCCTTTTTTGAATCCTACGAAAAGAATTTCGTGCTGTTCGATGTCGTTCGCTATCTCGCCGCCAACGAATTTGCCGCTTGGAGTTTTGCACTGGGCGTTCCCGCACTGGTTTGGGCATTGTACTTTTTCTGGTCTATCCAGTCCGCCCGGTCGGATGTCGTGCAGTCAATCGGCAATTCAATGATGTTCCGCTGGGTTCCGTGGATCGGTCGTGCGTCGGTCGAGATGCAGAAAGCCGCCTTTGCCCGAATTTTGGCATTGCTCGTCCGCTCTTCCTTGCCGCTGGATCAGGCGATTCTCCTTGCTGCCAAGAGTTGCAACGAACGTTACTGGTCGCAGAACAATCTCGAAGCCCTTCGGCAACGGCTTGTCGAAGGGAAGGGAAAGGCTTATCCGAAGTCAGCCGTGTCCCCGTTGATCGAATGGTCGCTTGGCATACCGGATGAACGGATGTTGCTCGAAGGAATTGATCACTATTCGGCGATGGCTCGCACCCGTGCCGGACTGTTGCTGACGAAATGCGAAATGTTTTTGCCGGCGACGTTGACGTTCATTTTGGCGGCACTGATTGGAACCAGTTATGTGCTGACCGTTTTCGGTCCGTATATCCAGATGCTGTATTTTTTGACGGAACCGAGTTTTTGATGCCCCGCTCGGCACACTTGCAAACGGTTTTCCAATCTGTTACAATGGAGACAGATTATCGGGGCGTGATCCCCGTTCCCTAGTCCCTCTTAACAAGAAAGGTGATTCAGATGTCAAAAAAATCTTCTCGTCGTCAATTTTTAAAAACTTCGAGTGTTCTCGCAGCCGGTGCCGTCGCGGCAGGTGGACTGACAATCTCCCAATCTGCTCACGCACAAGGCAGTGACGAAATCAAACTCGCCCTGATCGGTTGTGGCGGACGAGGTTCCGGTGCCATCCGTGACCGAGCCCAAGTCGGCGACAACTTCAAAGTCGTTGCCGTTGCCGATGCCTTTGAAGGCAGCGCACGAGGTCAGGCAAATGCGATCCGAAATGATGCGAACAATGCCGACAACGTTCTCAACGGAAAAGTTGATCTTCCCAACGACCGCGTTTTTGGCGGACTTGATGCCTATAAAAAAGCAATCGCATGCCTGAATCCCGGCGACCAAGTCGTGATTGCGACCCCGCCCGGTTTTCGTCCCTATCACTACCGCGCCGCCATCGAAAGAGGGTGCCACGTCTTTATGGAAAAGCCCGTTTGTATTGACGCACCCGGTTTCCGGCATGTCATGGAAACGAACAAGATGGCAGAAGAGAAGAACCTAAAAGTGTTCGTCGGTTTCCAACGTCGCGCCGAAAAACACTATTACGACTGGATCGATCAATTACACGCTGGCAAAATCGGCGATATTCAATACACCCGAGTCTTCTGGAACGGCGATGGTATCTGGTGCCGTAACCGAAATGCGGGGGAAGCCGAATTGAACTTCCAAGTCCGAAACTGGTATCACTTCGTTTGGCTTTGCGGCGACAACATCGTCGAACAGCATGCTCATAACCTTGACATCGGTAACTGGATTCACAGCAAAGGTGATCGGATGGGACATCCGAAAGAAGCCAATGCAATGGGCGGACGCACGTTCAGAGCCGGTTCCGACGAGTTGATGCGGCAGGCTCCGCCGTTCTCTGATCGGGCGGCTTGGGATGAGTGGTATCGTGCCAATACACGGAATCTCCAACGGCACGGTCAGGCATGGGATCACTTCTTCGTCGAATATACCTACGAAAATGGCTCCCGAATGTTCAGTCAGTGCCGACACATTCGGAACACTTGGACTCCGGTGGCGGAATTCGTGTACGGTACTGGCGGAAGCGGAACGCCGGGACGCTTGGAAGGATTGGATAAAAAGGAAATCTGGCGAAACGAAGGCAGAGCACCGAAGGGACCCTACCAGTGGGAACATGATCTCCTGGTTAATGCAATTCGTAAAGATGAGCCAATGCATTTGGGTTGGGAAGCAGCACACTCCTGTATGACGGCGGTACTTGGTCGCGAGGCGGCTTTCTGTGGTCAAGTCGTGCAGTGGAACGACCTTGTCGAAAAGGGACGACCGTACTTCCCGAATGGGGAAATCAACGATTTCAGCCAGATCGCACCGGTGCAACCCGATGCCGATGGATTCTACGAGTCCTCTGTGCCAGTACCGGGCGTGTACAATCCGTTTGTGTAAGATGATGGAAAAAGAGCGGCGGACGAGTGCCTAATTGTCAGCGATTTTCCTGACGCTTTTTGACATGTGCTGTGTTAGACTGCTCGTCGAAAATTGAAATTCGGAAGACAGAGAGCCGCCGACTATGTCGGCGTTCTCGAAACGGCATGGACTAGGAACAGCCCCTTGTGAAGTGCTGGGCAGTGGATCAGGTTTTGTGCGTTGTACCCCCGCTGTTCTGAAAACAATAATTGGGTGCGGCAACCAGCCCAGAGCCGTAAAGTCCGTGGTACTTTCATCAACCATGAACCCATTTTTCGAGTGCGCCGACACAGTCGGCGGCTCACAAAAATGTGTCCGAGTGGAAACGCCGGAAAATGGGGATAAAGAATTCCTCTCAACTTCGTGCCGTTTCAGTTTTCCAATTTCAATTTTCAATTTTTTTAGAATACAAACAAAAGAGATTGCGCCCTTAGTAGCACAAGGGCACCCAAACAGCGTGCCCTTATACCCTTATTTCTGTTGTTTATAAGGGCGCATTGTCGGAGGCAACTCGGTGCTACGAAGGGAGCGTCGTCCGGTCGGAGAGGTTGGTTTCCGACCATTTTTTATCCGGTCGCTCTATTTCACTGTGCTTCCGGCTTGCATTTGAATCGCAATCTTACGATTGCGGCTCTGACGATTTCGCTTCGTTTCGTTCCGGTAAATGTTAATGTTATTCATGAACAATTCCTAACTATGCGTCCTATTACCATCATTCGTTTAGCGATTTACCTTTTCATCGGTCTGCTCCTCTTGGGCGGAACAGGTTTGGCGTTAGGATTTCTCGTCTTTCTGCGAGATGACACTGACCACATTGCAAGCCGCATCGAAATTCGATTGCCCATCGAAAAAATTATCGTTCAAGTTCCGTATGCTCCCATTGAAGGAGAACTCACCATCGGTAGCGGTGTGCCTTCACAAATCACGGGCAACTGGTCGCAGTTTCGCGGAGAAAATCGGGATGCCATTTCTACCGAAACGATTCCGCTCCGAAAAAATTGGTCGGATGCACAGCCGCCGCCAGTTCTCTGGGAATTGCCGCTCGGCGAAGGTTATGCCGGTTTCGTCATTCGCAATGGTTGCGTTTACATTCTCGATTACGACGAAACAAACAAGCGAGATGCTCTGCGATGTCTTTCGTTCGATGACGGACAGGAAATATGGCGGTATTCCTATCCGGTGAAGATCAAAAAGAATCACGGAATGTCACGAACGATACCGGCTGTAACCGACCAGTATTGCGTGTCGCTCGGTCCGAAATGTCATGTGCTTTGCGTCGATGCCGTTACCGGTGAAGAAAAATGGTTCATCGACCTTCGGCACGAGTACGGCACCGTCGAACCGCAGTGGTACGCTGGACAATGTCCGCTGATAACGGTCTTGCCGGGTAGCGAAAAACCGGTAACGATCATTGCTCCGTCGGGTCCCGAAGTGATGATGGTGGCACTGGATTGCGAAACCGGCGAGGAAGTTTGGCGCACGCCGAATCCTCACGGCTGGGAAATGACGCACGCCTCGCTTGTTCCGATGACATTGGATGAGCAACAGACGTTCGTCTATTTCGGTGAAGACGGACTTGCCGGTGTGCGAGCGGCGGACGGGGAAATCCTGTGGTCAACAACCGGTTGGAAAACCGCGTTGGCAACGTGTTCTTCGCCGCTAGTTCTGCCGGACAATCGGATTTTTTACAGCGGCGGTTACAATCGCGGTTCGGCAATGATACAAATCGTGCCGGATTCGCAATCGGGAACGTACAGAGCCAATTTGCTTTTTCAACTGTCGGACGGCGTTTTCGATTCGGAACAGCAAACGCCGATTTTCTACGACGGACATATCTTTGGACTCCGCCAGAAGGACAAGGGACGATTCGTCTGTTTGGATTTGACTGGCAAAATCGTTTGGGAAAGCAAAAGCAATAATCGACCGGAACGGTTCGGCAGTGGTCCTTCGATTGTGGCGGACGGCATGTTTTTGATTTTGGAAGACAACGGCATGTTAACTGGTTGTGAAGCGGCATCGACCGGTTATTGGAAATTGTTCGAGGTGAAAATCATGGCAGACTCCGGTTGCTGGGCTCCGATGGCAATCGTACAGGGACGGTTACTGCTCCGCGATCAAGTGTCGATGAAGTGCATTGACCTTCGGGAATAGCCAATGGGGCAAAGCATCGACAAGGTTTTGCTGTTTCATTTTTTCACGGATGCCGTCAATTTCTGATCGTTCCATGTGTATCCAAACGAATCTCGGAGTTCCCACTTCGGTATTTTCGGTTTCTCTCCAAACGGCTTCGTCGAATAATACTCAAATCGGAGACCTTCATTATCGACGTGGGCGATCACAAAACCGACGTTGTTCAAATCTTGCGCAAGCGGCTTCGCTGGTTTGATGAGGCGGAGCGATTGGAGAATCGTCAAATTTGGAGTATAAAATTTTTGAGATGCAACACCACAAATGACCTGAACAATTTCCGACTTGCCGTCAGGACTCTTTATTCGCATACGGTGATACATGTGATCATGTCCGCAAAAAAAATACTGCACACCATGCTGTTGGAGACAACCGATGAACGCATTTTGCATCGCCGGATTTGAATCGCGTTCACGACCGAAAACATTGTCCCGATGGCTTTGCCCTTGAAGATTCTTGTGAGCGAACACAAGGGCGAAATGGTGGTCATTTTTTTCCAATTCCCATTCGAGCCACGGCAGGTAATCGCCAATAGTGTACGTTTTTCCCTTGCTCGAACCATCGTCCATCAGAAAAGTATCGAGCAGAAAGAATTTTCCTCCTTTGTGTGTAAACGAATACGTCAAGCCTTGCGCACCAGGTAGATTGGGATAACTGCCGACCGTGCCGGGAAGATTGGGGAATACGGATTTGAATTGTGCGACTGCTTCGATGGTTCCCGCATCGTGATTGCCGCGAACCGGATAAAATTTGATTCCCGCGTCGTCGAGTGCTTTATTGTGAGCCGCCCGCGTTTGGAAAGCGGCGATGGAAGGCTTGTTGGCTAAATCACCGACGGCAATGACAAAATCAACTTGCTGCCGGACGAATTCGGCATTGACGGCATCAATGATATGGATTGCCGACCCGTGAAAGGGTGCTTTCATGTTTTCCTTCCATTGCGTATCGGGAATGATACCGAACGACCACCTTCCATTGGTTTCGTCGGCGATCAGCAATGGGAGCCACGCCGTTGCCAACGTGAAAACAAAGATGCGCAAAAAATGACGACGTATGTATTGCATGGACTTTTGATCGTGAAGAGATATTTTCCATTATAGCAAATGTTCGTTATGGCGGCAACGAATTGACAACGAAGAACACGGAATCACATAATCGGGTGTGTAAAACTTCAGGCGGACTTTTTCCAGCAGTATTTCCACTGATCGGAATAGAGTACCGAGCAGACGACCGCGATGCGGTTCGCTCTCTGTACCCGCCAACACGCGCCCGTCTGCCTCAATCGCCGCTGTCGGACTAAATTGCCACGGCTCCTCTTATTATAATTGACAAGGTTGCACCGTTTGGGGGAAATTTTTTGATAACGAAAAAAAAATGAATTATTTATTTGACTTTGCCGATTTTGGGGATATACTGCGGTGTAGTTGGTTTTTCCCAAAGCGGGGAGAGTCCGGTGAGTTCGATACAAACTTACATAGGGTCGGCGTTTTCCAGTTATCCGGTTCGGTGGATTGAAAGTCCCGAAACCAGCCGGTCGCGGTCTGCCATCGACCAAATCTCTCAAAAACCACTCGAAAAAGCCGTTGATCCCGACCGCGGCAAACCCCATTCCGCTTCCGGCGATGTTCTCGATCTCTCGCCGGCAACCCAAAAAGCACTGGAAGTCGGCAAATCCGACACTGAAAATGCCGACAAACGGGCGGAAATCGTCGCCAAAACAGCCGAAAAGTTGCCGACCGGCGGGGAATTGACCCCGGAAGAGTTGCAACAGGTGGACGAACTCAAAGCCAGAGACCTGGAAGTCCGAAACCACGAAATGGCACACGTTATGGCAGGCGGGGCTTTTGTAACCGGCGGACCTTCCTACGAATACCAGATCGGACCTGATGGCAAAGGCTATGCCGTCGGCGGTTCGGTGGGAATTGACACGAGTCCGGTAGCGAATGATCCCGAAGCGACGATTGCGAAAATGCAAACGGTAGCGGCGGCGGCATTGGCACCGGCAAGTCCATCGGGACAAGACCTGAAAGTCGCAGCGGCGGCTCGTCAGGCGGAGGCAAAAGCCAGAACGGAACTTGCTCAACAGCAGACGCAACAGCCGGAAGAGAGTGAGGAACCAGCGGAGAGTGCGGTGTCGGCAGAAGGCGAAAATGCTTCCGCATTTTCTATTGTGAGATCGGCGGATAAGATGGCGGATGCCTCATCTTTTAAGGCGGCGAGTGCCGACCAGTCACCGGTTAGGGCGGGTTCTGAGTTCGCACCGAGTTCTGCATACAAGGCTCAATCAGTTGCAACGCTTGCCGCTCCACGCTTCTCGGTCTTTGCGTAACTATACCATAACCGGTCACAAAGTGTTGTTTTGTGACCGGATTGATTGTTTTCAGAGTAGAAAACGACTTTTTCCCGTCAATCTTGTAAATCCTGTCGAATAAAAACGACAAATTAATGCCCGTTTATCGTATATCACATGCGCGGAATGTCATACTCCTTACGCCGTTCACGAGAGAGGAACTTCTGTGACTCGGCATCACCCGTCTTTTCTGTCTTCGGATCGTATTGAACCTCTCGCCCTAGCCGAGCGGAAATCGCCGCCAAATGGCACACATTCATCGCTTGAACATGCGAAACCGCATCGGAAATCGGCAAGCCCCCTTCCTTCGCACAAGTGAGGAAGTTATTCCGATGCCCCTCTCGCTTATTACCATTGAACGCCTTGACGTAATCCTCTTCCGTAATCCATTTATCCATTTCATCTCTGATTGCATCAATCGGCGCACCGTTCAGATGCCCCCGGCTGATGTGAATACGTCCCTTCGTCCCTTCCATGAGGATTCCGTTGCCATATTCGCTGTTGCTCACGATGTTCATGACCGCCCCATTCTCGAAGGTACACTCAATATCGAACTTCGTGGAGGTGTTGTACCGGTCATTCTCCGTCGGATAGCCGTCTTTGAAGGGAACCGGATGTTCCGCAATGACCGGTTTGAACTTGACCGGTCCCTGACCGGGTCCATCCTGTCCCATTGCCCAGAGCGAGCAATCCACGTGGTGCGCCCCCCAGTCGGTCATTGTGCCGCCGGAGTATTCGTACCAATATCGGAAAACGCCGTGACATCGGCTATTTCTCGGTAATCCTTCGTCGTTGGTTTCTGCCGAACCGATATACTCCGTTTTGGGTGTTTGTCCCTGCCACATATCCCAGTCCAGTCTTTCGGGCACCGGCACTGCCGACAGCGCACCGCATCGGGGACTGCCGCCGATGTCGCAGAGGACTTTCCTGACATCGCCGATCAATCCCTTCTGCACCAAAATATGAGCGTTCAAGAAGTGCCGACCTTCTTCGGAACGTTGCTGCGTTCCGACTTGGAAGGCGAGTTTGTCGTACTTTTTGCAGGCGGCACGGATTAACTGCCCCTCTTCGACAGTCAGCGTGAGCGGTTTTTGGCAAAAGACGTGTTTGCCTGCCTGCAACGCTTCGATGGCAATTTTGACGTGCCAATGATCCG
>Ga0082212_10010624_pt1 | contig 11761 bp, 11 predicted proteins | sample TergutNt197P3_FD_71548 | JGI IMG/M metagenome (GOLD analysis project Ga0082212, IMG submission 71548) | Neocapritermes taracua P3 segment gut microbial communities from Petit-Saut dam, French Guiana - Nt197 P3 | ecosystem: Host-associated > Arthropoda: Insects > Digestive system > Gut ... | reverse complement strand
TTGAAATAACTCAGTAAGTTGTTGAAATAACTCAGTAAGTTGTTGAAATAACTCAGTAAGTTGTTGAAATAACTCAGTAAGTTGTTGAAATAACTCAGTAAGTTATTTTTCTACTTCAATAATTCGTCATTTTAACCCTTTTTATGCTGTTTTTGTATTTTCATATTGTTACATAATGAAAGCTTATTTTCTAATTTGTGTCGTTATTTAAGATAAATATATATTATTATGTTAAACAGAAAATTCACATTTTGATGGGTGCGTTATGAGGATTCGAATTTGTTTACTCTAATTTTTGTTTCAATACTGTAAACTTTTTTTCAGAGTAAGACAAAGACTTAAGAATTAAGAATTACAAGTGCGTAATCGATAAGCAAAAAAAATAAATACAATTACCATAAAACATTTGTTTTTTTTGTACTTTTGCGGTCTGAATAAAGCACAGATGTAATTATGCTGAGCGAGAAACAACAGGCATTGGATAAACGTTACCTTCGAATGGCGGCAATTTGGGCGGAAAACTCCTATTGCAAGCGCCGGCAAGTCGGTGTACTTATCGTCAAAGATAAGATGATTATTTCGGACGGATACAATGGGACTCCTGCCGGATTTGAAAATATTTGCGAGGATGAAGACGGTGTTACAAAGCCGTACGTATTACATGCAGAAGCAAATGCCATTACTAAAATCGCTTGTTCGAACAATAATAGCAAGGATGCTACCATGTACGTCACCGCATCCCCTTGTATTGAGTGTGCGAAACTAATCATCCAAGCCGGAATCAAGCGGGTGGTTTATTCCGAAGCGTATCGCCTGACAGATGGAATTGAATTGTTGGAAAGGGCAAAAATAGATGTTGTTTACATCGGGAACGATGAATTGATATAAATAATAATAGAGCATTGGTTTAAATCTTATGAGTCCGAAAAAATTAGCATGGCCTGCCTTGTTTATTTTACTTGCTTTGATTGCCGGATTCCTTGCCGGTAGTCTTACTTCCAGTGAATCACCGGCACACAGGCTCTTTTTCAAAACGGGAAGTAAAATTGATGTGCTCCTTGGTAAAATCAATGAGGACTATGTTGATACCATCGTTATGAAAGATTTAATAGAAAATGCCATCGTAAAAATAGTCGGCGAATTAGACCCTCACTCCAACTATATTCCAGCCAACGAATTGGGAATGATTAACGAAAATATGGACGGACATTTCGCCGGCGTTGGCATAAACTATATTTTTCATTCGGACACAATCGTTATTAACAGCATCATACCCGGAGGACCTGCCGAACAGGCGGGTTTATTAGCGGGAGACCGGATTGTTGCTATTGATGATTCCATTATTACCGGCAATCATTTTCCGGAAGATTCGATAGTAGAAGTGTTACATGGCAAAGTGGGAACTACGGTTAAACTAAGCATTATACGTGAAGGGATTGATTCACAAAGGGAATACATAATTACGCGGGCGTATGTCCCGGTAAGTTCTATCAAAGCGACTTTTGAGGTTGCGGAAGGTATAGGAATAATTAAGATTTTTGATTCATTCACGAATACTACATACAGCGATTTTATCGGAGCTATGGCTAAATTGCTCAACAAAGGCTGTCAATCGTTTATCATTGATTTACGGATGAACAAAGGCGGCTCTTTCGATGCGGCTGTTCATATTTGTAATGAATTTCTATCCAACGGACAAACGATTGTCTATATGGAAGGGAAATCGTTTCCGAGAGAATACGTGACTGCAAACGGATTAGGCACGCTGCAAGATAAGCCGGTGGTGATTTTAGTGGATCAGATGTCGGCTTCCGCAAGCGAAATTGTTGCCGGAGCGATTCAAGACAACGATCGAGGGCTGGTTATCGGTCGTCGATCTTTTGGTAAAGGATTGGTACAAAATCAAATTGAATTATCCGACGGGTCGGCGGTACGTCTCACAATCGCCCGTTATTATACACCTTCAGGAAGAAATATACAACGCAGGTATGAGATAGGGAAAGCAGATGAATATAATCAGGAGTGGATCGACCGTCTGTCGACGGGGGAAGGCTTATATAAAGACAGTGTGGTTTTTGATACTTCCAACTCCTTTCATACTTTAACCGGACGCGAAGTGTATGGCGGCGGCGGAATCATGCCGGACATTTTTATTCCACTTGATACAACGGAACTTACCTCTTATTTCCTTAATATGGAGAGTAAAGGTATTTTCCGCCAGTTTGCTTTTGAATTTTCCGATGCAAACCGCAGTAAATTGAAAACGTTTTCTACGAAAGAAGAGATGCTCGATTATTTGAAAAGGCAAATCTATCTCTACGATGTCGTAAGGTTTGCAGAAACCAAAGGAATCAGGAGAAGAACTTCATTAATTAATATTTCTGCAAACCAAATCCTGAACATGACTTATGCCCATATTCTGCACAATTTCTTCGGAGAGGATGCTTATTATTCCTTAATTTTAACCGACGACCTGATAGTGAAAAGGGCTGTCGAAGAAATCCGGAAAGGGAACGCAACCCCTCAAGCAATAGCTAATTTGAGATACAAAGACGGTTAAATCAGGGTAATAGAATCTATCACCTCCCGTCCGGCCTCGCCGTTCAGTTTTTTTATCAACTGTTCACGGCACATCATTAATTCGCTTTTGAGAACCGATGAGCTTATCCGCACATAAAGCGTTCGTTTTTTAATAAACATATTATCGGTAAATCGCGATACGGAGCTACCTAAAACCGTTTCCCAAGAATCCAACAGGCGTACTTCGGCCAATTTATCGGCCAATGTTTGGTTTTGCTCGAAAAAATCATCCAATGCCGTTCCTATTGATTGAGTCTTGACGCGTTTCATTCGTATATCACAATTCTTTGATTCGACCTTCTTCCACCTGAAACAATTTGTAATCGTGTTTCATACCCCGCAATATTTCATCCAAATATTTACGATTGGTATCTGTCACAAATATTTGTCCGAACTCGTCTTTTGTAACCAATTGAATGATTCGCTCCACGCGGTTGGCGTCCAATTTATCGAAAATATCATCCAATAATAAAACCGGAACGGAGGTGTCTTTTTGAAGTAAGAACCGGAATTGAGCCAATTTCAATGCTATCAGATAGGTTTTATTCTGTCCCTGCGAACCGATCTTCCGTATCAGGTGGTTGCCTATTAAAAATAAAAAATCATCTTTATGAATCCCCGCGCTCGTGTAACCCAAAACTTTATCTATTCCCCGTTTCTGCGTCAAGGATTCGGATAAGGGCGTAGCGGACAGGCTTGAATCGTATTGTAAATCAACCAACTCACATCCTGCACTGATGTTCTGGTAGTATTTCTGAAAAATCAAACGGAAACCGCTTATGAATTCTTTCCGCTTTTGATGAATGATTTCACCGTCCAAAGCCAATTGTTCATCGAGAATGTCAAACAGCGAATTGTCCGGAATAAGCGTTCGTTCCTTTAATAAAGAATTTCGTTGTTGTAATACTTTGTTATAATGAATCAACAATCGCAAATACTCCTTGTCGTATTGGCTGATTATCATATCAACAAATTTCCGCCGTTCCGCACTACCTCCTTGAATCAATTCTGTGTCAGCCGGTGAAACCATAACCATAGGAATCAGTCCGATATGCTCCGACAAACGGTCGTATTCCTTTTTATTCCTCTTAAATACCTTGCGTTGCTTGTGTTTAATACCGCAATAAACCTCTTCTTTTGCATCATTATCCCTGTAGAAGCCTTGCAATACACAAAACGATTCGTCGTGCCGGATTAACTGAAAATCGAGTAGGTTCGTATGATTTTTGGTAAAAGAAAGATAATAGAGCGCATCGAGCAAATTGGTTTTTCCCATTCCGTTACTGCCGAACAAATAATTCATCTTGGGCGAAAACGATAGCTCCGCCTCTTCGATGTTTTTGAAATTCAATATGGAAATACGCTCGATAATCATATTACAAAAGTAGTTGATATTTTTGGATGGAACAAATATTGTCTATGATATAATGTTGCTTTATTTTCGGGTAGAAAAGACACTTTGGTCAATCTCCTCTTTTTACTATGCCGGATGTTTGAAATAATTAAGCAGTATATTTTCCTTTATAAGCAATAATTCAAAATTAATACCTAAGTTTGCATAATTAATTTTTAATTTAAAAGAACATGTCTTTCATCATCATTTTATTTTGTCTGCTGTTATTGATTCTGCTTATTTCTTACGTTAAGGTAGACGCTTTCCTGTCTCTACTCATTATGTCGATTGCAATGGCAATTTTTCTCGGAATACCATTGAATCAGATACCCGCAGTCGTTGAAAAGGGAATTGGGAGTATTTTGGGTAATCTGACGTTAATCATTGTTTTTGGCGCGATGCTGGGAAAGTTGGTTGCGGAAAGCGGGGCGGCTCAAAAGATTGCGGAAGTGATGGTTAATGTTATGGGCGTAAAAAACATTCAATGGGGATTGATGATAGCCGGATTTATTGTCGGTATTCCGTTGTTTTATGGCGTGGGTTTTGTCCTGCTCGTACCGATTATCTTCTCGATTGTTTATCAATACAAATTTCCTGCCGTATATATAGGGCTGCCGATGTTGGCTGCTCTATCGGTAGCTCATGGATTTCTCCCGCCACACCCGTCTCCTGTGGCATTGGTTAGCATATTTGATGCCAATATGGGTATAACATTGATTCTGGGTATTGTTATCGCCTGTCCGGCAATCATCTTGGGAGGACCGATTTTCAGTAAAGCATTGAAAAACATCAAATCAGGTCCGTTGAAATTGTTTGATGCGGGCAAATCCGAAAGCAATCAGAATTATAAGAAACCAAGCAAAGCGAATAGCTTTCTTAGCGCCACCTTGCCGGTCTTTTTACTGATAATTGTAACGGTAATTCCTTATACCTTCACAAGCACCGAAGGATTAGCGTCGGGTATTTTGTCATTAATAAGCGCTCCTTCTATCGTCATGCTCCTGTCGTTGATTATTGCGACTTACACATTGGGAATCAAGCAAGGGCGTAGTATCAAAGAAATCATGCTTGTTTATACCGATGCCGTGAAAGATATTTCCATGATTCTGCTGATTATAGCAGGTTCGGGAATTTTCAAGGAAGTGATGGAAACAAGCGGGGTAAGTTTGGAACTCGCCAATGCGATGGAAACCTTTCCGGTTCATCCTTTGATACTTGCTTGGCTGATGGCGGGAATTATCAGGGGATGCATCGGCTCGGCAACCGTAGCGGCATTGACCGCAGCAGGGGTGATTTTACCTTTGGCTACCCGCATGGGCGTCAATCCGAATTTGATGGTATTATCGTTGGGAGCAGGGAGTTTACTCTTTTCTCATGTGAATGATTCCGGATTCTGGTTGTTTAAAGAATACTTCAACCTGAGCATCAAAGATACTTTATGCTCATGGTCGGTTATGGAAATTATCGTGTCCGTTGTCGGACTATTTGGGGTATTGATTTTGAATGTTATCATGTAGTGATACGGATAGCATAATCAACCAATCACACCAATTTCATCTCCATCGCTATTTTGGTTAGTTCGGCAGTGTTATGAGCGCCCAATTTCAGGTGCAGGTTTTTCCGGTAACTGCGAATGGTTTCATAACCGAGAAACATCTTATCGGCAATTTCCACGCTCGTGAAGCCTTTGGCAATCAATTGCAACAATTCACGTTCCCTGCGGGTAAGTTCCACTTTGTTTTTGATTCCTTTTTTCAATAACAGGTCTGCCTCTTCCGACAGGAATCGCTTACCGGAGGCAACCATACGAATACCTTCTATAATTTCTTCCGGCATAGCATTCTTCAGTATGTAACCCGATGCGCCATTGTTTAGGACATGCGAGATAATTGTATATTCGGCATAGCTGGTCAGCATCAGTATGTTTATTGCCGGATATTTCGCTTTGATTTGGGGACACAGGTCCATTCCGCTTCCATCGGGCAAACCCACATCGAGCATCAGGACATCCGGTTGCCCCGAGTTCAACATCCTCCAGCAACCGGCCACATTGTAGGATTTATCCGTTAAACGGGCGATACCCGATTCGGTAATGATTTTTTCCAAACCATCAATCACAATTTGGTGATCGTCCACAATGGCTACGCTAATCAATTGAGAGTTGAAAGTTGAAAGTTGAAAATTATCCATTTTAGTTGAAAGTTGAAAATTATTTGATTACATCGCTTCCCTTAGTTGTTTTTACTATGCTTGCCAGCAATTTGATGAGTTCGCTACAATCCTGATGAATTGAACTATAACTTTTCTCATCAACGTATTCGCTGTCTTTGAGAAGCATCAGCCAATATTCTGTTTCGTTGGCTTCTTTTAATGCAACGTTCATTTTATTGACAAAGTCTGCTCTTGATTGTGCATGTTCAGCTTCTTTTACCAATGCTCCGATGGATGTTCCACTACGCAACATTTGTTTGGATAATACAAATTCTCGCTGTTCCTGACTGAGATATTTATAAGCTCTTATTATTCTTAAAGCAAAAGTATACGATTTCTCCCTAACCACACTATCTTTCATCTTTATCGTCGATTTAATAAATTTTCAACTTTCAATTTTCAATTTTCAACTCTACATTAACTTCCGTTCCCTCACCCTCTTTCGAATCGATATTGATTATACCGTTGTATGATGCTACACGGGTACGGATATTCTGTAATCCCATCCCTTGGGGAGCAACAGAGGGATCGAAGCCGCAACCGTCGTCCTGTACTGTGAAAGCGATGCGATCGGGTTCCTGTATGATTTGCACCATGATTTTACCGGCTCCGGCATATTTCAAGGCATTATTCACTAATTCGTGTATGCTGCGATAAATCATTATCTCCATTTTCGGATCGAGGCGCGAATCATCGCCATAGTAAGCAAACTGGACGGAGGGCAGATTACCGCAAAAATCACTCATCGCCGGTTTGAGACCGAAGCGCGAAAGCGAATCGGGCATCAGGTGGTGGGCTACGCGCCGCATCTCGTGTACGGAATGGTCGAGCATCTCCAAAGCCTTGTCGAACCGTTCCACATTGGCGTATTCCAACATCGCACCCTTCTTCATTTCTACCAAGTTTATCCTTACGCCTGTCAGCATACTGCCCAATCCATCGTGCAGGTCGCGGGCAAGGCGGGTACGTTCCTGGGTTTCACCGTCAAGTACGGCTTGTGTGGCAACCAATTGTTTTTCCTTTTCAAGCTGTTTTACCTGTTGTTCCGCAATCTGTTTTTGTTGTTCCGCGATCCGTTTTTTCTGTATTGTCCATCGCCAGAGGAAGAAGAAAGCCAACAAGGCCGTTAATAAAACAGCGCCTCCGGTTATACTCAAGCCCGTCATCAATCGCTTTTCCTTTTTCAAATCGGTTATGATGAGTTCCTTTTTTTCGGTTTCGTACTTAGCCTCTAATTCTTTTGCGTACTCCCTTGTATGTTCGGAAATAAGCACTTCTTTAATCGAGTCGGATTTTCCCGCATAGAGTCTATAGCTACGAAAATCATGCCGGGCAGTCGATAAATCCGCAAGAAGCGTATAGCTTTTCATTTTCTCGACCGTCATATCATTTTCAATAGCAGCTTCCAAAGTTTTCCTTGCATATTCTTCCGATTTATCGAAGTTTCCCCTGTACTCTTCCACATAAGCAAGCGCCCTGTTGGATATGCAATAACCCTCGATATCGCCAAATTCCATAGCAACCTCCAAAGATTGTCGGGCATACATTTCCGTCTTATTCAAATCGTAATTCCTCATGGCTATATCTCCCAGATTGCAGTAAATACTAATCAACGTATATCTGTTATTATTGATTTTACAGATGCGTAGCGCTTCCAAGAGACTGTTTTCCGCCTTTTCAAGTTGGGGGTTATTTTTACCCGCAAGTGCGGTTGCATAATTATTCAGAACGTGTGCCCTTAGCATCGTATCCGGTTTATCTTTCAGCATATCAAGCGCTTTTTCGGAATATATTATTTGTTCATCAGGCATATCCATATAGCCATAGACAATTCCGGTCAGATAATAAAGGTGGGCGAGTTTGAACTTATTAGCTTGTTTTTCAATCAATGGCAAGGCTTCATTGTAATATGTCAAAGCGGTTTCATACTGTCTTTTATAATTATAACAATTTCCTATGTTTGCCGATATTGAAGCAATCCACCTTTCATTCGCTTCCTTTTTTGCTAACTCAAGCGCCTGTTGATGAATGACGATAGCCGAATCGATCGAACCTTCGCTGTTCAGTATATCCGTATAGGATGCCGCGAAAAGATAACGTCCTTCACTCCAGTTCAGTTTCTCGCTCAAAGATTCCAAAAGGAGATAATATTCCCTTGCTTTTTGGTAATCATAATTGTAATATATTTCCCCAATATCATAATACAGTCTCGCAAGGTTGGTATCCTGTTTGGCAACCGTCGCCATATATAACAAACTGTCGAGTCTGCTATCCAAATCCTGCGGCAAAGAATCATTCCTCATAACACTTTGTATATCCTGCCGGTTATTATCATTATCGTGGGAAAAATCGCATCCTGCCGTAAATAATAATCCAACCAAACAACACAAATATACTCTATTCCTCTCAATACCTCTCATCTGTATATATTTAAATTATTATGCTCAATTCTTAATTTTTAACTCTTAATTTTTAATTCAACATTAACCTCCGTTCCTTCCCCTGCCCTCGAATCAATATTGATTATACCGTTGTACGACGCAATACGGGTACGGATATTCTGTAGTCCCATACCTTGAGTGACGGCAGAGGGGTCGAAACCGCAACCGTCATCCTGTACGGTGAAAGAGATGCTTCCGGGTTGCTGTATGATTTGTACCAGTATTTTATCCGCTCCGGCATATTTCAAGGCATTGTTCACCAATTCGTGGATACTGCGGTAAATCATTACTTCCATATTCGGGTCAAGGCGTGATTCGTCTCCGTAGTAGGCAAAACTGACGGAAGGCAGGTTACTGCAAAAATCCCTTACTGCCGGTTTAAGTCCGAAACGCGAAAGCGAATCGGGCATCAGGTGGTGGGCTACGCGACGCATCTCATGTACGGAATTGTCGAGCAGTTCCAGCGCCTTGTCGAAACGTTCTACATTGGCATATTCCAATGTTACCCCCTTTTTCATTTCCAAGAGATTCAACTTCACCCCTGTCAATATACTACCCAGCCCGTCGTGCAGGTCGCGGGCGAGACGGGCGCGTTCGCGGGTTTCCCCATCGAGCACAGCTTGTGTGGCGACCAATTGTTTCTCCTGTACCAATTGTTTCACTTGTTGTTCGGCAAGCTGTTTTTGTTGTTCCGCTACCCGTTTTTTCTGTATCGTCCACCGCCAAAGGAAAAAGAGGGCTGCCAAAGCCGATAACAAAACAATACCTGCGGTTATACTTAGCCCTGTCATCAATCGCTTTTCCTTTTCCAAAGCGGTTATTTTGTCGCTTTTCTTTTCGGTTTCATATTTGACTTCCATTTCCGAAAGCGAGGACTGGAAGTTTTTGTTGGAATAAGCGCGAATGGCGTTTGTGGTTTTTCCGAAATACTCGATGCCTTTGGCAGGATTTCCCAACCATATATTGGCTTGCGCTATAATCCCATACAGGACGGAATTGAGGTAGAGGCCGGTAGTATCTATCGCCAATGCACGGAAAGCCGTTTCTTCCGATTCCCCGTATTTCCCCTGTTTCAGATAACAGGTAGATAGCGTATATAAAGCGGTAGTCAAATAAGACGGGATACCGGTTTCTTCGGCATATCCGACGGCTTTACGGGCATGCGCCAGGGCTTTGTCGTAATCAGGAATCCTGAGCCAGACTTCGGTCAGGTGCTGATGGGCATACATCAGTTTATTTGCCGGAACATCCGGAAAAGAAGAGAGAATACGGAGGGATTCCTCACCGTATTTCAAGGCTTCGGCATATTCCTCTTTGTCGATGTATATGCTGCACAATCCCTGATATGCTTCGGCAAGAATGATTGAATCGTTAATTTCGATGGATAGTTTTTCCGCTTTCAAATAATACGTTTCCGCCTGCCGGTTGTTCGACATTGCTACATAAATATTTGCCAAATAATTGTATATCCCTGCCATTTCATCCGCTTCATTGATTTTTTCAGCGATATCCGATGCTTTTATATAATTATCCAAAGCCAAATCATATTTCCCGAGTCCGTAATTTATCGCTCCGATACTTTCAAACAGCCTTAATTGCAGATAGTCGATAAGTTCCCTGTCTTTCCCATCGTTATTTCCTGTACGTTTCAGCATTTCAAACGATTGTTCGTAGTAATAAAGGGCGGAATCCTGACGGCTTATCACATAATAGGAGTTTCCCAGATTATAATAAAACTCGGCGATTTGGTAGAAATTATTTTTTTCCCCGGCAAGACGGACGCCCATCCATGCATATTCCATCGATTTTTCGTTGTCGGTATAAATATATTCATTCGTCAGGCTTTTATAAATAGAGAATAATTCATTATCGGAAATGGATGGCGTAGTAAGAAGAGCCTCTAAGGAATCGGTTGTTATTTTACGGTTCTGCTGCCCATACACGTTTGCAGGTAAAAGGATGGCTCCAAACAGAACCAGATAACATATACCAACATATACATATTTTTTGTTGTAAATAAAATAATTCATATCTTTGACACTGTAATATTAATATATGTAATCATGGCAAAACAAGACGAAAAAATTGTTATTCCCCCTCCTCCCAAGCCCACCATCAAACCGGCGGATCTTGTAAAAGAGGTGCAGCAGAAAGTGGTAGACAAAGTGCAACAATCCGCCCCTGTGACGGGTAAGAAGTGAATGACGAATAAAGTGTGTGCTAATTTCCATTCTGTTCTGTACAGTTTTTATTTGGAATTTAGCTGCAAAGGTACTATATATTTTTTAATATATGGCGACTTATCCGGGGGAGGTATGTCTTCGTATAATTGTAGACTATAATTTCACCCTTAGAAGTTCTTGCCCCAGTTGGTGTAAAACACTTTCTATTTCTTTCATAACTCAAATCTTCATCTAAGTTTTCCCAGCGTATTCAAAGAGGATGCATACCTGCCGGTGACAGCTTGTAACTGCAAGCCCTTAAGTATGCCAGCTACGCAGGCACGACGGAGTTTATGCCTCTGTCATACAGTATGCTGAGGCTACTGTTTCCCGTCAGGGAAAAAATATCAATAGAACAATGATGACCGATAAATTGGATTGTCCGTAGGACATTCACAGTTGCGAGGGGAAACAGGGGATTGCGGGTCAAGCCCGCAATGACACCCCTTTTATTTCCCCAATTTCCACCCTTTACCATTTACCCTTTACCCTTTACCTTTTCCCCGATTTCCCCTTTTAGCATGCGCTATCCGCTGTAGAAGAAGAAATCCCAAACCAAAACCGGCTGCCTTTTCCTTCTTCGCTTTCCACATGCAGTTCGCTGCCGTGTTTTTCGATTAATTCGCGGCAAACAATTAGCCCCAGACCGCTACCCTGTTCACCTGCCGTGCCTTTGCGGGAATGAGCGCTGTCTATACGGAACAATTTACTGATTTGTTCCGCACTCATGCCGATGCCGATGCCGGTGTCGCTGACGCTGACGGTGTATTTGCGCACATCCTCCGTTTTATTTGGCGAAACATCCAGTGTTACCGTTCCTGCGGCAGGCGTGAATTTCACTGCATTCGTCAGCAGGTTGCGGACGACAACGGAAAGCATGGCGCCATCGCCGGTAATGTCGGCGTCACCGGGGA
>Ga0082212_10010623_pt1 | contig 11762 bp, 9 predicted proteins | sample TergutNt197P3_FD_71548 | JGI IMG/M metagenome (GOLD analysis project Ga0082212, IMG submission 71548) | Neocapritermes taracua P3 segment gut microbial communities from Petit-Saut dam, French Guiana - Nt197 P3 | ecosystem: Host-associated > Arthropoda: Insects > Digestive system > Gut ... | reverse complement strand
AAAGACATATTCGATGGGGTTAATTGCTATGTTTGCATGGACGACGATATCATTGTAGACGGCGAGCATCTTGATGCCCTGGTACAGGCGGCGCTTAGACCGGGACTTGGCATGATTGCTCCCCTTTACCATCCTTTTAATAGCGTCATGCCGGGTGAATGGACAAGCGTCCTGATAGATTCTAACTCGACCGCGGGCGACTGCGAAGGGCTTAGACTCAAGGTATTTGATAAATCATTTCGAACCGAACATAACCGGGGAATGATCGGCGGCTGTCTTTTTGCTGTTTCCCGGGACAATATAGCCAAACTTTCATGGGCGCCGGATATTTACCCTGTCAACAGTCGTGATGGCAAAGCTGTTATATATTGGGCCGAGGACGCGGTATTGGACGTTGCGTTGACAAAACTTGGTTTAATTAACGGGTATCTTGACAATCCCAACCTGACGCCGGTGATTCATTTGCCGGAACTCAACCAGGAATACCAGGCATGGAAGGATAAAGCGCGAACCGGCGCCGTGGCGCCGATTGATAATCCGTTTTAAGTGTTGCCGGCAGCATTTGAAAAAGCATTCAGATGCCGCTTTTTACAAATCGATACATGGACAAACCTGGGCGGCGAAATCCCGAAAGTCGCCAAGACGCTCCGTGATGATGCTAAAAACAATATCCCAGTCGATTTCCTGATAAGCATGAACGGCCATATTTCTGAAGCCAACAGCCTTTGCCATGCGTTCAGTTATGCGGCTATCCAGTAAGCCGGCGGCGTTGAGCCGGCGAAAGGTATCAGACATGGAGCCTGATAATGGCAGGTTGCGGTCGCTGAGTATACATAATCCGATGTCAACGCATAACTGTACCGCGCGTTCAAGGTTCACGGAAATAATGTCCTGTAAATCCAGATCGTTTTTCAACGCGGCGACGGATGCCGGCCTCTTTTCCGTTATACGCGAAACACAACGACGCAGACTTTCAAGTTTGCCCAGAAGCATTGCCTCATCCATTCAAAAATCTCCTTATACGCTCCTTCTGAGCGCGACGGACGAGCGGCATAAAATCCGCTTCATTGTATATCATGCGCTGGGCAATATTGTAATACGCAACGCTGTCAGATTTGACGAGTATCCGCCCCTTGCATAAGATTTGCCTGAGGATTTCCCCGTTAAGGCCGTGCATATCCACAAGGTCGATTTCCCGGCTGCAGATCAATGAAAGACTATCAATAAGCGACAGCCTTTCATCGATACTCAGGGCGTTTTCATACAAAACGGCCACATCAATATCGCTGTCGGGACGCGTCCGCCCGCCAACAGCGGATCCGTACACCATGGCCAGTTTTATTCCAGGCATACGCGAAAGCGCTTCCCGGCAACGTTCTATAAGTTCCTCGACGGAGACATTATGTTCATCCATAATTGCTGAATTTATTGGTTCATTTGAAAACACGTCAATAGTTTATCAGATTATGCCATTTATTTCAGACTTGGGTTCCCGGGTTTATTACTCATCCGTTTTAAGTGCTGCCGGCGAAATTTGAAAAAGAATTCAGATGCCGCCCGATTATTGAAATTATCATACCGGCGCACTTTTCGTCGATTCCGCGGTCAATCTCGCCAACCAGCTTTTCATATTCGCGTACATATTCTTCGTTGTTTGTAAGGGATCTCAATTTTGAGAGGAAAACTTTTTGCAAATTTTTGTACTCTTGAGAGAGTGCGCCGTCTATTTTTTCGCCGGCATCCAATTTTCTTTCCAGATAAACCGTGGCGTTTATCGCCTGCTCCAATAACTCACGCGGGCTATCGGCGCAGTAGTCATACGCAACCTCGCGGTTTTCAAAACAATACCCGACCCATGCGCCGCGGATTATTTTCTCAAAATTTTTGCGAAATAACGGTTGATTTATAAGAGGCGATTCTTCCACCCGCCGGGGCAGATCAGTATTGATTTTGCATAGCCGTTCATGGTCATTTGCCAGCGTCACGGCTTTCTCTATGTATTCATCCTCTGAAAACGCGGCCAAATCCTCCAGACCGACATGTTTAAGCAGGCAGTAACTTACGCGCGTTACATGCCGTTCGCCGACAAGAGTAATTATAGGTCTCCCCATTCTCAGCGCGTCGAACGTCGTGGTCGCGCCGCTGAAAGGATACGTGTCAAGCATGATGTCAACGCCGTTATATGAGGAAAAGTAATCGTTTCCGTCGTATGTCGGCGGTGAAATGCTTACGCGCTCCATCGGAAGACCGATCTTTATGAACCGTTTGTCAATAACTTCGCGGCCTTCTTCACCTCCCGGCGCATGCCCCATGATTTTCAGGCGAGAATTGGAGCACTTTTCCATAATCTCGCGCCACATCCCAAGGGTTTTGTCAGTAATCTTCATCAGGTTATGAAAACATGCAAATGTAATATAGCCGTTGCGCGTAAACGCCGGGGGATCAACCTGCGGATTGCCGCTCAACGTGGTGCAGAGAAAACACTCAGGCATATACAACAGCTTTTCCGCATAGTATTTTTCAGATCCCGGCGGGTCCACATCTTTATCTGTAATGACATAATCCATCGCCGCGACACCTGAAGTTACCGGAGACCCTATCCACGATATCTGCAAAGGCGCAAGCCGCCGCGCATATAACTGCAGCCGGTTATTGCTCGTGTGGCACATAATGTCGAACGCGATATCTATCTTATTTTTCAGAAATAATTGTTCAATATATGAATCGGAACGCTCGAAAGCCTCCTCCCATATATCCGCCCGCGATTTGAAAAGCGAGTTCACCTGTTCATATTCGCCATTCGGTTCCGCCAGGTTGAAGCAAAAGTTGGAACAATGGCTGGTTACGGTACTCATCATTATGGGCAATAAAAAGAATCCAACCGGGTGCCGCCTGAAGTCCGAAGATAAATATCCGATATTAATTTTTTTAAAAGGTTTCAGCGTATTGTCAAAGGAGGTATTCGTTATAAGTTTTTCCGTACTACTGCGCATATCGTTGATTACATCCGGAAATTCACTGTTGCTTATTGCGCCCTGGTATAAGTCTATCCAGAGCAATTGACTTCCGACCATAAGCCGCCATTTCGGGTCATCGCACAGTGAAATTGCTTTTTTATAGGATTCAAAGCCCTTAGCGCCGTCGCCGACATTGTAACAAAGCCCCATCAGATTGATTAATACCTCATGGTTTTCGCCAAACCTTTCGATGTATTCACCGGCCGCCTGAAACGCTTCTTTATACCTGCCTGTCAGCGTGAAACATAAGTTTTTGCACATGAGGGTTTTGGCATCCATAACAATACCGGGATAATCATCAAATACCTTTGCCAGTTCATCCCATTTTTTCAATCCAAGGTATGCATACATCAGGCTTGATACAAGACTGTTTTTATCTTCTTCCATGTTGATAAGCGTCAGGCAGAGGTCGGCGAGCCTTTTGTAGTCCGGCTTTTTTGTATATGCTAAAAGCAATATGTCAAAAATGTGCTTCTTTTCGTCATAAGCCGCGTCTCCGGCAAGTGTGAGCGCTGTTTCAAGATTATCCGCCGCCCCTGTGTAATCCTTAAGCTCGCATTTGCAAAGCGCCGACTGAAAAATAATTTCGCCTTTAAGCCATGGTTCGGTATTACATTCAAGCGCGTATTCCAGCGTTTGCAGAGCTTTCGCGTATTCTCTGCCGTCCATTTCCGTTTTTGCCGAGTTTAAAATATCGATCAGTTGATTGCTATTCATTGTATGTCTTTGCGACCGCCTGTCGTATGAATTCTTCAAGTCCACGAATGCTCTCCATGTCGCGATATGCCAGGCTGCGGTTACGGGCGATTTTTTCGGAAATGTTTTTTCGCCAACCGGGTTCTTTTGCCAGGCGCACGGCGATTGCGACATATTCATCCATATCGCGGCCTTCCGTTTCACCGAGATTCATCATTTTAATAATGGCGTGGGTATGCCGGCCACGCATAAATTCGCCTGGCATGGTTACAACAGGCAAATTACATGCCAGCGCCTCAAGCGTGGAATTGCAGCCCGACCATCCTATGCTGTCAAGAAACACATCGGCAAGCTGGTTAAACGCGCGGTAATGGGCGGCGTCGAGATGAGGAACCATTTTTACATAATCTTCCATGCGCAGTCCTAAACGCGAAAACGCCGTTTCAAGCCGCCGCAGGAATTGCTTTTCAATTGTGGAAGATCTTTGGTAGCTGATAAAAGCGAACTGGCATGCGCCTGTTTCCATGGCAATTCGCGGAAACACTTCATCGTACTGCGGCAGATATTTTACAAGCGACTGTGTGCAAATAAACAGGGGAACATCGTCACGTAGTCCGAAATGCGCGCGATCGACCGGCGCGGCCGGGGTATCCAGCGGTTCGTAATAAATCGACAGATTGGGAAGGCGAACGAGTTTTTCGCTATAATGTTCCTGCCCGTTTTCCGGTTCCATAAAATCGCTGCTGAGATAATAGTCGATGGTTGGGAAACCTGTCGTATCCGGATGCCCCCATGACGCGCATTGAACCGGCGCAAGCCTGAATGCCGCCAACCGAGGCGTCATCGCGTCCATCCCGACTTCAGGAATGATCAGAATGTGCAAACGGTCGCCGGTTATGCGTTTAAGCCAATCTTCCTGCGCGCGCAGCTTTTCAGCGAACCTGTAAAAACTTTTTTTCGCGATTTCCGTCTGTTCATCGTTTACCCATCCGGTGTGGTATCCGTACAATTGAAACTCTTCCCGGTTAAGATTTTCAACCCAGCCCTTTATGGGAATTTTCCAGTTTGAATGCCTGTAAAAAAATCCCGATAGAATTCCAACCCTTATAGGCTCTCCGGCTTTTTTCGGCGGGGGTGATGGGAACTGCATTGCCCACTCTGGAAAACAGGCCGACTGAACGCGAACCATCAGTTCGCCGTACATCGTTTGAAGCTCCCTGTCGTTTTCTCCCTGGTACGCCAGAAAAAACGGCTGAAGGGTTCCGACTACGCCTTTTGCCCTTTCCAGCGACACGCGATTTGTCAGATCGACGCTCAAACACAGTTCTTCCAACGCTTTTCGGTAATTCTCCTTTGCCCGGACGATTTCATCTTTTGAACGATGTATAAGCTGAATCTGCGCAATACAGCTTCCCAGCCTGGCCTCAAGGTTTTCGGGATCAAGTTTTACAGCCGCCTGAAAATGATTTCGCGCCTCCGCTGTTTTGCCCTGGCGGTATAGCGCGTGTCCCAGACGCATAAGAGCGTAAACGGAACCGGTATCCAAAACCAGCGCCTGGCGATAAAAAGGAAGGGCGTTTTCGACCTGTTCCTGATCCCTGTAAATATCTCCCAGGAAAAGCAGTATCCTGGTATTTTTGGGATCCAGCTTCATTGCCTTGACTGCGGCGTCGGCGGCTTCATTGAATTTTCGCCGGGTTCTGTGGGCTTCCGCCATGCTCATCAGGATTTCCGGAGAATCCGGTTTCAGCATAAGAGCCTTGCCGTAATATTCGACGGCCTGTTCGGGTTTAGACATATCCATTAAAAGATGGCCGAAATTACGATGAAATTCCGGTCTTTCCGGATCCAGTTCCAGCGCTTTTTTGTAGGCGTCCGCGGCTTCCTGATGCTTTCCACGCATTGCGAACAGCGATCCAAGACTCGCTATCGGGGTTGCGTATCGCGGGCGCAGTTCAATCGCCGTCCTGAAACATTCTTCCGCGGGTTCAAGTTTACCCTGCGCCATGTATATATTTCCGAGGTCGTTGTGGTATTCGGCGGCATGCATGTTGAAAGCAATAGCCTGGCGAACTATATTTTCAGCTTCTTCGTAGTTTTGCCGCCGGAAAGCGATGGCTCCAAGAAGCTGCAGAACGTTTGCGTCGGAAGGCCGCGCTTTGAGCGCACGTCGGCAAACGTTTTCCGCTTCGTCGATTTTTCCGGATTCGTAAAGGCGAATGGCGTCGCCAATGTATAATAATTCAGAACTCATACATGATTCGTTAACTGCATAGCGCCGGTATTTATCAGCTACGACATAAGTAATCCGCCTGTTTCAGCCACTGCGATTAAGTCCGCCGCCCTGTGCCGAACGGTGTGGCTCTTTTTCGCGGCATCTTCACCGTTGCGGGCAATTTCCTCCAGTTTTTGAGGCGAAGCCAGCAAATACGACAGTTTGTCGGCAAGAGTTTTGTAGTCCTTGTGAGAAAAGCCGATAATGCACCTGTCGGTAAAACACTGTTCTATGTAATCATTTGTATCCGTTGCGGCGACCGCTCCATTCATCATCGTGCTTAGCATCCGCTCCGTAATAGAGTGTTTGCCGTTGGGAGTAGTGTTAAGCACGATTTTTGACCTGCCCAATACTTCCAGATATTTCCTGGCGGGCAAATAGTCATGTATCACCAGATTTGGATTATTAATCCTTCCAAGTGTCTCTTTGTGTCCAAAGCAGTGAATTTTTAGTCCCGCCTGCGCCAACTCCTTCAATAAAGCAGTTCTGCGGTATCCTCGGACATAAGTGGAAACAATATTTATAAGATTGTGGCAACTGCCGCCAACGCTTGAAAGAGAAATAACGCCATAATAGCGCAGAGCTTCTTCCAATGCCTCCATCAGGGATTTTCTGTTGTCTGACAGAAGCAGTTCAACAACCGACTCGCATAACGCTTGCGATGTTTTATTAAAATTTTTCCAGTGGTTTTTTACTGCTTCAGGATCCCAGAGGGTTCCGCAAAAAGTAATATCGTAATCACGCGCATGGAAAGGTATTGGTGAAGCAACGGGGCAAAATCCGGCGTTTGGCGCGAAAAAATAATTTTTGTTTGGGTTTATATATTTTGAAGCGTAGTCCAGATCCGCTCTGTCGTACAATCCCCAAAAAGTAAAACGGCTTTCGTGTTTTATTGAGCCATGATAAACCATTGGGTTGTCGATGGAAACCGCTAAAAATGGAATTTGAAAGCAATCGTATATGGATTGCCCATCGCTCGTCTGCAGGTCGAAGGCGTACCCATGTATGCTTAAAATGAACGCGGGCTTCGGATCCGAATTAATTGTCTTTAACAAGTTTCCGGCGAGCGTTTTTTCATCAGCCGCTAAATCGATACGTGTAACCTGATAACCCATATCTCCTAAAACATTGGCATAAGTATATGATAAATATCTTGTGTATTGATCTATATATCCGCCCGCACTGTAAAAGTAAACGACACAGTGTTTTTCCAATGATTGCTCCTTATGGCCTCCGCTGCCTTTCAGAAAATCCTTTTCATTTTACGGAATTTCACAGTAAAATCAATGTATGAATAAAACAAGCATCATTATTTTGACGTACAACCAGCTTGCTTATACAAAAGAGTGTATAAAAAGCATCAGGAACCATACCCGGCCGGATTATGAAATAATAGTCGTGGATAACGCCTCAACCGATGGCACGACGGAGTGGCTTAAAGAACAAAGCGATATTTCAGCCGTATTTAATGATGTTAATAAAGGCTTTGCCGCGGGGTGCAATCAGGGAATTTTAAAATCAACCGGCGATGTTATCGTTTTGCTGAACAACGATACCATTGTAACCCCGCGCTGGCTTGATAATTTGCTTGTTTGCCTGAACAGTTCGGATAAAATCGGGGCTGCCGGGGTGTATTCCAATACCGCGGGCGCCAATCAGAATATATTAACCAGTTACGATAATAATGATATTCGCGAAATTATTTCCTTTGCCGATAAATTTAATAAATCAAACGCTAAACTCTGGGAAGAACGAATACGCTTATGCGCCTTTTGCGTTGCTTTGAAAAAAACGGTGGTAAATGAAATAGGCGTTTTCGATGAACAATTTTTTCCAGGCAATTATGAAGATGATGACTATTGTTTCAGAATGCGGCAATCAGGCTACAAACTAATGCTTTGCGGAGACACATTTGTTCACCATTATGGAAATGTTTCTTTTAAAAACGACCCGGTTTCCACTGATGCGATAACGAACGCGTTTTCAGTAAACAATAAAAGATTTGAAAATAAATGGGGATTTAATCCATCGTATCACGGGTTTATCAGATTTGATGTAATAAATCTGATGAACCATGAGGATCGCCTGAAAAATATCCGTGTGCTTGAAATAGGCTGCGGCTGCGGGGCTACGCTCTTAAAAATCAGGCATGTTTTCCCGTATGCGCAGGTTTTTGGCATTGAGATGAACCAATATGCCGCGCAGACGGCCTGTGATTTTGCCGATATACGAGTCGGCGATGTGGAAAAAATAGATATGGATAACAGTTATCCGCATGGTTATTTCGACTATATATTGCTTCCGGGTATTCTGGAACACCTGGTTGATCCATGGGGGCTTACGGCCAAAGTTAAAAAATATTTAAAACCCGATGGTCAAATCATCGCCAACATACCGAATGTTATGCATTTTACAACCATATTCCAGCTTCTTCGCGGGATGTGGAATTATGAAGATTCGTGTATTCTGGATAAAGCTCACCTGAGGTTTTTTACTTTAAAAACAATCAGGGATATGTTTGAAAACAGCGGTTATTTGATTGACAAAATAGAAAATATCACTACTGCTTTTGACAATGCGGGAAATCTTCTGGAATATTTACACATGGCGGTTCCGCCTGAAATGAGAAATGAACTTGTAGTTAATCAGTATGTCGTTAAAGCGAAACCCAATCCGGATACTCCATAAATTAATAGAATAATTCATCTGCCAAGTTTTTCATTTAAAATATTAATAATATTGATTATAAACTCCGCCCTGTTTTTCCATGTATGATTATTGATAGCCTTTTTATATGCGCGCCTGGAAATAGACGAGAGTTTGTTTGTATCATTTAAACAATCGATAACTCTTTGCGGCATTTCAGGCAGACTGTCTGGTCTGTAAAACATTATATCCTCGCCGTCAATGAACAATTCCTTTAAATATACATTTTCATCGGTCAGACAAACGGCGCCGCTTAACATGGCGGTAAAAATCCTTTCGTGCGAACCATTTTTAAACATCGGCGAAATATTGAGGCAAATTTTCGCGCTGCCGATTTCTTCGACGGTATCCCTGAAACTAATCGCGGGTTTATGGATGAAATTTTTATATTTTTTAAAAGTCGAGTTTTCCCATCCATTTCCAAAACAGGTTACTTTGACGCCCGCTGCCAGCAATGAATCCAATACGCGCTCGCGTACAAGATTCCTGTATGCAATATCAACCTGCTGCAATAGGGCGATATAGCTGCCCGGATCGACATCAGTACAGAGCGTCCAGGCTGTTTGATACGACATTGTGTCGTCTTTCAGCATCATTTCGATTATCGAGTGGAATAAATTTGTGACAAAGGGCGAGTTTGTCTGTTTTAGCCATTCAAGCGCGTGTTTATGGCTGTTTCCGCCGTGGCTGCCGCAAAATATGACATCATGCCGTCTATTCTCGTATTTTTCAGGATTATTTGCGGCGCTGCCGCCATGCGGTAAAAAAAACACGGTTTTTGCATGATATTTGTTTTTAATTTCAGCGACATGGTTTTTGTCTACGCACGTAAAAAAAACAAAGGCGTCGTTTATTGAGATACTCGCGTGGTGATGCGCGGGTGAATCAACCATGAATGAAATAAAAGGTATTTTCAGGTATTCATAAAACGGTGTTCCGTTGATTTCGCCAGTGAAGCCCTGTCGGTTAAACGAAACAATAAAATCAACTCCTTTTTTCACAGTCTGAGAAAACAGGTCGGACGATGACTCATCCAGCAGATCGATTATTATTGTTTCATATCCAAGACCCGTAAACGCGCCGGATAGTTCATCAACGAAACAACGCAGCGCGCCATATTGCGCCTGCGCTTTATATAAAATGCATCTTTTATTCATTATGACATATCCGGGCAAATGCACCATACTGCGTAAAGCGGCACGCTTTTTATGCCGTTCTCATAACCGAAGTTTTTAGCGGAGACGCGTATGGATTTTTCTATGTTGTATTTTTTGCGGAAACTGTCCAGGCTTTTTGCCTTTGTGTTTGCGCCGGCTTTCGCTTCAATGGGTATGATCTTATCCTGCTGTTGGATAACAAAGTCGAGTTCAGCCGTGCCACTGCTTTCCCAATAGTATGGCTTGATTCCGTTTGCGGTCAATTCCTGCGCGATAAAGTTTTCAGTAACGGCGCCGCGCATTTCTCCGCAATAAGCTCCTGTCAGAATTACAGACGCGGGAAGGCTGCTTTTGGCGGCCAGTAATCCAACGTCGCTTAGATATATTTTGAACGACAGCAGGTCTTCGTACCCGGCAAGCGGCATTTTACCTTCGTTCGTCTTTGGAACCTTTATTACTATATTCGCTTTTTCAAGCCAAATAATAGAGTCGGCAAAATCCTTGCTCCTGGCGCCGCTCCTGATAATGTTGAACTGAAATTTTTTGTTTTCCTTCGCGAGCTGTGCGGGAACGCTGTTGTATGCGGCTATATTACGCATGGCTTCCGTTCTCGCGCAATACTTGACCATATCGTTTGTGTAAATTTCGCAGATAGCGAGTTGTTTTACCCTGACGAAATCGAAATCCCGGCGGTTTATATATTCCTGAACACATTCGGGCATTCCGCCCACGGCTGAATATACGCGGTATTCCTCCAAAGCAAGCTCATGCATGGGATATGACAATTTTTCATCTTTTTTGAAATGCTCCAGGATCATATCGGCAAGGCTCTTATGGTTTGACGCCATAAGAAACTCCCTGAAGTTCATCGGATACATGTTCAATATATTAATCTTGCCGATTGGGAAGGAGTATTTCGCGTCGCGGGAAAGAGCGAGACCCAGGAGGCTTCCGGCGCAAGCTATATGATATTCGTTTGCCGTTTCCTGAACGCGTTTTAACGCGGTTATCGCGGCAGGGCAAGCCTGTATTTCGTCTAAAATTACAAGCGTGCCGCCCGCTGTGATCGTTTGCCCGGATATTTGGCCAAGCTCCAGAAAAAGCGCGGAGATTTTATCAATACCCTTGTTAAATACCGCCTGGAGTCTTTCGTTATTCTCAAGGAAAAAATAAGCGACATTGCCGTAATTCGCCTTGCCGAATTCCAAAAGCGTGTGGCTTTTACCGACCTGCCTCGCGCCGTGAATAATCAGCGGTTTTCTATCCGGACTGTTTTTCCATTTCAGGAGTTTCTGTTCGATCAGGCGTTCCATGTATTTTCTCCAGGTGGAGATTATACAGTGTTGTAATGCGGAAAATCAAAACATAATCACATTTATTCATAGGGAATAAATGCGCTACTTTGAAATACATTTACCATTCTTTTGCCTGGAACCCATCCGGCGGCGCAACGATTTCGACGGCTTTGCCGGATTGGACGATGGCATACAATCCGTTTTCCTGCGCAAATTTTACGGCTTCGTCCGTGGCAACGGCACCGGCAACGGCTCCGATAAAACGTCTTTTATTGACGCCCTTGGCATCGGTACAACGCCGGTATTTTTCAAGCCGCTCGATATGGCTGCGTACATCCGCTGTTTCCAGAGTGGTCTTGACTTCAATGAGAATGGCAACTTCACCGTCATCCAGAAAAAGGTCAATTTCGCCGCGGATTCCTAATTTCTTGTTTTCGAAAGATTTGTTTCGACTGCATTCTGTTACCTCGTATCCTAACTCCTGGAATTTGGTAACGATGTTTCCCTTGACCATGCTTTCGATAATTTCCCCAATGCGCGAACCAAGAGCCGAAATCTTTTTGTCGGTTTCCTTCATCTGCTGGGAGGTTTCCTTTATCATCTGGCGGGTTTCCTT
>Ga0082212_10010622_pt1 | contig 11762 bp, 9 predicted proteins | sample TergutNt197P3_FD_71548 | JGI IMG/M metagenome (GOLD analysis project Ga0082212, IMG submission 71548) | Neocapritermes taracua P3 segment gut microbial communities from Petit-Saut dam, French Guiana - Nt197 P3 | ecosystem: Host-associated > Arthropoda: Insects > Digestive system > Gut ... | reverse complement strand
GTCGGTATTTTGGATTCGTTTGCCGCTTTAGCAATGTCCTTTAGAAACCGTATTCAACATAAGAATATGGTAAAATACAACCATGGAGGGAAACCCATGGAGAAAATAAAATTTGCGCCCACAAACTACCCGAGTGATATAACAGATGCACAATGGAAACTCATTGAGGAATATTTACCACAAGATGAAAACAGTACGCATCATAAACGTTCATTGTTAAATGCGGTCTTATATCTCTTAGAAAATGGAATAAAATGGCGTTCAATGCCTCACGACTTTCCGCCTTGGTCCACCGTACACAGTTTCTACTTTCGAGCAAGAACGAGCGGTTTATGGCAAAAAATCCAAGAAGCAATGGTTAAAAAAAACGGGTTTTAGCAGGCAGAAAACCAATGCCCCGTTACGGATTAATTGATTCACAAAGCGTCAAAACCATTTATGCCAGTGAAGCGCGCGGATTTGACGGCGGTAAAAAAGTTAAGGGACGCAAACGTCATATTATTACCGATACAATGGGCAACATATTGGCGGTTAAGGTACACGCGGCAAATATACATGATACGGTTGCCGGAATAGGGCCGGCCAGGCGAGCTTACGAACAATACCCTACCCTTAAAAAGTTTTGCGGTGATGAAGGGTACCGCGCTACATTTGAGGTCGATGTCTATTGGGAATTTGTTTTGGACGTTGATATTTCTGAGCGTATAAAACCCACGTTTGAAGTGCTTCCCAAAAGATGGATTGTGGAGCGTACCTTTGCTTGGCTCGGTAATTATCGCCGTCTTTCTAAGGATTATGAAATCTCTATTGAATCTGCCGAAACCATGGTCATTATTGCTAATTTGTTTTCCATCTTACGTTCTATCGCTTGATTGTGTTGAATACGGCTTCTAAGGCACTGGAGTATCCAGTGGGTAATTACGGCAAGACATTAGCGGCGTGGCAACGCTATAAAAAGTCCGGTTATGACTCCGCATTATATGAAGCCGAACGCGCAGACCTCTCGCTTCATAAGGCGGCGAAAAAATATTTTAACGAGCATTACCCCAAGACCAAACTGCCGTCGATAAACCAACTCAAAACGGAATGGGGTACGCTTGAAAAAGAACGCCGTCAGCTCTCTCCCAAATACCATGCGGCGAAAGAAAAATATACTCCGCTCTTAATGGCGCAACGTAACGCCGAGGTCATACTGTTTGGTGAACAACAACCGAAAAAATCTCACGACCGTGGCGCACGATAATGATACTGGCGCAGAAAATATCCGACGCGCGGCGCGTCCCCTTTTTCACAAAACGCAATGCGTTTCCATGCGGCGACAGCCGCCAGCAGACGAGCGCAGCGAAGGCTTCAAGGAACGGCGGCTTTGCCCGCCGTTCCGCCGGGGGATTGGGGGAGGATTCCCCCAACAAGCAGGGGCGAAAGTCATGCCGATTTATCGGCTATGACTGCACGACCCCCTGCTTGCTATAAACAGAATCGGGAATATGGGGGTTGGCGGTTTTAACGATTTTAACGCACAAATCACTTTTTCAACTCCGCAAGTGCAGATATGATTTAAGTTTTCTGTTCTTCTATCAACACGATGTATCACGAATATCATACGTCACGTTAATTACTCGCAAATGGTGTTAGCAATCTCTGCACATAATCGCTCTAATCGTTGGGTGCAAACAGGCTTCTTAAGCTCGCACTCCCATACGACTATGACACGCCAACCTTTACCGTGGAGCTTTTCGATGTTTTCACTATCGCGGATTTGATTTCGTTCCAGCTTTTCCTGCCAATAGTTTTGATTAGACTTTGGCTGTATAAAGTCAAGACACCCTGTGTGGCAATGCCAAAAGCAACCATGAACAAAGATAATGGTTTTATATTTTGGCAAAACTATATCCGGCTTACCGGGATAGCGTTTATCGTTCTTCCGAAACCGAAAGCCTTGTGAAAATAAATGTTTTCGGACAGTCTCTTCGGGCTTCGTATTTTTACTCCGAATCCGTGACATATTGTAACTCCGTACTTGCGGAGAATGTGTATCAGCCATGAATGTCCTCCTTCAAACAGTTACTACAGCAGTTTACGTTTTTGAAAGAGCATAGCTGGTGTATCTGCGGTTACCGATTTTATCCACAATTCCGTTGTTAATTAACTCTCTGAGCAGAGACCTCGCATGAACACAACCAATTCCAAAAGCATCAGCAAACTCAACAGTTTTTACAGAACCATGCTCTTCGAGATAACTAATGACCGCTTTTTTGCCATCCAAGTATTCACACAAATGCTCTGCTATAGCCCTCGCTAAAATCGGAGGAACTGCGTTGCCAACTTGTTGATATTGAGAATCTTTCGTGCCATAAAAAACAAAGCTGTCAGGGAAAGTTTGGAGTCGCGCCGCTTCGCGCACACTCAAAGCGCGATGCTTTACAGGGTGAATCCACATTGACTTGCGGACATTTACGACTGTTCCAGATGGTTCATTATAATCAAGCCTCAAATAAATTGTGTTTTGTGTGCGCGTAGGGTCGGAGTAGGATGTCTTTAATTCGTCATCAAGGGTATGAAAGTTTCCGCCCGGCTTGATGGCTTTGAAACGCTTGAGTGCCTCTGGTGTGGTAGCAGTTGCCACATGGTTAAATAAATACTCAGAATCACGAAGTTGCCTTCCCAATTCACTGATTGTTTTTGAAGAGGAAAGCTTAATCCCTTCGTCCCCTTCGGCTACATCGTGAACAGCTTCAATGTTTTCTAAATCGCCAATAGCATCTTTCACAGTATGATAATTTTCTACTGCGAACCTACCGACAGGCAAGGTCAAGTTGTTGGTGCTTTCTCTCTTTATTCCAGTTATTACAAAACGCATACGTTTTTGTGGTGCGCCGAAGTCTGCGGCAGACAAGACCCCTTTAGTAATCGTATAACCATTATTCTGTGTGCTGAGTATTGATTCGATGTAATCAATAACAGCCATAGAAGTAACTTTAGCGACTAACCCATGCGTCTGTGAATGGGCGAACCCTGCCACAACAATTTGGTTGACGACAATCTCTTTTGCTTTGGAGAGCATACGCTGAAACATAATGGGGGCTTCAATGGCAATGCACAATTCTTCTGCTTTATTTATTGTTTGCATTCCGCGAAAATATTTACGGAGTGCCCTTCCGGCAACACCGCCCAATTTCAGGATATGGTCGTTCTCATCGTCACGTTCAATAAGGATGTCGGCAAGAGCAAGCAACTTCTTTCCATGCTTATCAAGCGAAGCGCATAACTTCTCCGCTTTTGTTCGTTTTTTGAAAATGACATTCAGTGAAAGATAGTCTTTTTCATCCCAAAGGTAGCGGTCAATTTTTTCTTCGTTGGACACAATATTTTCAACACCGTCAAACAAGTGCGCGGAGTCAAGTAAAAGTATATCTGTTGGTGCGGTCGCTATCCCATATTGTTTTATTACATCCTCGTCTTTTGCATCCACATAGAAACGATGAATATTTGATTGCAACATACTTACATTCTCCATCACAAAAGCGGTTGGATTTAGATGGAGAACAGACTGAACAAATTGCTTGACAAGTGAGTTGTTTTGGCTAATTGCATGATTCTTTTGTCGGTTAGCATTCGAGAAACCTTGGCATGGAGGTCCCCCGATAACTACATCAATATTTCCAAGAGCTTCTTTAGTTTCATCGGTAAGAGCATCGGCAACATCGTTGTATATTCGTGAATCGCCGTGGTTTTGCCTGTACGTTCGCCGAGCGTTACAGTTATTCTCAAAAGCGGCTTTGACGGTAAAGCGTCCAGTTTGGAGGAAACCATAACTTAAACCACCTGCGCCGGCGAATAAATCAACTATGTTATATTTTTGCGTTGTTGTTAATTTCATAGCTTATATCCCTCCTCGTAGACTCTATCCAACAAAGCAAGAAGTTTCTTGCTTTGGATTGAATTAGGTATTTTGTTGGGCAGTTGGCAAGCGATACGGAGCGCAAGCATTTCATCGGGCGTAACCATTCGTTTGCTTGTCGCAAAATTCATAACGCTCCGCCATTGTTCGGCTTGAATCTCCACGATTTTGGTCATGGCGTCAGCATCTTTTTCTATGCGTCGGTCTGCCTTATCATCACGAACCGCAGTCCGCATTTCATTTTGTGTTATCAAGCAATCTTGTATATCTTCTGCGAGAGCATATTGTACGGTTTGAACACTATCCCAACAACCTTCACGTTTACACCACTGTGTGACGTTTTCAACCCCGCGAGAGGGGTCGGTCAGCTTCTCATAAACAATTTCAGACAGCTCTATGAGTGCCTTTTGCACAGCAACAGGAATTACTTGTCTCGTCCATATGCCTAACAAATCTAAATCACGTTTTGGGAATTGCGTCTGTATAAGTTTATGCAAAAACGCAATGGTGTAGGTCACGATATTTGCCCGGTATCCTTGCTGATACCACGGCTGATGCGGTATCATTGATTCGGTGTGACGAAATATCAAACACAAAGCGACAGTTTCCTGATAATATTTGTCACCAAACATTAAACCGTCGTCTTTTTCCCAAGCATCACTGATTTTTTGAGCGAACTCAGTGAAATTAGTTTGCGCGCCCTTGCTGACCATATGCGGCAACCCGTCCCATGTATTCTGCACTTTTGCAAGGTCTGTTTTAGTGATAAGTTGATTCTTCGGGTTTTGAAGTAAAAATTTCTTTTTCTGCGCAGGGGTCATTCGCATTTGCTTTTGTAAAAATTGCCCGCGCGCTCTTTCATAGAACCATTTTGTTTCAAACTGCAAGCCCCCTGTCCCTCTTGCGCCGAGCCGCTGAGAACAACGCTCCATTTGAACGTGGAACGGGTGTGTAGAAAAGAAATCGGCATCGCTGACTTTATTCTGACTATTTGACGAGCGGGATATATCCTGTATCAAGGTAGTAGTGTCTTCATCTTCGAGCGTTCGCTCAATCACGGTCAGTTTCATTTGAACGAAAATTGCAGCAATATTTGCTTTTTCTTTATAATTATATCTTGCGCTCGAAAGTGAAGCCGTTGTTTGTCCGCCATTGATAATTTGAAAATCCCTTGCTGAAACGAGGAATAGTCCTTGTTCATTACGTTCAAACTGAACATCCGTCGCAGTTGCGGAAATGCCGTTGTTATAAGCAAAGAACCGTTCCGGCAGTTGTAAAATCGTGGTGCGGATTTTCTTATTTACGGCAACTTTAGTTGAGAGAAATGAGCGCACATTACCTTCCAACAATGAACTGCCATATCTGTCGTATATGTCAGCTAACAACGTACCGGGTATAATGCAAAGATAACTCTTATAATCTTCTGTCGTGGCACCGCTTGCTTCTAAACAAGGAATGCCATTGGTGGAATATTCTTTGAAATCAATCTCAATAACATTACGCCCTGAATCCGAACCGCATAATTGAAACAGGCGCTCTATATCCCAAATCTGACATTCAGAGGGAACACCATCAATTTCAGGAGATTCCAATACTTTGATTGTCGCGCTTATATGTGCGGTGGTAAAAACAAGTAATTGATATTTGCGAATTTCACCACGTTTCCCTCTGAGCAAGTCCACTAAATCAGAACAGGGGCGACTCATTTCCATTTCCTTATGGAGTTGCGTGTTAAGCGCATTTTCAACGAAATAAATGAGCCTGTTTTGTAGTTGCTCAGCTTGTGTCTTGGCGACGACACGCTCGTCATCTATATCATCATAGTTAGCTATAATTAGGCTCATAGTTTTATCAAACTCATCGTAAGCGTATCCATCAACACGGATTCTACGGTTCTGTTTCCCAACACCTTCAAAAAATGACGCGGTGAAATCCAGCAAATAATCAGCTTCTTGAAGATAATTGGCAAACGAAGTCACAAAAGAAGCGCAGGAACCTTCGCCGGTTGCTAACGCATCGGCTTTAATTTCTTCGAGGAAATCTTTTCTAAATTCCTGTGCATCCATTATGCTTACTCCTTTTTCCATTGAGCTAAAGATGGAATGTTCAACTCGTAATGTGCAGATACAATCTCCGGCTGAACATTCTTTACGGTGAGCTTTGGAAAAGACTCATCCACATAATACCTTGCTGTTCCTGTGTGAAAATATTTTTGCTCGGAATATTCTTGCAAATCTATATAACCATATGCGCTGAGTTTGGCGTGGAACAGGTCAATCGCTTCTGCGTCACCTATTAGTTTCTCGATTATTCGGTGAACGACTTCGTTTAAGGAAAACGCGCCTGCCTTATCCGGTGCAACTTTGTCAATCCGTTGAATAATCAACTCGCCTGCATCAACGCAGTCAAGTTGTTCCAATGATGAAATCGTAACGCTTGTTGCTGACACTACGATGCTTTTTACTTCAAACCAACCGTCGGGATAAATAAAATCTTGGTCTGCACCATCTGCTCCTGCCCAACCTTGAATTGCCGAAAAAGCATTATCAGAAACGGCGATACGTTTTTCCAAAAATAACAATTCGCCAAGTAAACCTTTTCGCTTATGCTCGTCCATCAAACCGCTCCGTTGCGATTCAAGCAATTTGCTCCATTGTTTGTATCGGTTGATAACCAGCTTCAGGGCTTCTTTCTCGTTAGCGGCTGAACGCGAATGTTCGATGACATCGCAGCAAAGAATGGCAAAAACCCCTTGTTGTTCATTGCGGAGTAATTCAAAAGAAAGCGTCCAGCGTTTATCTGTTTCGCGCCTGCGACGACTGACAATCATAGATTTCGAGGAATCAATCGCTCCGATTTCAACATCGCTGACAAGCAAAAGCGTCCGTTGGCTTATGGACTGATAGCCAATGTGCCATTCCAACGGGTGTTGCGTATCAATTTGTAAAAATCCGCCATCTGTGTAACTGATGCTGTTCCATTGCTTTTCGAGGATTTCGGGTGTTATCTTCATTCGTCCTCATCCTCCTCAAAATCGTAATAAGACTTAAACTCGACCATATTCACCATATAATACGCGGTTTTTTCGTCTCCGCTTGCCGGAATACCGATACCTAAAGCGTATAGATAATCAGGAACTTGTACGCCTGTATCAATTTGACTACGCAACACACCATTATTGTTTACCCCTTTTTTATCGACTGCGACAACGTGAAGCACTAATAACGGCGGGCGGTCAATATCTAAATAAGCCTTATCAGGAATATGCTTTGCATTAGGCGAAGTCGCAAGGAATTTCTTCTCCGCTTTTTCTTTTTGCGCTGGCGATAACCCAATTTTTGCTGCGCCGCCAGCACCGACGCGAACCTTTGTCCTACTGATGCTGATTTGGTCTTTTGTTGCTTTCACCGCACGTTTTTCAGGCTTCATCCGTAGAGTTTCATCTCCGCAGACTAAGCCATCGAATATGGGTTCAGAACCTTCGGCAATGAAAACATCCCAATTATCGACCGATGAACTATCTCTGATGAAATCAGCAAGGGCTGAACCTTGAAAATTAAGCTGCCACGGATGAGTTCGGAAGTCACGCAGTAATTGTTCGACTTCATCTTTCGGAACATCTTCCCAAAAATAGGTTGTGCCTTTTCCCTCTACTCGCTTCCCAATTTGCGGAAGTTGCTTGATAAAATCTTTGAAAACCGTTTCATTTGCAGCAATCGTGGTCGCATCCGCTCGCAAGCGTGGAGTCTCAAGCAACCTGCCCGAAACGGTTATTGGGCGACTGACAAAAGTGGCTGCCCGCATTTTGTTCCGAGCTGTAACAATGAGCGAAGCGGGGTCTTGACGCACTTTGAGACCAAATTCCATTGGTGTAAGGTCGGCGTTCTTCATTCTGATAATTTCATGCTTCAATTCTTCTGCTGCGGCTGTTATATAGCCATACCAGTCGATAGCTTCAATGCTAATCCAAATCTTGAACAAATCGTCATATCCGGGGCGGTATCCAAACCAGCGTCCCATTTGAAGTAAAGTATCGTACATAAGCGATTTGCGGTAGAAATAGCTGACGCATAACCCCTCAAGGGTTAATCCTCTCGACAAACTGTTGCCGCCTACAGCAATTACACGAAGTCCAATATCTTTGTGACTGTAGTAGTCAAGCCCTTTTGCGCTGCTTTTTTGGTTGACCGAGCGAACAACAATCGGAGCCGTTGCTTGAAAAAGGTACTCTGCTAAAAACGCAGCCCAAAGCATAGGCGATTCTTTAGTTCCTGCTTTTTCCGCCAGTTTATGTTTTTCCCATACTGATTTTAAGTATGAAATATTTTTTATCGCATCGCTTTCTTTTTCGGTAAGACGAGCGAAATTATGCAAGTCAGAACGCATATCTTCAAGCCACCGATGTACAAGTCCACTTATTTGGTCTTGTACATTTGTAAATCGGCTGACATGAATCATCATGGAGCGATGCTCCTTGAAGTCACCGCGAACATCGCGTATTCCGTTTGAAAGCAGAAAGTACGCCATAGCTTCTCTCATGCTGGGCGGTAATTCGTCAACTTCCAATTCTTTGCGATGAGTAAACGGAAAAAACATATCCAGTTCTTGCGGATAGAGTTCTTCAAGCGCATCTCGAAACTGCGCTTCATCACCAAATATATTTTCCGCGCCAATATAATTGGTCGGCGGAGCAAGTGAATAAATAAAATCGCGTGGAAATAAATCATCGTCGCGCATATCGTCGGTGCTGTCAGGGTTAATAAATATGTTTGCATATGGCGTTGCCGTTATTCCAAGATAGGACGCTTGACGGAACAACTTTAACAAACGGCGAATAGCATCATTGATTGCCGTGGGGTCTTCTTCTTCCTTTTTTGTGTTGACCGAAGCGTTATCAGCTTCGTCATCAATTAGCAACATCGGTAAGTTTATCGCACCGCGAGCATCCAAATTATTATTTTTCAACCATTTAATCATGTTGTTTAGGATGCTCTTATTCTTTTTAATCACAAAAAGAACCGTTGTATTGACATTGTGGAGAGATAATTTCAACGCACGGAGTATATTCTTGTCAAAGTCCTTTGTAACAGAAGTGAACATTGCTATTTGTTTTTCTTGTCCATACTTCCCCACGCCTACAGGGACATTTTCAATATCTTGTTTCGGGTCGAGGAGGTATTGACTCATTCTTCCCGAAAATTCTGCATCAAGGCGTTCTTGAGTTTGCTGGCGCAGGTTTTCCATAGTACCTGCGAGGACAATGATAACACGATAACCTGTATCTGCCGCCTTATTGCTGATTGCTGTATAATTTGCCGTTTTCCCTGATTGAACATCACCAAGAACAAGCCCTCTGCGTTGGAATGGTTCGTCACTCTTAGGGTCGCCAAGAAAATCGACAATTTCATCCGATACTTGTCCGAGTTTGCCCGTCACGCGAGGATTCCAATGCTTCACTTCTTCCAAATATCGTTTGTATCTGTTCCAAAAGAAAAAATCCAATTCGGAACGACGAGCAGACAACCAAGGTATGTGTTCTTTCTTGTCCTTAATAAGCACGCCTAAATCCATTTGAACAACAATATTTGCTTTGAGCTTGCGCTTGATTTCCGCAAAGTCTTCATCGCTAACCGGATACATACCTGCTAAAGCCTGACGTAAAGCGGCAACCTCGTTGTCAAAATCGACTTCGGTCGGCGGTACATCTGGATATTTTGTGTTTATATTGGTGGAAATTATGCCTTCAAGCATTTCCGCGTTCGATTTAGGCATTGACATTCCCTCCTGTATAATATTGCTTTATCAATTGCGGATAATTAACAAACGGCTCCGCAACTGATAAGCGTTCCAGCAATTCATTTTTTGTTTCGGTAGTAGGCATTTGGTCGAGCAAATATCGGAGTAGCGTCTCAACTTCATGAACAGTAGTGTCGGTATCGTTTTCCACAGGCTTGTCCGAATTTAAGTCCAAATACAAGCTACTCAACGGAAGCCCCGATTCGATTGTTTTTAGCAGGTTTTCGACCCCTCGCTTGACTGGCGGGGATATGTCAGAGAGTATCTCTACTATTGGGTGGTCTCTGTTGATAGAGTAGTATGAGCCGCCTTGCCGTCCTTTGAAACGTTGCCAGATATGTATTATTGAATCAGACGTTTCTTTTTTACCTCTGAATACAGATGTATATTCACTACGTTTAGCAAGCCGCTCTATAACCGAGCCAAGATTGTTTCTCACTTCCTCTGGTGGCATAGCGGTTGATTTTTTTATGTCCAGTGTCCAAAGATTATCAAGCTCGTTTGGAATATCCACTTGAACACGAGCCAGCTTTGATAACTCCGCTTGGGGTATCATTCTAAACCAAGTTCCCCATATCAATAGCCGTTTATTTCTGTAAACATAAAAGCCCTGCCGCTTGCGTAATCCGTCTTTGCCGCCGAGAGCATTGATTTCTTCGGCTGATAAATTGGATACATGAGGTAATATGTGAGAGCAAATTACGACTCTTGAGCCTTCGATATTCAAAACTTCATCAGACATGACTTTTGTGTTTCTCTTGGTGAGGAATGGGTCAGCGGGTTCTATCGGCGTGTTATTCATGTTTATTTGAACGCGTTTAATTCCTGTTTCGCCGTTTATATAACGGTGGAACACTAATGATAAATGAGAACGCACATCATCCATTTTTTTGCCCATAGAACGATTGAAATCAATTTCGCCAACTTTTAGTCTGTCAAGGTTCTGCCAGACCACGAGCGTTCCCGATTTATATTTTCGCAATTCATCAATACGCGGTATAGAATTGAACTCTTCTTCGGAGTCAAGAACCAATAATGACCAATCATGCGCTTCAATTACATGGTCAATATCCCAACGACGAGCCTCCATATGTTCACCTTGTTTTGTAACAACCGTAAGTGTTCTGCATTGCGAAAGCGAAGCAGTTTTCATGCCCAACCCGAATCGTCCCAAATCATTGGATGCACGTTTGTCGTTCGGGTTTTGACTTCCGTACCGCATAGCATTGTCGAGCGCGAAGGCGTTCATGCCGCTCCCATCATCAAGAATTGCTATGTATGAATCGCCAATGGGGAAGAAGAAAATGTCAACACATGAAGATAAAGCCGATACGCTGTTGTCGATAATATCAGCAATAGCGGCTTCCAACGTGTAACCAATCGCACGAGTTGATTCAATCAGCGTTGGCGCATATGGCGGCAACTGCATTGTCTTCATGCGGCATCTCCTTCATAACGTTCAATATTTATTCTTTCGGCTTGCGTCCGGGTTTTAATTGTCCAGTGCGCGTCGGCTTGGGCGTATTTTCTGGTATTGCCCACGCATTTCCGAATTTTGTCACATCTTTTATCTTACCATTTTGACAAAGTAACTGGACTTGACGAACCGATACATCCCAACGTTCCGCCATTTCTTCGGCTGTAATATATCCTTTCATTGCAACCCTCCGTCACATAGACAAAATACAACATAATAATTATATTCGTAACACCGCAAAATGTCAAGAGGTTTTCAAAATTTTTTCAGCCCTATTAACAAAGCCTCCCGGATGGCGGAAAGCTCTGATTTGCAAAATGTTTTATGAAATAATGACGAACCCCCTTGACAACGGCGCGCTTCCTCGCACACTGAGTGGCCCCACGCAGCAGCAAGCGAAATCGCAACATCTTCCGCTTTATAGTCGCCGCTCTGCATTGTTCCCGCGCTCAGCAGCCCTTCAACATATTCATATATTCGTTCAACTACCTTGGAAGGGCAGTCCTCTTCTGAAGCTCCGATCAGACTGAGGGCTTTCCTCCCGGCGATTTGCAGTTCATTCATCAGATCTTCGTCCGCTTGTTTCAC
>Ga0082212_10010621_pt1 | contig 11764 bp, 4 predicted proteins | sample TergutNt197P3_FD_71548 | JGI IMG/M metagenome (GOLD analysis project Ga0082212, IMG submission 71548) | Neocapritermes taracua P3 segment gut microbial communities from Petit-Saut dam, French Guiana - Nt197 P3 | ecosystem: Host-associated > Arthropoda: Insects > Digestive system > Gut ... | reverse complement strand
TTTATCTTAAATTTTGTAACTTGTAACTCGTAACTAATATATGAACATCATAGGAATAACCGGTACTTTGGGAGCAGGAAAAGGCACAATAGTGGACTACCTGATGCGGGAGAAAAACTTTTCACATTACTCGGTGCGTGCGTTTTTAATCGAAGAGATTGAAAAACGAAACCTGCCCGTCAATAGAGACTCGATGGTGTTGGTAGCCAACGAGTTAAGAGAACGTCATGCGCCCTCTTATATTACCGATTGTCTCTACGAAAAAGCCAAAAAAGCGGGACACAACAGCATTATCGAAAGTATTCGCACGCCCGGAGAGGCTCTTTCGCTGCGTCAAAAAGGCGACTTTCTGTTGATTGCCGTTGACGCCGACATTGCCATTCGTTACCAACGCATTGTGCAGCGCGGTTCGGAGACCGACCATATCAGTTTTGAAGAATTTGCCGCCAACGAAACACGTGAAATGAACTCCAACGACCCCACCAAACAAAACCTGCGGAGATGTATCGAAATGGCAGACATCCGCATCGAAAATAATGGTAGCATTGAGGAATTGTATGAAAGAATTGGAAAAAATTGCCGTTGAGGATTCACAGCAACGGACACAGCGAGAGCCATCCCTCCTCCCTTCGGGGGGAACGAGGGGAGGGGCAAGCCTCGTCCGAACGAAAAGCGATGAAATAATTATTTTCAAAACCGAAGATGAAAAAGTAATGGTTGATGTGCGTTTTGAAGATGAGACGGTTTGGCTTTCGATAGACAGTATGACAAAATTGTTTGAGAAGTCCCGCGCCACTATCAACGAACATATTTTGAATATCTATGCAGAAAATGAGTTGAAAGAAACCAACACGGTGAGAAAAATCGGAAATTCCGATTTTTCTACCAAGCCCACTAATTTTTACAACCTTGATGTCATCATCTCCGTCGGTTATCGGGTAAAATCTTTGCGTGGTACTCAATTTCGCCAATGGGCAACAAAAAGACTTAACGAATATATTCGCAAAGGCTTTACGATGGACGACGAGCGACTCAAAAATCTTGGCGGCGGCGGTTATTGGAAAGAACTTTTGCAGCGTATTCGCGATATTCGCGCTTCGGAAAAGGTTTTTTATCGTCAAGTATTAGATATTTACGCCACCAGCATTGACTACAACCCCAAAGCAGACATTTCTATTGTGTTTTTCAAAAAAGTACAGAACAAAATACACTATGCTATTCATGGTCAAACGGCTGCCGAAGTCATCTATAACAGAGCAGACGCTGAAAAAGAGTTTATGGGCTTGACCTCTTTCCCGGGCAATCGTCCACATTTGGCAGATGTAGTGATTGCCAAAAATTATTTGAACGAAGCAGAACTGCGTTCATTAGGACAAATTGTCTCCGGATATTTGGATTTTGCGGAACGACAAGCCGAACGGGAACAAACCATGACCATGGAAGACTGGGCAAAACATTTAGATAGAATTTTGACCATGAGCGGTGAAAAATTATTACAGGGTGCAGGTTCCATTTCACACGAAAAAGCGCTCAATAAAGCCGAAAATGAATATAAAAAATACCAAACAAAAACTTTAAGCGAAGTGGAAATTGCCTATTTGGAAACAATCAAAAATGTTCAAAAAGAAATTGGAAATAATCTGTAACCACCGCAAAGATACACTTTTCTCCCGAATTACATCTATCTAAACCAAAACGGTTAAGAAAAAGTTTGCCCTGCCGCACACAACCCCGCACTGCACTACGTTTGCACGGGATATAAAAATATTTTTTTACAATATCTGCAAAAAAATAAAATAATTGCATGTTTTTTGTAAAACGTATTCATTTTATTCATATCTTTGCAACTTTATATTTATAATAAGGTGTATGGACAACTTTGATGTAGTTTAACTAAAGTAAAAAATCATGAAAAAGTTACTATACTTAATCGTAGCCGTCTTATTGAGCGTTTCTTCAATATGGGCGCAAAACGTAATAAAAACGGATTCTCAGGCAACTTTTGAGAAAAACGCCCCCGAAACATCGCAACAACAACCAAATGTCTTTCCCCGCGTGATGCCGGAAAGAACCGATTCGCCTGCACCTAAAACGGCATGCAACCCAAATCCATGCGAAGGAAGCATTTGGGTAAACAGAGATGAACAAATAAACGGCAAACTTGTAACCAACCTCACCCCCGAAGAACTTGTAAGGTATGTGTTACTTGGACAAGGAGATGACAACAACACCTGTATCATGGGCGGAGATATAAGTAATGTTACGTTTCAAGGATATGGATGGAACGGGACTGCTTGGACACAAACTTACGATAGAAGTTTATCTTATTTTAGCCATGGCACTGATGTTGATTCAGTAACGGTAACTATTGGCGGTATTGATTATCCATGGGTAAAGGGGCTTGGTATGGAAAGCGGGCTATTGCTAACTACAAGCGGAGGAAGAGATGCTGAAGGTCCAAATAATTCACCGGGTGCTTTAGGATCTTCGTCCCCTCAGACTCCGTTAGGATCGGATATTCATCTATTGACATTGATTCCCAATCCTCACGACGGCGCTGTGCTGGAATTTGATTTTATTCCGTTGCAATATGAAATAAGTTTTGACTATATTTTTGCTTCGGAAGAATATTCCCAATATGTAAACTCGATAAATGATGTGTTTGGTTTTTGGATTTGGGAAGTAGATAAGCCCGGTACGTTTCAAAATATTGCAAAGTTGCCTAATGACAGTATAGTGTCTATCAACAGTGTGAATAATGGACAAACAGCATGTCTTTCTTCTCCGGCATGTCATCCCGGTGGTGGCACTCCTGTCAATCCCGAATATTTTGTGGCAAATTATAAGGACGCTCCTTATCAAGGCACATATATGGAATATAACGGTCGCACCGTTGTTCTTACAGCAAGAGCAAATGTAATACCGGGGCAAACCTACCATTTGAAATTGGCAGTAGCCAACGCAAGTGATGATATATTAGGTTCCGGCGTCTTTCTACGGGCAGGCAGTTTGGATTTAGGTACGGGATTAATCAATCTGGGTGAAGGCGGTTTGGAAATAAGTAATATTTTTGAGGGTTGTGATGGAAATGAATTGAAAATAAGTTTTCCGCCAACAGAAACAGAAACAACTTATATTGATTTGAGTTATACCAACGATACAGGCAATATTTCTCAATTAGACGGCTCGCCGATGCCTACGCATTTTGCAATAATTCCGGGAGAAATGGAGTTGGTTATTCCTTACAAAGTTTTACCATCGCCCGTTGGCGGTGAAATAATAATCACCGTTATCACCACTCGGGTTAATTGCCAGAAAGAAGATGTAATCAAACTAACGGTTTATGAAAATATCACCAACGCGGAAATAGAAACTACTTCGGCATGTGATGGAAAAGGTTCGATTTGGGTGGATTCGTATGACGGCGGCTCACCCGATGCGCGAATAAGTCTTGACGGCGGCATACATTGGCAATTGATAAGAGAGGTATTTGGCGGTTTATCGGAGGGCGATTATGAACTTTGGATAACAGATTATATTAGTTGCGATACATTAAAAATTGCGGTAACCATCTACGGACAGCCTATTTTGAGCAGCGAACCGGAAATTGACGAAATTTGTAGCGGAGGCACGGTAGAATATGAGGCAGAATGTGATTTGGACGGTGTAAATTTCAGTTGGGAACGTCCTGCAATATTTGGCATTAATGGCAATACAGCCGGCAGCGGAAGTGATAATATCATCAACGAAACATTAACCAACACAACAAACGCTCCGATTAAAGTTACATACACTTTTTATATGTCTAATGATGGCTGCGAAGGTTATGATGATGTAACGGTATGGGTTTATCCTGCGCTTTCGCAACGCGACCCGGATGATGCAACTATTCCATATAACACATCGCACACCTTTGACGAATTAAGAGAGGCAAGCGGCGGTATGGGAAAAATCACCTATCTATGGCAAGAAAGCGACGATGGCGATAATTGGATACCGGCAGAAGGTACCAACGATGAAGAAGATTATACCACCCCTAATTTGGAATGTAGTAAATATTATCGCCGATTGGCAATAAACGACGATTGTGAAGCAATAGATACGTCCAAAGCGGCGTTGGTAACGGTAGAGATGGAAATTATTTTGTCGGCAGAACCACCGGAAGGCGGCAGAGTTTATGCCGATGGCGTCGAAAACGGCAACACTTACGAATGTGGCGACCCCGTTTCCATAACCGCCATACCCACCAACGAATGTTGGTATTTTTCCGGATGGACAGACGAAAACAACGACCCCGTTTCCGAAGACAGCCCGTATGAATTTGACGCCGAAGAAGACCTTACTTTAACCGCTAACTTTACAAAATTTGTTTACACCATCGACGTTTCCGCCTCTCCCGGCGCTTCCGAAGGTACCACCAACGAAGCCATAGTGAGCGTAAACAGCGCCGACTGCGGCGACCCCGTAGCCATCGAAGCCATCGAAGACCCATGCTATACCTTTGTAGAATGGCGATATATTGATAAAAACGGCGACGATTGGCACTTCTCCTACGAGATGACCAAAACTTTCGATCTTATACAAGATACTATTTTAGTTGCCATTTTTGAAATAATAACCTACGAAGTTTCCCTTTCCACCTATCCGCAAAACAGCGGTGATGTTACCGGCGCCGGCACCTACGATTGTGGCGATGATGTTGAAGTATTCGCCTCGTCGAATGTCTGTACCATTGCTTTCCTTCATTGGGTGGACGACGACACCGGCGTTACCTACACCGACAATCCATACACCTTTACCGCCGAAGAACCCCGCAATCTGACTGCTAATTTCACCCCCGTATATTACGATATTACCACCGTTGCATACCCGCCCGAAGGCGGCGCCACCGACCCTGTAAGCGGAAACTACCCCTGTGGACCCGACATCACCGTTACCGCCACCCCTGCCAGCGACTGCTGGGTTTTTGTGGAATGGACGGACGACATTGATCCCTCATTTACCTATCCTAACGAAGAATACACCTTTCCGGTAGGCGAAGATCGCAACCTAACCGCCCATTTCGACCTGCTCACCTACAGCATTTTCACCTCCGAAACACCTGCCGGCGGCGGCACAACAGAAATCATCGACGACGCTACCGGATTGGTAATCAGTGGAATAGACATCAACTGCGGCACAGCAATCACCGTCGTAGCCACACCTATAGACGAATGTTGGGAATTTGTGGAATGGACTGACGACGATGACCCCACTTTTGTCCCTGTTGAAACAGAACAATACTCCTTTACCGTTGGCGAAATTCGCCATTTGACCGCCCATTTCAACTTGCTCACTTACAACGTTATCCTTTCGGAAATGCTTCCCACCGGCGGCACAACAAAAATCTTTAACGACGTTACAGGGTTGGAAATCAACGGATTAAATATCGACTGCGGCACACCCGTTACCGTTGTTGCCACCTCAAATGCATATTGGGTTTTTGAAGAATGGACAGACGACGATGACCCCGCTTTTAACTATCTCTTTGACACATACTCATTTATCGTTGGCGGCAACCGCAATTTGACCGCCCATTTTAACCTGCCTGCCTACGACGTTATCCTTTCGGTAGAACCTGCCGGCAGCGGCACAGCAAAGATTCTTGACGACGCTACAGGATTGGAAATCAGCGGTTTAGATATTGACGGCGGAACGCCCATCACCGTCGTAGCAACTCCAATAAACGCATGTTGGGTGTTTGTAGAATGGACAGACGACGATGATCCCACTTTTAGTTACCCCAATGCGCAATATCCATTTATAGTAAATTCCTCCCGCAATTTAACCGCCAACTTTGCAATCCTCTTTTACGACGTCGAAGTTACGGTAGAGCCTGCCGGCACCGACAACTACGTTGATTGGTACGGAGACGTTGATATTGAATGTGATACGCCCATTTCCATCGAGGCGTTTCCCGCCGAATGTTGGTATTTTACCGGCTGGACGGAAAACGGCAACCCCGTTTCCTCCGACGAATTGTTGGAGTTCATCCTTGCCGGTCATCGCCATTTGGTTGCCAACTTCGCGCCGGAATTTTTCACCATCGACCTTACGGCAGAACCCGTTGGCATGGGCAACGCCGTAATCGGCGCCGACGACTATCCGTGCGGCGAAGTCATCACCGTTACCGCCGTTCCTCACCCCTGTTACAATTTTATCGACTGGACGGAAAATGGCGTAACAGTATGGTTATCAGAAGAATACCAATTTCCGGTGGACGCTCCACGCGAATTAGTTGCTAATTTTGACATAAAAACTTTCACCGTCGAACTCTTCAAAATCCCCGACGGCGGCACACTTTACATGAACGGAACGGAAAATGACAGCGATATTTTCGAGTGTAACGATGAAATAACCATCTTCGCCGACCCCTATCCTGAATACAATTTTCTCTATTGGGAAGATGACAGCGGAACGCAAATATTCACTCCCTCTATCACCTTTAACGTGTTGGATCACAAAGAGTTCACTGCCTATTTTGAACTGAAATCCTACCCCATCATCCTCATGGTCAGCCCGCCCGAAGGCGGCACGGCAAACGGCGGCGGCGACTATTACCACTACGACATCATCTCCGTTTCGGCAGACCCCAACAACTGTTACGAATTTTCCTTTTGGTCGGAATATGGCGACCCGTTGATGCCCGTTTCTACCGACAATCCATACGAATTTGAAGTTACCGGACAGCGCATTTTGATTGCCAATTTTGAATATATCACCTACGAAATCATCGTTTTAGCGCAGCCAGAGGCGGGTGGAACGATAACGGGCGACGGCGTTTATTTCTGCGATTCTTTAGCAACGGTAACTGCTACTGCCGACGGATGCTACGATTTTGTCGGCTGGGAAGAAAACGGCGTCATCGTCGAAACCGCCAATCCATACACTTTTACAGTTACAGAAAATCGTACTTTAATAGCTATTTTTGAAATAAAAACCGCCAATATAACCTTGTTGGTTGACCCGACGTATCCGGATCCGGAAGGCGGCATTGTCTTCCCGTATCCGAATGGCGGAACTTTCGAATGTGGTGATTTTCTGCAAGTTGAGGCGTGGTCTGCGCCCTGTTTTAAGTTTTTATATTGGAAAGAAAACGGCGTTGTAGTGTCCTACGACAGCATTTACGGCTTCACGGTGGGCGTGGAAAATCGCACGCTGACCGCCCATTTTGCGAGGAAAAATTACACCGTCATTTTGGTTGCCGACCCGCCGGCGCCGGAAGGTGGCATTGTTCTCGGTTCGGGCAGCTACGAGTGCGGCTATCCGCTTGTAATAGAAGCAGTTGCGGAAGAATGTTGGGAATTTGTAAACTGGACGGATGAAAACGGCGACCCGTTTGGCGATTATCCCGACGATCCGATACAATCGTTTTTGGTGATGGATCATCACACGTTAACGGCTCATTTTATTAAAAAAGAGTACGAGATTACGGTAGAAATAACGCCGCCCGACGGAGGCACGGTTTACATTAATAATATGGTATCCACCTCCGGAAACTTCCCCTGCGACGAAAATGTAACGATAACCGCCGAACCTGCCGAGTGTTTTACCTTCGTAAATTGGACGGAATTTGGCGAAGAAATCACCAAAAACCTATCCTACACCTTCACAGTGCGGGAAAATCGGAATTTTGTTGCCAATTTTATACGTGAAAATTACGACGTTACAGTGGCGGCAGACCCACCGGAAGGCGGCGCGGTTTACGCCGACGAAATGCTGGGACCGGGCAGCAAATCATACCCCTGCAACGCGCTGGCAACCGTTTCAACCGATCAAAACCCCGGCTATAATTTTGTAAAATGGACGAAAAACGGCGCTGACGTTTCTACCGATTATCAGTATTCGTTTTTCGTAACCGAACATCCAAGCAACCTTGTAGCGCATTATGAATCAATCGATTACACAATTATCGTAGAAGCAAATCCGCAGGCGTCTCCCCCCGCTGGCGGCGGCTACGTTACCGGCGGCGGCACGTTTTCCTATTTGACGCCGATAATCGTGTCGGCGGAAGCTGAAGAATGTTGGGAATTTGTCAATTGGACGTTAAACGGCGTGGAGGTTTCCCCAAACGCCGATTACATGCACGTTGTTACAGAAAGTTGTACTTTGATTGCGAATTTTGTGCCTAAAAATTACAATATTATCCTCTTAGCCGACCCCGGAAACGGCGGCTCGGTAACGATAATTCCCGACGGCAGCAGCAACATCGGCAGCTACGCCTGTGAACAGCTAATCACCGCGAAAGCGGAGCCAAACAACGGTTGGAAGTTCCTGTATTGGACAGAATACGGCAATCCGACGCCGGTTCATAACGACGAAATTTACCCGTTTGAAGTCGAAGGAATGAGAATTTTGACGGCGCATTTTGAACGTAAAGAGTTTGAAATCATACTGTTAGCAGATCCGGATCCTGATGGCGGCATCGTTAAAGCCAACGGCGACATCGGCGGCGGAAGCTATCCCTTTGAAACTGAATTGTTTATAACGGCAGAAACCAACGAAGGCTACACTTTTATGAATTGGACGGACGGCGTTACCGGAGATGTGGAGTCGCTTGGTCCGGATTTTGACCTTACGGTTATAGAAAATCGTATTTTCAGGGCGAATTTTGTTACAAGTAAGTACGATATTGTTACCATTCCCGAACCGCCACAGGGCGGTACAGCCGACTTCGACGGCACAGATATTCCTCACGGCACATTGTGGGATCTTTTTGCGGATCCTGCTGATAATTACCACTTTGTGAAATGGGCAACAAAAGATGGCGATTTTATTACCAACGACGTTTATTATCCCTATCCGGTAACGAAATCCGACACGTTAATCGCTCATTTTGAATTAGATACACACGAGATTACGTTAGAAAAAGTTCCACCGGAAGGCGGAAAAGTTTTTGCCGACGAGTTTGAAGATGGCGGAATTTTTGAATACGGAACGGAAATCGACATAACTGCCGAAGTATCAGATTGTTACGACTTCGACCGGTGGGAAAATGAAGCCGGTCAAACGATTTCTACCACACCGGATTTCCCGTGGGAAGTAACCGAATCACGTACTTTTAAGGCATATTTTACGCTTCGCGAATACGAAATTTTCCTCCACGAAACCCCGCTCGGCACCGGTACAGTCTATGCTGACGGCGTTCTCGGCGGCAAAGTCTATAACTGCGGCGACACGGCAATCGTAACTGCCATCCCCGAAGCAAACTACCAACTTCTATACTGGATGGACGACGACACCGGCGATAAGTTTTACGAAAATCCGTACAAATTTGAAGTATTAGACACACGCTCTTTAACGGCATATTTTGACTACGAACAACATGAAATCATCCTGCTTGCCAGTCCGCCAAACGGCGGCACCGTCGAAGCCGACGGCGTTCCGGGCGGTAACACCTACTCCTACGGCGACGAAGCTAACGTAACTGCCGAAGAATCATTTGGTTACGAATTTTCACATTGGACGGATGACGACGATCCGGATTTCTACCAAACGCTTGACAATTTTTCATTTATCGTAGAAAAAGCGCGCACTTTGACGGCACATTTTACGCCGCAGGATTTTGAAATCATTTTGATAGCAGAACCGAAAAACGGCGGTAGAGTGTTCAGTAACAACGATGAAGATGGCGGAACTTACCCATTTGACGCCGAAATAGAGCTTAAAGCCATCGCCAACAACGGCTGGAAATTTGTGAAATGGACGGATGAAATTGGCGATGAAATTTCGCTTGATTCTACCTTTAATTATATGGTATCGGGTGCGGCGATTTTGACGGCGCATTTTGAAAAGGAAAATTACGACATCATCTTAATCGCCAATCCAAACTACGGAACAGTTCTTGGCGAAGGCAGCTATCCGTTTGAATATCAACTGACTGTGTCGGCAATCCCCGACAGCTGCTACACTTTTGTCAGCTGGACGGAAGAAATCGACGGGGAAATGGTGGTCGTTTCTGAGGAAGCGGATTATACGTTTTTAGTAGAAAAATCAAGAACTTTAGTAGCAAATTTTGGAATATTAACCTACGAAGTTATCGCCGAAGTTTCGGAAGAATATGGCTATACAGACGGCTCAGGCGTGTATGAGGCGTGCGGAGAGCGGGCGACAGTCGTGGTTTACGGCAGCAGCTGTTACCGTTTCAAATGCTGGACGCGCGACGGCGAAGAGGTCTCCACCGCCAACCCCTACGAGTTCGAAGTTACCGAAAATATCACCCTCGTCGCCATCTTCTACGCACTCGATTTCGACACCTACTGTCCGATTTTATGGAACAACACGCTGATGCTCGACCTGCGCAAATTAGCCGCCGAAGGCTACGACGTCATCGGCTGCAAATGGTACAAAAACGGCGATGAACTCCTGATTACCAACACCATAGACGACTTTAGCTACTCCGCCGGACCACTCGCCACCGACCTCTTAGAACCCGCCCCGACCTACTACAGCTTCCGCCTCATCACCCGCAACCGCGGCGAACTCTGCTCCACCCTCAAATATATCAACAGCAACGCCACCGCCCCCGCCCCCGACAAACTGTGGGCGCACCCCAACCCCGTCTTCTCCGGCATGCCCTTCGTCGTCGAAGGCGTCGCCGCCGGCGATGAGGTACGGGTCTATAACCAATACGGCAACTGCGTCCACACCGCCATCGCCACCGGCGAAAGCATTACACTGGCGCTACACGTGCAAGCCGGCGTTTACGTGGTGAGAGCGGATGGGAAACAGGTGAAGGTGGTGGTGATTAAATAATTGATTGAATCAACTCTGTGGGTCTATGTGTAACAAAAAATCACACGGAAACACCCTCAAAGGCTGCCACCGCCGGCAGCCTTTTTTCAATCATAGACTTCGCAGCTATGTAAAAACTTTATCAATAAGATTTAATTCATATCTTTGCAATAATTTATCACGCATCAGCGTTTTTTTTCTAACAAATTGTATAATAGATTTTTATGAAATACATACATTTGACGGCAGTCGTTATTTTACTATTTTGCCATACGGCAACGGCACAAAAAAACCAGCAAATCGGACAAGTTGTCTATGATGAGTCGCTGTTTTATTCGGAAGTGAAGCAGGTAAATCAATTTTTTCGGAGGTTTAACAATGAAGAAAACGCTATGGGAGTGCGTTATGCCGATGATGCGTCCGAATTTCGCAACAACGAGATGCGCAAACCGTTTTTGGTTTCGCTGTTCGACCGGCAAGGATTTTCCATTCCGACGGAGGTGCGCGACGCTTTTATCAAAGAGGTAACTGCCGACGACAAGCCGCTGTATCTCGATTTTTACGGCGACAAATGGTATGCCGAACTCACCACCAAATTTCTGTGGAACAGCGAGGAGCGTACCATATTATTATACATGAAACTTGAACCCGAACATCTGGGCTATAAATGGGTGATTAGCAATGTGGAAGTACCGGCTTTCAACAACATCTACCGCCAAGTGAACGAGGAAGAACGCATTGGAGTATTTCTGCACCCGATGAGCCACGAGATTGACTTTATCAACATCAACAAGGCGTTTCAAGACCCCGACCAAATTGGGTGTTACATCGGTAAAAACTTCAAACCCAACCATTTATCGCTCTTTATCGATGCCATGCGCAAACAAAATCTGACTTATGTAAGCGTCAATCACGTGAAATTTCACTTCCTGCAATTCGATGGCTGGTGGTTTGAAATCAGTTACCTCAACCGCAGCGATGTGAACTCCGG
>Ga0082212_10010620_pt1 | contig 11765 bp, 12 predicted proteins | sample TergutNt197P3_FD_71548 | JGI IMG/M metagenome (GOLD analysis project Ga0082212, IMG submission 71548) | Neocapritermes taracua P3 segment gut microbial communities from Petit-Saut dam, French Guiana - Nt197 P3 | ecosystem: Host-associated > Arthropoda: Insects > Digestive system > Gut ... | reverse complement strand
CTTCAAATCCGAAACCTGAAACTTCAAACCTGAAACTTCAAACTTTCCACGTGTTTGCACAACCGGTCGAAAATCTCTGCAATTTTGCCGGTACCGTCAATCGGATGATATTTTTCCTGCGCGTGATAATAACCGATGACAGGCTTGGTTTTCTGATGATACACATCAATACGGTTCTGTATCACGTCCAACGACTGATCGTCGGCGCGACCCGAAACGGCGCCGCGTTTTTGCAGACGTCTGACTAATTCTTCGGTTTCAACGTCTAACGCAATCATTGAAGCAATCTGCATTCCATTCTCTTCCAGCATCCTGTCGAGCGCTTCAGCCTGCGCTGTGGTTCGCGGAAAGCCGTCGAAAATAAATCCTTTCACGCCGGTATGCCGTTCAATTTGCGAACGGATCATGCCAATCACTACTTCGTCGGGAACAAACTCGCCTTTGTCCATGAATTTTTGCGCCTGTTTTCCCAAATCGGTACCTGTGGCGAGTTCCTTCCGGAGAATATCGCCGGTGGACAGATGTACCAGATTGTGTTTTTCGGCAAGCGTTACAGCCTGCGTTCCTTTTCCGGCTCCGGGAGCCCCAAATAATACAATATTCAACATGATTTTTCTTCTATTACGTAAATATCTTCTAAATTCCGTCCGTATCCATGATAATCCAATCCCCAGCCGACCACAAAATTATTGGGAATTTCGATACCCACATAATCGATAACGATGCTTTTGCGATAGGATTGCGGTTTGAACAGCAAACTCGCTACTGCAATACTTGCCGGCTTATGGTTCGATTTAATCTGTTTCATGATATGTTCCAGCGTAAAGCCGGTATCAACAATGTCTTCCACCAGAACGACATGCTTTCCGTTCAGATCTTCCTTCAATCCGATCAGTTCCCTGATGATTCCTTCGGAACTGTCGCCCTGATACGACGCCACTTTCACAAACGAAATGCGGCATGGCAGCTTGATCCTGCGCACCAGATCGGCTGCAAACACGAACGCGCCGTTGAGCACTGCCACGAAAAGAATTTCCCGCCCCGCGTAATCGCTGTTGATGCGGTCGGCAATGTGTTCAATGCAGGTTCGAACCTGCGAACGGGCGATACACATCGTGAATTTTTTGTCAAGTATTGAAATGGATTTCAATTTTCATTAAATTTGCCACAAAATAACGAAATTATTTTCATGGAAGCAAAAGTAAGTATTATTATGGGCAGCACATCCGATTTGCCCATCATGGAAAAAGCGGCAAAAGTCATGAACGATTTTTGTATTCCGTTTGAAATGAACGCACTGTCGGCACATCGCACACCGCAGCAGGCGATGGATTTTGCGCGTGGCGCATACAGTCGCGGCATTCGTGTCATCATTGCAGGCGCAGGCGGCGCGGCGCATCTTCCCGGCGTTATTGCGGCGCTGACCCCTCTTCCAGTGATTGGCGTACCTGTAAAAGCATCGATTTCGATTGACGGATGGGATTCGATTCTGTCCATTCTGCAAATGCCTCCCGGCATACCGGTTGCCACCGTTGGATTAGACGGCGCACAGAATGCGGGTATTCTTGCCGCTCAAATCCTTGCCACGTCAGACGAAAGTTTGATGAAAAAAATGGTCGAATACAAATCCGGACTCGAGAAAAAAATCGTGCAGGCGAATCAGGAACTGGCGTCTGTGAAGTACGATTTTAAAACCAATTGACGTATGAATTGTTAAAACGGCGCCATTTTTTCACGTCCCGTTAATTTATACACATCTTTGTCGCGTCATTTTTACATCATGATGAACGACCAAATATCGCATACATATCGGGCGGCGACGAAAACGGCGCCCCTGACAGGTCTAACGACCCTGTCAGGTCGGTGCGGCGGCAGCAACCTGTCAGGGTCGGCAGACCTGACAGGGTTGAACCGCGGCGGAACCTTTAGCCCGGCAAAGCCGGAATTTTTTGACGTTTACCAAATCATGTTGGTTTTCAGATAATTACGTTATGTGCGCGTAGATTTTTTTATCTCTGCGTTTGCCCGCGTTTTTTCGTGGCGTAGCATCATGTCCGCGGCGTTTTCCGCAATCTTCACGGCATTTCCCGCACCCCTCGCGGCACGTGCCATCGCCCCTGTTTTTCACGCCGGAAATCTGTTTTCGCATATATTCATTTTATTTAAATCATCATTACCAAAAAAAATTACATATACATCTAATCAATATAAACTCTATTCCGTAATTGTTTTTTCAGAAAATTATCACAAAATATTCCCCAGTTTTTTAATACCTTTGCGGGCTTGTAAAATAACGCGAATGAAAGAAGTAAGAAAGATTAGATCGGCGCTGATTTCGGTTTATCACAAGGATAACTTAGATGCAATTGTCAGGAAATTACAACAGTTGCAGGTTAAAATATATTCTACCGGCGGCACCAAAAGTTTTATTGAAGGGCTTGGCGTTCCGGTAACGGCTGTGGAGTCGCTCACAGACTATCCGTCAATCTTTGGCGGCAGGGTAAAAACGCTGCATCCCAAGGTTTTCGGGGGTATCCTTTACCGACGCGACGAAGTCGGCGACCGTGACGAAGCGGTCAAATTCAACATTCCGGATATTGATCTGGTGATTGTTGATTTGTATCCTTTCGGGGAAACCGTCGCCTCTGGCGCACCGGATGCAGAAATCATCGAAAAGATTGACATTGGCGGTATTTCGTTGATACGCGCTGCCGCTAAAAATTATCAGGATGTAGTGGTTGTTCCATCTCAGCGTGAGTATTTGCCTTTGCTCGAACTGCTGGAAACGAAGAATGGCGAAACAAGCGTGGAAGACCGCCGCAGGTTTGCTGCAGCGGCATTCAACGTGTCGTCGCATTACGATGCAGCCATTTTCAATTATTTCAACCGCGAACAGAGCGAACCCGTGTTCAAGATGAGTTTGACGGATGGGGTAACGCTCCGTTACGGCGAAAATCCGCATCAGAAAGGCATGTTTTTCGGCAATTTTGACGAGATGTTCGAAAAACTTCACGGCAAGGAAATTTCGTACAATAACCTTCTGGATATTGATGCTGCCGTGAGCCTGATTGCCGAATTTGACGAGCCGACTTTTGCCATTCTGAAACATAACAATGCCTGCGGACTTGCATCGTCAAATGTTCTGCTCGATGCGTGGAAAAAGGCTTTTGCGGGCGACCCTGTTTCGGCTTTTGGCGGCGTGCTGATTACCAACCGCAAAATAGACCCCGAAACAGCCCGCGAAATAGATACGCTTTTTTACGAAGTGTTGATTGCTCCCGATTTCGACCCTGCCGCGCTTGAGTTGCTGAAAGGCAAGAAAAACCGTATTTTATTGCGGCATCTGGGTACCAAAATGACGCAGCAGCAGTTTCGTTCGCTGCTCAATGGCGTGGCGGCGCAGGACAGGGATTTGGCAACCGAAACCGGGCAGGATATGAAACCCGTAACCGTTGCGCAACCAACGCCCGAAGAATTGACCGACCTGGCGTTTGCCAACAAGATTGTGAAACACAGCAAGTCGAACGCTATTGTGCTGGCAAAAGGCAGGCAATTGCTGGCAAGCGGCGTGGGGCAGACCTCGCGTGTGGATGCTTTGACACATGCCATCGAAAAAGCCGGAAATTTCAATTTTGATCTCAAGGATGCAGTGATGGCAAGCGACGCTTTTTTCCCGTTCTCCGACTGTGTGGAACTGGCTGGCGAAGCAGGTATCAGGGCTATTGTACAGCCCGGCGGGTCAGTGCGCGACAACGAATCTATCGAGTGTTGCAACAAAAAGCAGATAGCAATGGTTTTTACAGGAATCAGACATTTTAAACATTAATTATAGTTTCAAGCTTCAAGTTTCAAGTTTCAAGTTAACCAAAACCTGAAACCTGAAACCTGAAACCTGAAACCCAAAACTAAAAAGAATGGGTTTATTTTCGTTTACGCAAGAAATTGCGATGGACCTTGGCACAGCCAATACCATTATCATACATGGCGATAAGGTTGTGGTGGACGAGCCTTCGATTGTGGCAGTCGACCGCGTGTCGGGCAAGTTGGTGGCAATAGGCGAGAAAGCGCGTCAGATGCACGGCAAGACGCACGAAAACATCAAAACCATCCGCCCGTTGCGCGATGGCGTGATTGCCGACTTCAATGCCGCCGAACAGATGATCAAGGGAATGATCAAGATGATTCCCTCCCGCGGACGTTTGCTCACGCCGTCCATACGTATGGTGATCTGCATTCCGTCAGGAAGCACCGAAGTGGAAGTTCGCGCTGTGCGCGACTCCGCCGAACACTCCGGAGGACGCGATGTGTACATGATATACGAGCCGATGGCTGCCGCTATTGGGATAGGTATCGATGTAACTGTGCCAGAAGGAAATATGGTGGTGGATATAGGCGGAGGCACTTCCGAAATTGCGGTAATAGCGCTTGGCGGAATAGTGTGCAACCGTTCCATCACGACAGCCGGCGATATTTTTACGTCCGACATACAGGATTACATGCGCCAGCAGCACAATATCCGCATCGGCGAACGCACCGCCGAGGAAATCAAGATACGGGTCGGTTCGGTTTTACCCGACCTCGACGAACCGCCGGCAGATTTTATCGTTCGCGGACCCAACCTGATGACCGCTCTTCCGGTGGAAGTTCCCGTGTCGTTTCAGGAAATAGCGCATTGTTTAGACAAGTCCGTATCGCGCATTGAAGCGGCTATTTTGGACGTGCTGGAACAAACGCCGCCCGAACTGTACGCCGATGTTGTCAATCACGGAATATATTTAGCAGGCGGCGGCGGACTGTTGCGCGGCTTGGACAAACGGCTGACCGACAAGATCAACATTCCGTTCAGGGTAGCCGAAGACCCGTTGCGGGCAGTAGCGCGCGGTACGGGAATTGCTTTGAAGAATATTGATAAATTTCCGTTTTTGATGCGATAAGCAAATAATGCGCTCCCTCATCCGTTTTTTTCAAAAGCACCACATGCTGTTCATCTTCCTTGTACTGGAAGGGATAGCGATGATTATGCTTTTTCAAAACAATTACATACAGCGGATCGCATTCGTGAAGGCAACCAATGTGGTTTCGGGCAGTATATACGAGCGTATCAGTATTTGGCGCGACTACCTTCATCTGAGGGAACAAAACCGGCAGTTGCAGGACGAAAATACACAACTCCGCAATATGCTCCGGGGATCGTTCTACCCGGCGGATACTTCCCGCACCTTTTATGCCGACTCGGGCAAATACCGGCGTTATGCCTTTCTTCCCGCAAAGGTAATCAACAATACCTACAACAGGCAGTTTAACTATATCACCCTCGACAGGGGAAGGAACGGAGGAATCGTAGAGGATATGGCGGTGATTGGACCCGAAGGGATTGTAGGTATTGTGTATGGCGTTTTGGATCATTTTGCAACGGTGATGCCCGTTATCAACCGTAATTTCAAGGTGAGCGCCAAATTTAAGAAAAATGATTATTACGGTTCGCTTTCATGGGACGGACGCTCGTATCGACATGCCACGCTGAACGAAATCCCGTTGCACGTACAGGTCGCCTTGGGCGACACATTGGTGGTTTCGGGATTTTCGGAAAGTTTTCCGGAAGGAATACCGGTTGGGGTGGTGGACAGGGTAGAAAAAAAAGACGGCAGTTTCTACACTATTCATGTGTTGCTGGCTACCGATTTCCGCAAACTGCATTTTGTAACGGTTGTGGAAGATTTGATGAAAACGGAAAAACAGAAAGTTGAACAGCAAATATCAAATATGCAATGATCAGGGAAGTTGGCGTAAACATATTACGATTTGTACTGTTGGTATTCCTGCAACTTTTTGTTTTGAACCACATACAGTTCAACGGGTTTGTGAATCCTTACCTGTATGCGATGTTCATCCTGCTGCTCCCTTTCGAGATATCGGGATGGTTCATGCTGGTTTTGGGGTTCATACTGGGATTAGTAATTGACGTTGCTTCGGCAACCATCGGTTATCATACCATAGCCACCGTCTTTATGGCTTATTTCAGATTTCACCTGTTGCGGCTCATCGCTCCGCGCGACGGCTACGAGCCGGGCATGTCGCCTGCCATACAGTCGCTCGGATTCTCGTGGTTTCTCAAGTATGTTTCCATATTGACAATTGCTCATCATTTCGTTCTGTTCTGGATCGAGTCGTTCCGGTTCGGCGACCTGTTGCCCGCAACCTTACGCGCCTTAGCCAGCAGCATCTTTACCGTCCTGCTGATTTTTATCTGTCAGTTCCTTACCATGCGCCGCAAATGAATCTTGACATACGGAAATATTTCATTGGCGCGGCGATTATCTTTGTGGGAATTGCCCTGCTGCTCAGGCTGTTTTATTTACAGGTGATTGATGTATCATACAAGGTAAGCGCCGAGAACAACTCGCAACGCATGGTAACGCAATATCCTGCGCGGGGGCTGATTCTCGACCGCAACGGAAAAACGATTGTAGGCAACGAAGCGGCTTACGACCTGATGGTGGTACCGCGGCAACTGCAACCGTTCGATACTACCGAGTTTGCACAGATTGTGGGATTGACCAGGGACGAAGTAATCAAAACATTCAACAGGCTAAAATCGGACAAAGGATATTCATCGTACCGTCCGTCTGAGTTTCTCAGGCAGATGTCAGCCGAAACTTATGCCGTGTTGCAGGAGCGGCTGTACAAATTTCCCGGATTTTACGTTCAGCCGCGTACCCTCCGCAACTATGCCCGTCATATTGCCCCGCATCTGCTGGGTTATGTTACCGAAGTAGATTCGTCGGATATCCGGAAAGACAATTATTACCGGTCTCGCGACTATATTGGAAAAAGCGGCGTAGAGCGATTTTACGAAAAAGAACTTCGCGGACGGAAAGGGGTCAATATACAGTTGGTTGACGTGCATAACCGCGTAGTAGGATCGTTTCGCAATGGCAGTCTGGATACGATGGCTATTGTCGGTTCCAGTCTCACTCTTTCCATTGACGCCGATTTGCAGGAATATGCCGAAATGTTGATGTCGAAAATGCGTGGAGGAGCGGTGGCTATCGAACCATCTACTGGCGAGATACTTGCGATGGTATCCGTACCCAATTACGATCCGGCGCTTTTGGTGGGGCGCGTCCGTTCCGAAAATTATGCCAAATTAAGCAGCGATGCAAATTCGCCCCTGTACGACCGTGCGGTGATGGCTGGTCAACCGCCGGGTTCTACCTTTAAGGTTGCTCAGGGCTTGGTGGGTTTGCAGGAGGAAACGCTCACGCCCGACACACGTTACGGCTGCTCCGGCGCTTACGTGGTAGGGACGTTCAGTCAGGGATGTCACGGACACGCATCTCCGTTAAATTTGCCGCAAGCCATCGGAAATTCCTGCAATACATACTTTGCCATCGCTTTCCGGACGATGCTCGATAACAGCAAAAACGGCACGACGAGAGCCAATTACGAGAGATGGTACAACGATATTCTTTCCTTTGGATTCGGACGCAAAACAGGCGTTGATTTGCCGCAGGAACTCGGCGGTATTGTTCCGGGTCTGGATTATTATGACCGGAAATATTTCCTTAACGGGACGAGTTGGAAGTCGCTCACCATTGTTTCACTGTCCATCGGTCAGGCTGAAATGAGCGCCACCGTACTGCAGATGGCTAATTTTGCCGCATTGATTGCCAACGGCGGCTACTTCTACACGCCTCATCTCATCAAGCAGATTAACGGGCGCGATACTGTTCCCGAACATTACGCCGCGCGGAATTACACTGCCGTAGATACATCGCATTTCGGGGTCATTAGGGAAGGAATGTACCTTGCGACCACCGGTCCGGGTGGTACAGCACAGGGAGCGGTTATTCCCGGTATAGAAATGTGCGGTAAAACAGGCACGGCAGAAAACCCGCATGGCAGACCTCACAGCACGTTCATGGCATTCGCGCCGAAGGATAATCCCCAAATCGCCGTAGCCGTATATATTGAAAATGCAGGTTTTGGCGCTACTTATGCCGCTCCGGTGGCTTCGCTGATGATTGAAAAATACCTGAACGGCGACGTAAAGCGCCCTACATGGAAAGAAGAACGATGTTTGAACTTTAGCATGTATGACAATAGCGAGAACGCTAACTGACGTCATCGAAAATACGCCCCGCTCACACGGGCGCAATTGACTGTGTCGAGGGCTACGCCGTTCAAATTGTCGCTTGCCTGATTTTGAGAACATTCCGTTAGGAATGGCAGTTCGGTAGAAGAGGTCATCCTCCCCGGCACCGGCATTCCGTAGGAATGCAACTACATTACACGACATACGTTGCATTCCTGACGGAATGCGGTGATACTTCGGAATGTCGCATTTCTACCGAACTTTTATCCCTATCGGGATATTCGCGCGACAATTTGAAATGCACCCCATTTTTATATATTTTTGCATTTTTTTCTTAAAACAAAACCATCAATTCATGAAATCAATGACGGGTTTCGGCAAAGCCGAAAGTACGAGCGGTCAGCGAAAGATCATTATTGAAATACGGACGCTTAACAGCAAGCAGGCAGACGTGATCGTGAAGATACCCGCCGCCTATAAAGACAGGGAACCGGAAATACGCAACGAACTCATCAATCGGTTGCAGCGAGGCAAGATCGAACTGTACATTACGATGGAAGACGCGGTTGAAAGCACGGCGACCCAATTCAACGAAGCGGCTGTCGGAAACTGTTACCGGCAGTTAGTCGATATCGCCGCCCGCAATCATATCCCTTTGCCGCCCGATATTCTCAATTCCATTGTACGGTTGCCCGACATGCTGAAACCCGAACATCAGGAACCCAGCGAACATGAGTGGCAACTGCAACTCGAAGGAATACGTCAAGCCTTGCAGCAGGTCAACGATTTTCGCCGACAGGAAGGACTTGCCCTGATGGAGGACATTTCGAGCCGTATCCGGCTGATCGGGTCATACATCGCAGAGATCGAAAAATTTGAACCCCAGCGGATGGAAACCGTCAAGAACCGCCTGCGTCAGAATCTGGTTGAACACGTTGGCGAAAACGCCGTCGACCAGAACCGTTTCGAGCAGGAATTGATTTATTATCTTGATAAAATCGACATCAACGAGGAAAAGGTACGCTTGCGCAATCACTGTACATACTTTGTACAGACGATGAACGAAGGCGACGGGGTAGGGAAAAAACTCGGATTCATCGCCCAGGAAATGGGACGCGAAATCAACACCATCGGTTCCAAAGCCAATCATGCCGAAATGCAGCAAATCGTCATTCAAATGAAAGACGAACTGGAGAAAATAAAAGAACAGATTTTGAATGTATTATAAAAGAACCTCCACACGTCTTTCCGATCCGGTACGCCGCGCCGTCAAGCCTGCCCTGAAAACGGCATGGTGGCTTGCGAGTATCATGATACCGGTATCGTTTGCCGTAACGCTGCTGCAATATTGGGGTATGCTCGATTACGTTGCGCATGTACTTGAGCCGGTTTGCCGGTTATTCGGACTTCGCGGCGAAGCGGCTCTGGTGATCGTTACCTCCTCTCTGATGAATCTCTATGCAAGTATTGCCGTGATACAGTCCATTCCTTTCACGGCACGCGAAATATGTATTCTGGCGCTGATGGGTCTTTTGGCGCATAACCTGATTGTTGAAACCATCGTACAGAAAAAAACCGGATCAAAGGGTCTGCGGATGATCTGCATTCGCTTTGCAGGAGCAGCCGTTGGCGGACTGTTCCTTAATTGGGTACTTCCCGAAAACGATACCATAGAAATGCACGGCTTGGCAAGCGGTCATCCGCCGTTCCCCGAACTGATGCAAAACTGGCTGACAGGAACTTTATGGCTGACGCTCAAATTGGTTTGCATTGTTGTTTCGCTCAATATCCTGCAGCGCATCCTCGAAGAATTTGGCGTGATGGGCGCGCTCTCCCGTTGGGTATCGCCTTTGCTTCGCCCGATGGGTTTACCCGCCAACACCGCATTTCTGTGGATTGTTGCTAACGTAGTGGGCTTAGCCTACGGAGCGGCAATTCTCATCGAACACCGTAAAGAAAACAAAATTTCCGCCGAAGACGCCGACTTGTTGAACCATCATATCGCCCTTTCCCATTCCATGCTCGAAGATACTTCGCTTTTTCTGGCTATTGGCGCAGGTTTGGGATGGATCACCCTGCCGCGCATTGCATTGGCGATTATTGCGGTTTGGATGGCAAGGTGGCTTGGTAGACGGCAACGTTAGCAGCAATGGTTTGAATCTGAACAGTATCTGAACGGATTGCAAATTTTTTCCGACCCATCTATATGACCTTCGCAGTTTTGTCCTGCATATTTTTTTGAGGATTTTTTTATTTTTTCACTTGTTTTAACAACTTTTAAGAAACATAACTTTTATTTTTGCACTTCGTAAAATAACCATTTAAAATCTTAAACTATTTTTGGAGGAATTTTTTATGACCAAAAGAACAGGATTATCTAAAATTTTTATACTCACCTTGTTGGGAGTAGTAATGACGGGCTTGTGCCGCGCGGAAAACCCGAAAGGCGTTACGTTGTACACGCCCTTTACGCAAATATCGGTTCCGCCGGGCGAATCCATTGATTATAGCGTGGATGTGATCAACGGCAACGATGCTGTTGAAAATCTGGAAGTTACCGTATCGGGAATACCCCGTGGCTGGAATTACGAATTGAAATCGGGCGGATGGAAAATCGGGCAGATTTCGGTACTTCCGGGAGAAAAGAAAACCTTGTCGCTCAAAGTGGAAGTACCCATGCAGGTGAACAAGGGATCGTACAGTTTCAGGATCAATGCGGGAAATCATTCGCTTCCGCTGACCGTCGTGGTTTCGGCTCAGGGAACCTACAAGACGGAATTTACTTCCGATCAGCTCAACATGGAAGGACAGGCAAGCGCAACTTTCAACTACAACGCCAACCTGCGCAACCGCACCGCCGAAGATCAGTTATACGCATTGACCGCCAACGCCCCGCGCGGCTGGAACGTATCGTTTCGCGCCAACGGAAAGCAGGTAACATCGGTAGAAGTAGCCCCCAACGCTACAACAAATATCAGCATCGAAGTAAAACCGCCGGCAGCGGTCGAAGAAGGCAAATTTAAGATTCCTGTACGCGCTTTTACGGCGTCCACTTCGGCAGAGTTGGATTTCGAAGCCGTGGTTACCGGTTCATACAGCATGGAACTCACCACGCCGACCGGTTTGCTGAGTTCGGGCATCACAGCGGGCGAAACCAAAAGGATAGAGTTGCAGGTACGTAACACGGGCTCGTCCGAGATGAAAAGCATTGAATTTTCGTCGAGCAAGCCTGTTGACTGGGAGGTAACTTTTGAACCCGACAAGATCGAAACATTGATCGCCAGCGCATCAACCACAGTAACCGCCCTTGTGAAAGCATCGCGCAAAGCGATCCCCGGCGACTATATGGTTAAAATGACCGCACGTACGCCGGAAACGTCCTCATCCGCCGATTTTCGCATGTCCGTAAAAACGTCCATGTTGTGGGGATGGCTCGGCATATTAGTGATTGCTGCCGTGCTGGGCGGCGTGTATTATCTGTTCAGGAAGTACGGAAGGAGGTAGCCTGTGAAGCCAAATGTGATTGAACTGAACGGACTGACCAAAAAATACGGTTCGTTTACGGCGGTAAACGACCTCAATCTGACCATCCGCAAAGGCGAGATATTCGGGTTGCTGGGTCCAAACGGCGCCGGAAAATCAACCACCATCCTGATGATGCTGGGATTGA
>Ga0082212_10010619_pt1 | contig 11765 bp, 14 predicted proteins | sample TergutNt197P3_FD_71548 | JGI IMG/M metagenome (GOLD analysis project Ga0082212, IMG submission 71548) | Neocapritermes taracua P3 segment gut microbial communities from Petit-Saut dam, French Guiana - Nt197 P3 | ecosystem: Host-associated > Arthropoda: Insects > Digestive system > Gut ... | reverse complement strand
TACGCCGTATGTTTCTCCGGTTACATTAAACTCGGCCGTGCCGGGGACATCTCCTTGCAGATTGACCTCGCCTTTATAGCCGACAGCCAGCGCGTAAGTACTGGAAACCGTCACGTCAAGCGTGTATTCGTTGTCCAAGTCAATGGTGACGCTCTGGCCCACGACCCAAATAGCTGAGGTGCGCTCGATATCAGCCAACAGCTTTATCCTGTAGCCGTCATTTCCCAGCCCCAGAGCCTCGCTCAACGCCCCGTCAAAAGACCACGTTGTCCCCTGCTTTACGTCCGAGGCGTCGTAAAGCTCGCAAGTCCCTGGTACATTCGACCACATCACCCCCGCCATCGGCAAGACAAAAGGGGACGGTTCATGCGTCTTGACATCCTCCAGCTCATCCCCCAAGACAAAAGGGGACGGTTCATGCGTCTTCTCGCCCTCTGGCAAAACTAAAGGGGACGGTTCCTCCTGTCTCGCGTCCTCCAGCAAGACAGAGGAACCGTCCCCTTTAGTCTTGCCCTCACCCTCGCTATCGGCAATCTCCCCCTCCAGCAACCCAGAAGCCCCATCCCCCTCCGCTCCATACACCGCCCCAGACCCAAACGTCACCACCGAAAGCACCATCATCGCCGTAATCACTACCGCCCAAACCCTATTCCTAGTCTTCATTTCAAGTCCCTCACTCTCTCTCTATCTCCACTCATCCCTCAGATACCAACCCAACAACCTCTCATAACCAACCCTACAAGCCCTTCAATCCGGTCTCCATGGTGGTATGGTTTCGAATTTTATTTATGAAGCGTGCGCTTCGATGAATCTATCTATACTGTCTATGGTGTATCCGGCTCCGGTCGTGTGTAGTGCATCATAACATTCGATGATGTAATCAAGAGCGCCAAAATTGCGAAATCGCTCGTAAGCTTGTTTTCCGCTTATTTGCTTTTCGGCTTTGTAGATTTCTACACAATATGCCAGAAATTTTATTTCAGGATCCATTATTGTTCCTCCGGCCATGTAATTTTACCTGTCTCAAGCTCCTCTGCAAGCAAGTCATACAGCATTAAAGGGCTTAAGTGCCATAGCTTTGTTTCTTCTATTTCCAGGGTCTCATATAAGTGTGATTCATACAGTAAATCGGCGGCCGCTTTTGCGTCAAGGTCTCGTTCATCCATAAGCCGCTGAATAATCGGTGGGGTTATCGTTGCTAAAAGTGAATGAAGGTTGTCTTGCGTTACCATTAATTCAATCTCCCTTCGGAATATACGACTCGGAATAATTCAGGCAGCGGATTGCTTTTTCGCTTTTGAACACGTACTGGTCATATAGTTCTTTAACTTTAAGCGTTTGAAGTGTTTGTTCCCGGGTCAATATACCAAGAAAATGTAATTGTAACGTTGTAAAAACATCATCGTTTGCCACGGGGCCTATAATGAGATCATATTCAGAGTCCGTCTCTCCTTGAAGGCGATTCTGCTGAACAAAATCCAACCATTCTTCATCGGGGCTGTTAAAACGTAATACTTTCAGGTTTGCAGCCTCATTGTTCTCATCGTAATCGAACACAGAAACAAAACGTGTATCCGTCTTGGTTCTCCTGGCGACTTGAAAGGTAAAACGTTCTGCCTGCTCTTTATTTGATGTCGTGTAAAATCCGAAGCCAAAGTCCAATCGGCGCTGATTTGGCACCAGCATTGGCTTTTTCACAACAACATTACTTCCATGGTACAGAATCATATTTGGATTGTACCATAAAGAACCACATGTTTTATTCCCTCCCTCAAACCTCAAAGCCGGCGCCTTTTGTCTTCCCTCTCAGCTGTAGTGTCCGCGGCAGGACAATATTTGCAGAACATCGCCTTCTATTTTGTATATAAGACGATTTGTTTGATCGATTCGCGCGCTTATCCAACCCGCCAGACCTCCTTTTAGCATTTCCGCTTGGCCCGTTCTCTCGCCGCGTTCGATTGTTTGGATCAAAGAATTTATTTTTTTTATTGTTTTCTTGTCCTGTGTCTGCCAGTAAAGATAATCGTTCCAGGCTTTTTCATGCCAGTCTTTTCTCATTTATCAAGCCTCGATTATTTCATGTGTGACAACATTTCGCCCCGCTTTGAAATCTTCGGCTCGCTCTAATAGATCTTGTTCGGACAGCCGTATAGACGACACCTCAAAAGGCAATTTTTTGTCCCGTACCACAACGCGGGCAAACATATTGAATGCTGTTGAGGGGTTCATGCCAACCTCGGCGCAGAAAACATCAAATTCACGCTTGATGTCCGAATCAATACGTATACTGAAAGTTGAATTTGCCATATCTGTCTCCTTTTGTGTTATTTATTATTTAAATTGTAATAAACACAGGCGCTGCTGTCAAGCCTGATTCCCAAGAAGACAAAAGGGGACGCAAGACGCATGAACCGTCTCCCTTTTGTCTCTTATTCGCCCAGAGTGCTGCCTAGCTTGGCTTTGAATTCGTCTGAGTCGATATAGCTTCCGGTTCCGGACCAGGGGACGAAGCTTAGTGTTCCGTCAAATTTGAGAACGAGGTCGCCCCCGCACAGATATAGTGTGATCACAGCCGGGCGGACGCTGTCCTGCGGGTCGCCGAAAACTTCTATTGTCATTGGCAGCGGGCAGGCGCCTGTATCGGTTGAACTCTGCGACGAGTCGTAGCCTCCGGCGGAGACAGCTACGTCAAACTGTTTGCCGCCCTCAAAGATTGGGTCGCAGTCCGCTCTTAGCTCCGCGTCTGAGGGCGAATCGTCCTTTTGTAAATCAAATGTAAGCGACCGGCCAAAAGCCTCTGAGGACATATCGAAATCTATTGAAACCGGCATGTCAATTCCCTCGAGCATGCTGCTGATGGAGTCGTTGAAGTCGGATTGTGACGAAAGTTTGGCAGAGCCTTCATACACGCCGGCGCCCGGAGGTATTTTCTCGTTGGTCTGGCAGGCGTATATGCTGAAGTAGTAGTTGAGGTAAAAACCTTCCTCACCTTCCCCTTCTTCCTTTGCGATGTCGCGCTGAGCGGCGCCATCCGCAAAGAGGACATAGACGCCCGGCTCCTTCTCCGGCACAGATTCTGGTCCGGGCTCTTGCGATGGGTCGTCCGTGCCCTTCGAATCGTTCTCTTCGCTGCCTCCGCTCGCCGCGCCTCCGCCCGCGCCGCCATCGCCGCCGCCGCACGCGCCCAACATGGCGAGCATCAGGATTGCCGCAAGTATAATTACCAAAAATCTTTTCATTTCCATTATCCCTTTCCCATCGTGACTGGAATTATATCACTTTCACACAGGAACCACACCTGATATGCGATTATACTGCTGAAATAGCGGCCTGCAGATTTTGGAGAGCAGAATTGCGACAAATTTACGCAAATTCGTCGCAGTTTCTGGATTGAAATTCTTAAAAGCAGGATATATTTGTACGTCATTGCGAGCGGAGCGAAGCAATCCGCAATCCTGAGGCCACTTCGCTGCCACGCCGCCCGCAATGACAGAGCCAAGCTTCTTTTTCGCCGCACAGGCGGGGCCGTGCCAATGTTCCCGCGCCCGCACAGGCAGGCTGTGCAACGGTTCCGCGCCACCGCACTAATGCCGGAAAACGCCCAAAACCGAATACATTATGTAATAAAATGAGGGCTTATGGGGAAAAGGTAAACAAAATTTTACTTTTTCGGGCAAGCGAGAAATAGATCCTTGCACGCGCAAGCATACTGGAGTAAAATAGTACACATTAGCCCCGCTCCGTTATGGTACACTATTGAGCGAGAGTCATGCTATTTTGAAAGGAGTTTGTTGTGGAAGAAAAAAAGGAAGTTATAGCTGAGAACAAAACAGAAGACAAAAAAGTCGTGAGCATCGAAACGAAAGACTGGTCAAATCCGTCGCCCGCCGGCCTCGTCGCCTATGCGGTCGCTTGCTATTGTTTTTTCGCTGTTTTCACGGGGAAGGTGGAGGCTTCGGCCCTGCCTTTGCTCGGTTGTTGGTTGGTTGGCGGATTTACGATTCAAATTGTCGTTGGGATTGTTGACCTAAAAAACCGCAATATTGCCGGTGGCAATCTGTTCTTGTTTTTTTCGGGGTTTTTTATGCTGACCGGAGGCCTCGAGATGTTTCTGAAATACAAAGCTATTGTTGACGGCAGTGCGCTTGACACCAGGCTTGACGGCTATGCCTGGCTTGTCCTCTTTTTTATAGTGCTACTGTGGACGCCGGCTTTCTGCACGAAGTTCAGCCTGCTTTCCATCGTCGTCATCGTTCTTGACGTGGGCTTGCCACTGATTGCCTTTTCCGATATGGGCGTAATCCCAAAATCGACGACGATCGTCGCGGCATGGTGCCTGTTGATTTCCGGGAGCGTCGGGATCTATCTCTCATCGGCCATAGTTGTCAACGGGGCGTTCGGCCGGAAGATATACCCGATGCTATGAGCGCTGTGGATCCGTTTCGCGAAGAGGCTGGAGGATAAATCCATTGGGTATATCGATTTTCAGCATCCCCCAAACATGGGTACAGCTCGTTGTCCTGCTCATCCTTGAGTTCATCCTGGGCATCGACAACCTTGTCTTCATCGCGATTACAACCGACCGCCTGCCGGATGAAAAAAAAGTCTACGGGCGCAGGTTCGGCCTCCTTGCGGCCCTCGGCATGCGCATCTTCCTCCTGTGCATTGCCTCGTGGATCATATCCCTGAAGTTTACGCTGTTCACACTGCCTTTCGGGAGCAACGTCATTGACCCCGCAATGTCGGGAAAAGACCTCATCTTCCTGGTCGGCGGCGCATACCTCATCTTCAAGGGCGTGCAGGAGCTCGCCCGCAAAATCAGCCTGAAAGAAGAGGCGGAAAATGCCGGCGCTGGGCAGGGCAGGCCAAAGCTCGGGCTTGCGCAGGCAATCGGAACCATAGCGGTCATGGACGTCGTCTTCTCCCTTGATTCCGTCATCACCGCGGTCGGCATGGCGGATGAGCTGCTCGTCATGATTCTTGCGGTTATAATTGCGGTTATAATTATGATTATTTTCGCGAACCCGATCTCGGAATTCATAAACGCCAATTCCGAAGTCAAGCTGCTTGCGCTTGCTTTCATTGTGCTTGTCGGGGTCAAGCTTGTCGTCAAGTCGCTCGGTTTTGAATTAGTTATAGAAGGAAGCGCCTTTGACGGGTTTGACCTGATGCTGTACGCCGCGCTGGGTTTCTCGCTTATCATCACGGTCTTGCATATGGTCTTTGTCCGCAGGCTTGCTCGGCTGCGAGGCGGCGCGCGGGAAAAGCAGTAGCAGGTTTTCGCTATTCTTCCCTGTATTCGAAACGGTACCCGCTTCTGTATTCAACGCAGATCGACAATGGCGGGTTGTCGCTGATGGAAAGCTTTTTCCTTAGCTTGGATATATGCGTTTTGATGGTGCGCGTATCTTCTATCGCCGGCAGCTTCCATGCCGCTTCATATAATTCTTCAGCCGACAGCGTCTTCCCTTCATTCTGCACGAAGGTCAGGATCAGCGCAAATTCTTTCGGGCTGAGCCCCGCATCTTTTCCGTCGATATACGCCCGGCGCGATGCAATGTCGAGCGTCAGCGGGCCGCGTGATACCGGGCCGGGCTGTAAAGCTTCACGCCGTTTCTCTTCGCGCCTGAGCATGGCGCCCGCCAGGGCCGCCATCGCCTCGGGGTCGTATGGCTTTGTGATATAGTTGTCGCCGCCGCGCGCGGCGCCTTCGATTATATCCGCCGGGGTATTCTTTGCGGACAGAATCAGGATCGGCGCAGAACTCACTTTGTTTATCTCGCTGATAAAGTCGAGGCCTGAGCCGTCCGGCAGCATCAAGTCGAGGATGATCAGGTCGTAATCCCTGCCGCATACGAGCATATCCCGGGCTTCGCCCAGCGTCCGGGCTTTGAAGCAAACTATACTATTATTGGCCCGCGTCAGGACCCGCTCATTTAGCGTGAGCACACTTTCTTCGTCCTCAATCATCAATATCAGCTTTTCATTCATGCTTCATCCCCCCTCAAGCGGCAGGGTGAACCACGCCGTTGTGCCCGCGCCGGGTTCGCTCTCAATGAAGATTTTCCCGCCGTGTGCCTCAACAATCAGCTTGCAAATATACAGGCCCAGCCCTGTGCCGTGGGCGCGGCCCGCTTCTGCGCCCAGATAGCGTTCAAATATGCTACCCTGAAGGTCATTTGGTATGCCCTCGCCGTTGTCCGTAACGGACAGCTTCACATTTCCCGCAGACACCGAGGCGGCAATTACGATCACTCCGTTTATAGTGTGCCGTGAAGCGTTTGCAATCAGGTTCAGGAGGACCTGGCGCAGGCGGTCGGGGTCGGCATATATCCCGGGCAGGTCCGGCGAAAGGTCGAGTTCGATACGGTTTTCATTAGTGTTTATGACCCGGAACTGAATCCCGCTGATTTCTCTTGCAAGCCCGCCAATTGAAACCAATTCCTTTTTAAGGATGAACCCGCCTTGCTCTACGGTCGCAATGTCAAGCAGCTCATCGACAATCCGTTTCATTCTTTCGGACTCGAGTATGATCAAACGCAGGTTGTCGCGCATCTCGTCAAGCCCCTTGGCGTCAATCGGCCAGTCGTCGGCCATGACGCCGTATGAGTGTTTGGCAAACCCGTATACGCTTGTCAGCGGGGTTTTCAGTTCGTGCGACATATTGCCAAGGAACTCGATTTTCAACCGGTTCAGCTCTTCGAGTTTTTGCTGATTGCGATTGTGGATGCGCGTGTATAGAACGAAGATCAGCAGGAGCAGGGCGCTTGACACGACGACGCCTGTAATTACATCAAGCGTATACTCGAATTCCCCGGCGAAAGGCGTGACGGTTTCCGGGCGGAAATATGCGAGAAGGCAGCAAAATATATATAGGGCAAACCCGGCGGTAAGCGCCGCTGCGCGCTCCTTGCCTTTGAGCATGAGGGCTGTGAAAACCAGGGAGAAGACGAAGAAGCACGGCATCCCGCTCCTGTAGCCGCCCGCCGCGAAAAAAAGAATTGGGTAGGCGACAAGGAAAACCGCGACGACGACAATCCAATAACACATATGGTATCGGCCCGTTCTGCGCGCGTAGTGCAGAAAGAAGTATGAGATCGCTGTTATCCCAAAGTTGCCGAAGATGTTTTCCGGCCCCGCTTTTGTAATTATGCTCGAAACCGCGACAAGCACGCCCGCCGCCATTCCCGCGAAGGCGAGCAGGTTGAATGTCTGGACGTCAAGGCCCAGGTCTTCGGCGAAATATTTCCGTAGAACTTTTTCTGTACTAACCGCCGCCAACCCCCTTGCCTTTCATGATCCCAACCTCCTTGCCTTTCGTGGCGTCCTCCCGCCACTGACCCATAGGGGTGTTAGAAGCGGGAACTTCCCTGGAAACGTGATAAATATAATTATAAATCATTTATGATACAATTCCTCCATGGCGATAAATATAAAAATTTTCAAAGACCCGGACGCCGACCCGGTCTCGTGCGAAATCCCCGCGGGGACAACGATCGAGGAATTGCTCGGCGAATACCGCTCGCATCTGCCGTACAGGATCATCACGGCGCGCGTTGACGGCGATGACGTTCCGCTCACCCATGTGCTCAAAAAGGACTGCGGCGTCATTTTTTGCGACATACGGGACAATACAGCAAACCGCAGCTTTCAGCGCGGGCTGTCGCTTCTCTACCTGAAGGCGGTCCGCGATTTGTTTGGGGAGGATGCGCGGGTGTTGATCCGCAATTCCGTCAACAGGGGGATCTTCACGACGATCGACCTGCCGGGCAGTTTTTCGGGGGGCGGGAGCGCCGGGAGCGCCGGTGATGGAGTGACCGCCGGTGGCGCCGGGAACGCCGGGGATTGCGGGGCTGGCGTGGATTGCGCAGGCGAAAAGCACCCGGTGACCGAGCAGGATTTGCGGAAGCTCGAAAAACGGATGTGGCAGCTTGTCGACGCAAACCTTCCGATTGAGGTCACGAAAATCAGCAAGACAGAACTTGTGACATATCTTAAGCATATCGGCTCCGGGGAAAAAGCCGAGCTTCTGAAAAGCGTGCCCGGCCTGAAGTTCATCAATGTATGTAGCCTTGACGGATATAAGAACTATTTCTACGGCATCATGCCGCCGTCGTCGGGCTACGTCTGCCCCTTTGCGCTTGAGCCTGCGCGGGGAGGTGTGCTTCTGCGTTTTCCGCATCCTTCGGATCCGAGCAAACTCTCGATATACAGGCGGGACGCAAAAATATTCGCAGCGTATGAAGAGGAACAGGCAAGGCTTGACGGCCTCAGGCTCAACTACATCAGCGACCTGAACAAAGGGGTTCTGTCAGGCGGCTCTGCGGGCATCATCCACGAGGCCGAGGAGAGGCAGGCGGCGCGGATAGACGAGCTCGCCGGAAAAATCCTTGACGCCGAAAAACGGATCGTCCTTGTCGCCGGCCCGTCGTCTTCGGGGAAGACGACTTTCTCAATGCGGCTCATCGAAGCGCTCGCGGCACGCGGCGGGGCGCCGCCGCTCTATCTCGGCACCGACGACTATTTCCTGAATCGTGAGTTTGCGCCCCGTGATAAAAAAGGCGACTACAACTTCGAGGGGCTCGACGCAATGGACGTTGACCTGTTTGTACGCAATGTGGGCGAACTGCTGTCCGGCAAAACGGCAGACCTTCCCCGGTTTGACTTCATAACAGGTGAGAAGGTTTTCGGGAAACGTAAAACCCGGCTGAAGGACGGGAGGATCGTCATCGTTGAAGGGATTCACGCGCTGAACAAAAAGATGACCGCGGGGATAGACGACGCCGTGAAGTTTAAGATATATATCAGCCCGCTCACCCAGCTGAATATCGACGAGCACAACCGCGTGCCGTCGACGGACGTCCGGCTCATCCGCCGCATGATCCGCGACAACCGCACACGCGGTCGCGACGCCGGCGGAACGATACGCCAGTGGCCAAAAGTCCGGGCCGGCGAGTCCGTGAATATCTTTCCGTACAACAATGAGGCCGACGAGATATTCAACTCAACGCTGGTCTATGAGCTGCCGGTTCTGAAAAAGTACGCAATGCCGCTGCTTGAGAAGATAGAGCCGGGCGACGCCGCGTACGGGCACGCAAAATGGCTGCTCTATTTCCTGTCATTTTTCACGCCCTTCACGGACGAAAGCGCGATCCCGCCCGAATCCATCCTGCGCGAATTTATAGGCGGCAGCCGCTTCGAATAGATAAATAATTGCAAAAAGCAGAACAGGTCCGGAATTCCCGGCTTGTTTCAATTGCATGACAAATACCGGAATGTATTGAAAGGCGAAAACGCCGGAAATACAATTTACACATGGCAAAAAATACACGGATTGCTTTCTTTGTCGTGTGCGACATTGTCTGTTTCAACGCCTCATATTTGCTGGCGTATTTAGTCGGCTCGACTTTAGGCACAACGGAAGCCATGGCGTCCGCGGTGGCGTCCGGTTCGGCGGCGGGCCCGGCGGCGGCTTCCGCGTATTTCGCCGCCTACCCTACCGGCTTCCTGATCCTGATTGCGGTTAAGCTCCTTGCAATGTATGTGTTTTCGGTATACAGGATCATGTTCGAGTATGCGGGCGCCCGTGATTTTCAGCGCGTCGCCCTTTCGCTTGCCGCCAGCACGCTTGCGTCAGTTACGGCGTCTGTGCTCATCGGCATAGAGCCCGCTCTTGTGACGGGCGTCATAGTTTTTTCGTTCATCTTCGACATGGTGTTTGTTATGGCAGTCCGTTTGTTGTATGTACGGCAAACGGGATCGAGAGGGGAACGCGAAGCTGCCGATGACGGGAACCAGCTGAGCCTCAGGCGCAGGTATGCCCCGCAAAGAAAAAGCTCCGGCCGCGTCATGGTTATCGGGGTGGGGCCGGAGGCCGCGGACCTTATTGCGGAAATGCAGGAGAATGAAAGCGCGGGGCGGAAAGCTGAAATCATTATCGATGATGAAAAGACTCACGATGGCGATATGCTTCTTGGTGTTGACGTAGTTGCGGGACGCAGCGAGATCCGCCTTCGAGCGAGGAGGCAGTCGATCGACGAGATTATAATTGCGAAACCCGCTGCGGGGAAAAGGCAGATTGCGGCCCTGCTTCGCGAATGCGTGAAGACGCGGTGCCGGATCAGCATACTGCCTTTTGCGAAGCAGGGGAACACCCCGGGCGCGGCGGCTGTGGCGATTGCGGCCTTTGTCGGCGCTGGCGCGGGCGCGGGCGGGGGCGCGGGCACGGGCACGGGCGCGGGGGCCGGCACGGGTCCTGGCGCAGGCACAGGTACAGGCGCGGCATCGGCGTCGCTTGCCGACCTGCGGAGCCCCACGGTGTCAGACCTGCTCGGCAGGGACAGGCCGCGCGTGGACCATCGCGAGATCGGCGACCATCTGAAAGGCCGTGTCATCCTGGTCACGGGCGGGGCGGGCGTGTTCGGGTCCGAGCTCTGCCGAAGGATCATCCGATACCGGCCGCGCAGGCTCATAGCGCTTGACGCAAGCGAAGACGGGCTCGCAATGCTCGCCGCTGAGCTTGAAGGGTACCATACCGCCGAAACGGAATTCCGGACCGTCGTCGCTTCCGTACGGGACGCGTCCATGATGCGGAGGGCTTTCGGTGCCTTTCGCCCGCACATTGTTTTTCACGCCGCGGAGCTCAAACAGATTCCCCTTGCGCAGACAAACCCCAGGGAAACTTTCCTGACAAATGTCCTCGGGCTCAAGACGGCATGCGACCTTGCCGACGAGTTTTCTGCCGAAAAATTCATACTTTGCTCCACGGTCCGCGCCGCGGAGCCGATGAACGTTGCCGCGGAATGCAAACGGACGGCCGAGCTGTATATCACGGAGAAGAACGAAAAATCGCAAACAACATACGCAGCAGTCCGCTTCCCGAACCTGATAGAAGGGGCCGGAAATGTTATATCGGTTTTCACGGAGCAGATCAAACACGGCGGTCCGCTGACAGTCACAGACAAGGATATAGTGCGGCGCTTCATCAGCGCGGAGGAAAGCGCGCTGCTGACAGTGCGGGCGGCGGCCATCGCGGCGGGCGGGGAAATTTTCGAGATCGGGCCGGGCGAAGCAATCGGCATCCGCGAGCTCGCCGAAGCCATGATCCGGCTTACCGGGAAAATCCCATATGAGGAGATCGACATCGTTGTCACCCAGCTCCGTCCGGGTGAACGGCTTTTTGAAGAAACAGGGGATGACGGCCCGCGCAGTGTTTCGCCGTCAGCGGAGCGCATCTGGGTCACCGAAGACAGCAGCGGGATGAAGCTCCCGCACTGGTCGCAGCTCTGGTGCCAGGAGCCCGACAAGATGGATGATGCCTCGGTGATGGAAATATTGCACCTGATATTTCCGACGTACAAGAACCGGAAAGCAGGCCCGACGATCAGAGGGGAGAAAATCGAGAATGAATAATTTCAATTATAACTATATATCAAGAACCAACCTGAACTCGCGGCAATAGGATACGAGGGGAGAAATCAAGAATGAATAAAGAGATCAAAATCGTATATGAAACCGACGCGTCGGTTTCGGATGAGGCGGAGGGGCTCTCGGCGGCGGCGGACGAAAAAGTCACGAACCTCTATAAAAAGGAAATGGCATATACAGGCTGGGTTGGCTATGCCGACAGTTTTTCCGAGACCGGGCTTGCGGATATACTGAAAACCGCGGACGAAATCGCGTCGCGGTGCAAGTACTGTGTTGTCATCGGCATCGGCGGGTCATACCTGGGGGCGCGGGCCGTGATCGAGGCGGTGACCTCGCGG
>Ga0082212_10010618_pt1 | contig 11765 bp, 8 predicted proteins | sample TergutNt197P3_FD_71548 | JGI IMG/M metagenome (GOLD analysis project Ga0082212, IMG submission 71548) | Neocapritermes taracua P3 segment gut microbial communities from Petit-Saut dam, French Guiana - Nt197 P3 | ecosystem: Host-associated > Arthropoda: Insects > Digestive system > Gut ... | reverse complement strand
GGTTTCCCGCCGCGAACGATATCACCGAAGGGTCGGTCAGGGACTTGAATATCTCCCTGATCGCCGATGGCTTTATATTTTTCATTTTTTCGCTTATTCTATATTCCATATTTTTTGATCCGCCTTTTTATTGATATTCATTTTACAGCAGCGACCGGATAAAATTTACAGCTTCCGTCAAGCCCTGCCTGACAAAAAGGGATACCGCAAACGATCCGAAAACCCAGACAATCGAAAGGGAAACTAAAACCAGCGCCGAATACCCGTGATATTTCCACAATCTCAAATAGTGGTAAAAAAAATAGAAGATGAACAGCCAGGCCGGGAGCACCACGAAAAACATCAGGGCACCGAAAGTCGAAAACACAGTTAGGCAAAACAAAATCGCAAAAAACGGCAGTACCGAGAACATCATGGATTTGCGGGAATGCTTCGGCGCGTCGGGGTCGTCGTAGATCATCAGGAATTTTATCGCCTTTTTGACGCCATCGATCGCAAACTTCAAAAGCAGCCCGAAAATGACCGCGCCTATCACGAAATATATGAATACAGGCATAAATTTTCTATCCCCCGAATATTTGCAATTTAATGCGAGCGGCCTTGCTCCTGCTCCGAGCCGCATTCGCTGCAGCACCCTTGGCATCCGACCTCAAAATCCACGGGCATCCCGTTTTTTTTGTAATAGTCGGCTATCGCGCTTTTCACCGCTTCCTCGGCGAGCACCGAACAGTGGATCTTGGAGGGAGGGAGCCCGTCGAGCGCCTCGACCACCGCCTTGTTCGTGATCGCCAAAGCTTCCTTTATGGATTTGCCGAGTATCATCTCGGTCGCTATGGACGAAGTCGCGATCGCCGCCCCGCAGCCAAAAGTCTTGAATTTTATATCGGTTATGGTATCGTTGTCTATTTTCAGATAAATCTTCATTATGTCGCCGCATTTGGCGTTGCCCACTTCGCCTATGCCATCCGCGTTTTCGATCTCGCCCACATTTCTCGGGTTGGCGAAATGCTCCATCACTTTTTCGCTGTACATAAAATTTCCCTTCTATGAGTTTTTTGCCCCGCAATCAGTCCCATGGAACCATTATACATTATATATCGTTATCATATTTTTGTCAATGGTTTTTTTGTTGACAAAAAATAAAGTTTATGGTATGATGGAATTACACGATGAGATGAAAGGAAAAATATGAAAATGAAAAAAAGAATCGCTGCGGCCATAACATTGCTGCTATTTGCGGCTATGACCCTCGCTTCGTGCAAAGCGGAAGAAAGCGCCGCCAACGAAACCGGGGAAAATCTCGGCGGGCGGACTCTCTCCGAACCCGAATCGCCCGGAGAGACAAAAGCGGATCGCGTCGAACCGGATTTGCCGGATATGGACTTTGGCGGCAAAATATACAGAGCCCTCGGAAATTATGACCCAAGATGGATTCAATTCGTCAATTTTGAAATATATGCGGAAACTATAACCGGCGACCTCGTGAACGATGCAGTGTACAATCGGAACCAAAGGCTTGAAAACAGATACAATGTTCAAATAGAACAGGATTTGCGTGAAAATCCGCATACCGTGCTGCAAAAATCATCGGCTGCCGACGAAGATGCTTACAGTCTTGCTTTCGTTCCGCTGCGCTTCATTCCGCAAATAGCGTCGACGGGAATGTTTTACAATTTGAACTCGCTGAAATATTTGGATTTCGAAAAACCCTGGTGGTACAAAGATGTAAACAGCTCGTTGTCGGTATACGGCAAATTGTATTGCACCACGAGCGATTTCAATTTGATGGACAAGAACAGGACGTATATGCTGGCATTCAACAAAAACATGGCGAATGATTGCGGTTTTGAAAATTTGTACGGCTTGGTTTACAACGGGAAATGGACCGTCGATAAAATGAACGAGCTATGCAGGGGAATTGCCAAGGATTTGGATGGGGACGGGGAAATGACGATTGCTGACCAATGGGCGCTCGGAATGGACCAAACCAATTCTTTCGCCGCGTTCTACAACGGCTGCGACAACTATATAGTCACAAAAGATCCGGGCGGAAATCTCGTGTTGTCGGTCCACAGCGAGCGCACCATATCTTCCATCGATAAAATAATCCCGTTCACGACCGACAAAACGATATCGTATTGGCCCACCGATTTCGTAGGCAAAGTGGACGAGAGCATCCGCCCGTATCTAAGCGTGGATCTATTGTGCCAAGGCCGCCAATTGTTCTCTTCGGTATTCATCCACAGCTTGCAGTATTTCACTCAAAACAGCGATGTAGATTACGGAGTTCTGCCGTTTCCGAAATATGACGAAAATCAAAAGAATTACGTTTCTTTTCCCGATCCTTTCGGAAGCGAGCTGTTTATGATCCCGGCAGCCGTGCAGGATGTCGACTTCGCCGCATTTATGCTTGAAGCGCTTTCGGCAGCCACAAAATACGAAGTTATGCCGTCCTATTATGAAATATCGATAAAAACGAAATACACGACTGACGAAGACAGCCTCAAAATGCTCGATTTGATATTTGGCACGCTGAGGTACGATTTGGGATTCATATATGACTGGGGAGGCGTCGGAACGTTATTCCGGGATACTATTCCAAATAGCGGCGTAAATAATTTCACCTCAAAATATGAAGCTATCGAAAGCAGGGTTTTGAGGGATATGGAAAAAACTATAAATTTATTTAAGGAATTGCCTTAAAGGCGGAAGGAATTTGAATTTATGCAAAACAAAAACATTTTCACGGAAAACGATTTTGATCCCAATGAAGCGATTGCAAATCTTTTGCCCGCGATAAACGGCTGCGGATTGCCGATAAATTTCAAACTTGGCGAATCCTGCGGCTATTTGGATGTAAACTGCGGGAAAGCCGCTTTGACGAATATAGGCGGGGCAATAACCGCAAACGGCGAACGCTTGAATTTGAGCGATTTTTCTTTAAAATCCGCTAGCGGAAAAACCGCCGAATATGTAAACGAAAAATACGGACTTTCATGGATATGGACGGTTTTTGCCCGCGAAAGCGATGTTTTGCTTATGGCGTCCCTAAAAAACAACAGCAATGTCAGCATAACGGTAAAAGAATGGGATTTGCTATCCTGCGACAGGCGAAACGGAAGCCGGATATTCGATTCCTTCTCGGACAAAACCACATTTTTAAGATATGTCGCCTGGGACAGCGGCGTATGGCGCCTAAAAGACTGTACAGGCAACTGCTGCTCCAACAATATCATGCATTTATTCGACCCCGAATCAAATATGACCGCATTGGTCGGCTTTTTGACGATGACCAGAATGAACGTTTTGCATATAGCCAGCATCACGGAAACTGGCGGCATATGCAATTACTGTGCCCGCCTCAATTTCGGCGAATACGAACTGGCCCCGCAGCAAACGTTCAATTCCGAGCTGTGCAGCATAAGTTTCCACGACGACCCATACGCCGCCCTGGAGTTATGGGCGGAAAAAGTAAAAAGCATATATCAGCCGAAATTCAACCTGATTCCGCCAGTCGGCTTAGTCCCTTGCTGGTTTCCGCCAAGAACGGCTGCCGACGCAAAACCTTGGGAACATATTGCCATTGACAACGCAAAGGCGACAAGGGAGCGTCTGCGCGGTTTTGACGTGGGCTACTTTTGGATAAGCATAACTAACCTGCTGGACTATATTCCCGGAAACTGGCTGCACGAAAACAAAAAAGAATTTCCCGGCGGATTGGCGAATTTTTTTAAGCGTTTGGGCGAATTGGGCTTCAAAGGCGGACTCTGGGTATCGCCGTTCTGGTTTTTCGGAGAAGCTGAAAATATGCTCCAAGAACACGCCGGGCATTTGCTGCGCGACAAAGAGGGCGAGCCTATGTGCTGGGAACAGCCATGGGGATCAATCAAATATGACGATGATTTGCCTGTTTACCATATGCACAAATATAACTTCGACGGTTCGCACCCCGATACGATAGAATATGTGCGAAAATTGTTTTCGTATTACAGGGAAATTGGCATCAGGTACTATATGCTCGATTTTCTCGGAGTGGTCGAAAACAGCGTTTTATACGATCCATCGAAAACGGCATACCAAGCCGGATATGAAATATTGCGGACAATAAGCGAAACTGCGGGGGAAGACACGCATATACAGACAGCGGGCGCATCTTCCCCCGGATTCACCGGCGTAATCAATGCCGCGCGGATCGGGCGCGATTTCGGAGAAGGTCGTCCAATAGATGCTTTCCTATCAATTTTTCGCAATGCCACCCACGTGCTGCACGACAATAATTTCGCAAACGGGAAAGGATTCGTGCAGAACATAGCGAGCACATATTTCACGCACCAGAATCTGTACATGAACGACTACAACCTGTTCACGGTGGACAAGCCGTACCCGGTGGAACATGCGCGGATAGTGGCGACGGCGTTCGGGATGGGGGGAGGGAGCCCGCTGATGATCGGGGACAACATGGACACGATAGCAGAGGAGCGGCTGCGGTACCTCAAGGTGTGCCTGCCCAGGACGGCGCACTCGGCGAAGCCAGCGGATCTGTTCGAGCGGGTGGAGCCGCACGAGTACAGCAGGGTGCAGAAGCTGTGGATAGACGCCGGGTGGGAGTCGTACATGGTCGTTGGGGCGTACAATTTCGACGATGGGCCATACGGGCTGACACTCGACTTCGGCAAGCTGGGGCTCGAGCCCGGCGAAAAGTACGTGGTGTACGACTTCTGGAACGAGGAGTACTGCGGGGTGTTCAGGGGCAGCTACCCGTGCTGGCTCGCGCCGGAGAGCTGCAGGCTGTACCGCATAGCGGCGGAGCGGCCGCACCCGTGGCTGCTGTCGACGGACATGCACATACAGCAGGGGTGCTGCGAAATCGTCGATGTCAGCTGGGAGCCGGGGGCGAAGCGGCTCAGGGTGTCGGCGACGCGGCCGGCGGGCGAGAGGGGCAATCTGTTCATCCTCATGCCGAGGGACTACAAGCTGGCGAACTACGCGAACGAGCATCTGCTGAAGGAGCTGCTCGACTTCAAGGTCATCATGCAGGTTCCGGTCGCGTTTGGGAGCGAAACGATGAGTTTCGCATTCGATTTCGAGGAGTTCGATCCTTCTCCGCTATTGTCGCCCGGACACGCGCCGTATGCCTCAAAAGAGGAATGGCTCGACTACATGAAAAAAAATTATCATAAGCAAAACACGCGAGTATTCGAGTGAAACGGCGAATGTATTTCACGCAGTCCGGGAAACCGGGTTTTTGCCAAAAATGTTTGCGCGCCGCCATTGACAAAAAAAGCGCGATGTGATACAATGTGTGAAATGCTATTTGGAGGGTAATTTACAAATATGGGAAACAAAATGAGAATATTGGCATCCTTGCTCTTTGCCGCGGCCCTGTTTGCGTCATGCGGCGGCGGGAACCCGGAGACTCCGATGAAATCCGGAACCGAAAACGAAACGGATGAATCCGGCGGCTTGGCCGATGCCCGCATAAGCGACGATTTGCCGGCGGTGGACTACGGCGGCTATGAATACCGCATACTGACGCAGGGCGCCGGGGCAGACGACACTTCATGGATTGATTTCATGGCCGACGAGTCGCGCAGCGGGGAAGTGCTGAACGATGCGGTATATGCGCGCAACCTCGAAGTGGAAGAGCGTTTCAACATAACTATCAAGCTCACCATGGAAACATACGAAAACATGCCATCCAGCATCAAAAAATCGATAGCAAGCGGCCAGGATGAATGGGATCTGTTCATGGTGCAGATGGTGCAGGGAGGGGCGATGGCGCTAAACGGCGATTTCCTGCCGGTGAACGCGCTTGCGAACGTGGATCTGGGCAAACCCTGGTGGGACAACCAGATAAACAAGTCCTACGTCATAGGCAAAAACGTCATGTTTGCCAACGGGGCGATATCGCCCATGAGCTACTTGTGCACTTCGGCCGTGTTGTTCAACAAGAACCTGTTCGGCAATTACGGGATCGATTATCCATACGACGAAGTGAAAGCCGGCAAATGGACTTTCGATGGAATGCGCCAGACCATAAAAGGCGCAGCGCAAGATTTGAACAGCGACGGAAAGCTGACTCCCGACAGCGATTTTTTCGGGTTCCTCGCTTTTTGCAACGACACGCCCTACAGTTTCTATTACGGGGCGGGGGGCATGATCGTCGAACATGATTTTGAAAACATGCCCTATCTGACGGACGACTTGAACAAGGCCACGACAATCGCGGAAAAATTGTTCGATATCATATGGGGCGGCGACAGCTTTTACCAGGCCACGGGGACGGCCGACGGGCTCAGGGACATGCTTGTGGCTTTCAACGGCGGGCGCAGCCTGTTCACCAGCATTTTGTTCGACCACATAAAAAGGTATTTGGCCGAGATGGAAAACGATTACGGCGTGCTGCCCATACCCAAATTGGACGAAGCCCAACCCAATTACCTTTCGTTTGTCAACGGCGCGTCGCCCATGGTGGCCTTTCCAAGGACCGTAGGCGAAACTGATCGGACCGGCATTGTCCTCGAAGCGCTGGCAAGTTCGTCGTATTACCGCGTCAAGCCGGTTTTGTATGACAACATATTGAAAGTCAGGACCGCGCGCGACGAGGATTCCGAGGAGATGATCGACATAATATTCGCAGACCGCGTGTTCGACATGGGATATTCCTATATGCTGCCGGGATACGGCGCGTTCATGAGGGAGCTGATGGACAAAAAAAGCGTGAACGTCGCCTCGACTTGGGAAAAAAATGAAACAAGCGCCAAAAGGCAGCTTGACAAAATTGTGGATTCGTACCAGCAAAACAATTAGCGATTGGAAGGGTAATTGTTTATGAAACGCAAAATTTTTATCGCGCTCCTGGCCCTGGCCGTATTTTTTGTGCCGATTTCGCTTTCGTGCACGGAAAAAGGCGGCGGATCCGAAAATTCCGGCAGCCCGACGGCGGACGATGGATCCGGAGGGAACGGCACGGGGACGGAAAGCCATGCGGACGCATTGCCGAAGGAAAACTACGGCGGCTACGTTTTCAAGATAATAGGCAGGCACGGCGGAATATTTCTGACCTTCCCCGAGGAGGAGGAAACGGGCGACCCCGTGAACGATGCGCTATACAACCGAAACAGGGCGACGGAGGAATATTTCAATGTGAAAATCAAAAACATCGACTTTTCGGATCAGTTCGAAATAAGCCAAAACGTGAAAAATTCGGTGAACGCTCAGGACGGCGCATATGACATGGTGCTAAATTCATTGACCAACGGATTGGGGACGATCGCCCCGCAGGGACTGCTGTACGATTTGAACTCGATGGACCACCTCCGGCCCGACGAAGAATGGTGGTGCAAATCCCTCTATGACGACATGCAGGTGAACGGCAGGATTTTCTATTCCGCCGGCCCGATATGCCCTTTCTTTTATGATGCCCCGTTTGTGTGCGCATACAACAAAACGCTCGCGGCGGACTTAGACATGGGCAACATAAACCAGCTGGCGCTGAACGGCGAATGGACCGCCGGCAGGCTGTCCGAACTCATAAAGGACGCAAACCGCGACATCAACGGCAACGGGAAAATGGACAGGGAGGACTTCTTCGGGCTCGCCAGCGACCCCACGGTCGGCACGGCGCTCGCATTCGCCTTCGGCCAGAAGATGACCATCCGCGACGACGAGCGGCATTTCAAATTGAATTTTGAAAGCGAAGCCATGGTCAACGCGGTGAATTTGTGCGCCGACATCATACTCGACAAAACTTCTTCGTACAACGGGGCGGTAACCCACAGCGAGGCATATGAGGAAGTGACGCCATTCAAGGACAACAGGGTGATATTTTTGATCGTCCCCATGGGCGTCGTGGACATATATCTGCGGGACATGAAGGACGATTACGGGATAATCCCCCTCCCGAAGCTGGATTCGTCACAGGACAAATACTATTCCTACGGGTTGCCTTTCGGCCCCGTGGGAGCGGGCGTCCCCGTATACTGCGACGCTCCCGAACGCACCGGGCTGATCATGGAGATGATGGCGCAGTTGTCGCATGACATGGTGAGGCCGGCCAAATACGACAATCTGCTGCGGCAAAAAGTGGCGCGGGACGAGGAATCCCAGCAGATGCTGGATTTGATATTTTCAAATATATATTTCGACCTGAACGAGATACAGAACTTCGGGGGAAGCCGCGATTTGGTGAACAACGTAATATATGGCGGACGGGGCGATTTCGTTTCGGGGTACGAGAAGATAAAGGACAAAGCCGAAAAAGACATACAAGAATTGGTGGACGCCTATCTTTCGCTGGAATAATTCAAGTAAATAGAACAGGCGAAAAAAATATTTTTGAAAGGATATGATGGCATGATTCATGAAATCGACACAGGGAAAAGAACCAGCGCGGAAGCTATCAAACAAATATTTTTGACCGAAACAGGCTGCGCGCTCTTCAAAGGCTTTGAAAGGATGGCGAATCTCGGGGATGCAAAGGCAAACCATGAGCGAACGGCCGGGTTCATGGAATCCCACATCGTCTCGGAATATGCGATTTCCTTGGACGCGAAGGCGCCGCTTTCGTTTTTCAGCGAGAGCCTCAACCTCGGAGGCGCGAAAAAAGCGGCCTTTTGGATTTCGGCGGGATTTGGGAACGGTTCCCCCTTGCCCCAGCCCGGGGGCAAATTCAACATTTACGTCAACGATATCTTCTGCCTCGCCATAAGGAACGTGAATTATTCGTTTTACTGGCGCGGCGAAAACAGCGAGTTCGCCTTTGCCATGCGAAGATGCGAAACCGCCCCGCCATATACGGGGATGCAGCTCTCGTCCCTCATCAAAAACGAAGGGCAGGCCGCTTTCGGGATAGGGCTGCTCGTAGTGGACAGCGGCATTTTGGCGGACGGGCGTCCCGCGAAGATAACGGTCGAGCCTGTCAGCGAATACCAAAGCCCGAAATATTTTTATCTTTCGCAGGTCGGCGATGCCGCGTATTATGCGAACATATGGGCCGCGCTCGACATCCTCAAGACAAAGAACATCAAAAAATCGGGCGGGCTCTCGGTCTATTTCGGAGACATACACACCCACTCGGGGCAGGTTCGCGAAAATTCCAGCAACCAGGGCTGCGGCATGGGCAGCATGGAGGACAACTACAGATACGCCAAAGGCCCCGGGGGGCTGCATTTCTATGCGCTCACCGACCATGAATTCCAGATCCTGCCCGACTATGAAGAAAAATATTTCGCCCTCGCCGACATTTACGACAAAGAAGGCGAATTTGCGTGCATCAAGGCTTTCGAGCACACATCGGCCACATACGGGCACAGGAACATTTACTTCAAAGGCAAAGCGAAAGTGATAGATGCCGCCAACGGATGCCCGAATCCGACGCATCCGGCCGATATGTTCGAAACGCTGAAAAGCCAGGGGTATGAGTTTTTCTCGATCCCCCACCATCCATCGAGCTCTTCGCACCCGTTCAACGCCGATCTGCTCCTTGACGAGGACCGCTGCGCCGAAGTGTATTCCGTTTGGGGCTCTTCGGAATATTGGGGGGATTTTCCCAGGGGAGTCTCCGACAGGCATGATCGCTATTGGGTCAGCGATATGCTGAAAACGGGCAGAATTCTTGGAATAGTGGCTTCGTCCGACGGCCACGACGGGCATCCGGGCAACGAAAGCTCCCCGTACCCGAAGCACCAGCACCAGTTCCATTTCTGCGGGAGCGGGCTTTGCGCCGCGCTGTGCGACAGCCTGACGAGGGAAAATGTCTATGAGGCGATAAAAAACAGGCGCTGCTACGCCACCACCGGCGCGCCCATCTTGCTCGACATAGACTGTGGCGGCCATATGATGGGAAGCGTGGTCAAAGGCCAAAAATCCCCGCCCGCCTTTGACATAAGATGCGAAGGCGCGAATTCGCTCCGCGAGATACGCGTCGTCAAAAACGGGAATATAGCCCACGTGCATCCGTGCTGCGGCGCATTCGGAGCGTCCTTCTCCTATGTTGACCGCGAATACGACGGAAAAGATGCGAACTACTACATACGGGTGGTGCAGGCGGACATGGAAAGCGCCTGGTCCTCGCCCTTCTTTTTCAGGCAGGCGGAATGAAACCGACAAAAAAAGAGGTTAGTGGTCATTTTGACCACTAACCAAAAAAAACAAATCATCGGTTCGGCTCAGCGTTTATCCAAAGCCTCCAAGCGTTCCCTGACCAGATCCACATATCCTTTGGCTGTGCCCTGGATCTCAAATCCTTGATATGCCTCCCCTTCGCCCCGGATTTTCAGCGTCCCGAGCGCAGCAAGCGCTTCCGAAGCCTCGCCGAACGCCGAGCGAAGCGGGGGCAGCCTGCGGTTTTCCGGCATTTTTTTGTGCCAGTTCGAATCGTTTTCTATGAGGCAGAGTATTTCGGCCAGCGTTTCAGCCGTGTCGCCGCTTGCGACAAATCCCGCGAATTCCCCGATGACGCCCCTTGGGGAGGCGTCTTTGTCTTTGGCGAACCGGCACATGGCATATGTGTTCAGCTGCCGGGTGACGGTGGCGTTGCCGAGGTTGCCTATCACGCCGTTCATGCCCATTTCGCGGTATGTTTTGACTATTTCGAAGATATACCTCGTTTCAAGCTGGATTCCAGCTCCCGCCCCCGCGCCGTCGTCTATCTCGTCGAGCAAAAAATATGGCCATCCCCAGATATTTTTGACCCCTCTGCCAAAAAGCGCGTCTATGTCTGGTTTCATGGGCCATTTAGGATATTCGCCGAGTTCTTTGTCGTAGCATTGGAGCGCGAGCGTGCGGTAATAGTCGTGGAAAGCCAGCTCGACGCCGACTTCGGCATTTACCAAATCCTCCATGGCGAGGAGCTTTTTGGTCATTTTTGTTTCCTGGAGCCAGAACCCCGCGGCAAACGGGCTGTGGTTTGGCGTTCCGAACGCGGCTATGGCCCAAGGGTTGAGGTTGATTTTTGCGTCTGGGGCTTCCTCCCTGATGACTTCGATAAATTTTTTCGCGAGATACGCGTAGTCTTCGGCTGTGCCCGTGCCCATCTCATCGGTGATCCCCCCAGGATCGCCGGCAAAAATCAAAAACCCGTCGGCGCCGCGGCAGGCTCTCGCCGTTTCGCGCAGCTTGCCGAGGCGTTTTTCCATCCCGGCGGGGTCTTTTGTCGGGTGGAACAGATCCTTGAACATATCCGGCCCGGAAAAATTCGAAAGCAGCAGTATATATGCCTTGAAGCCTTCCCTTTGCGCGGACTGCGCGGCCTCCGCCAGCTTCGCGTTGTCTTTTTCGCGCCCTGCGGGATCGTTGCCCACCGCCCCGCTTGCAAGCTGGATGGTGTTGACCCCGCAGGATTTCCAGAAGCCATACATCAAAGATGGCGGGGCATAGCTGTATATGCCTATCGTTTCAATGCCCATGATTCAACAAAGCTCCTTTCCTATAAAACTTTTTTTGCGAACATGGCGTTTTCGGCGAGCATGTCCTTGTGCTTTTGGTAAACCCCCACAACCGCGAAATCGCCCGGCTTTATGTTCTCAAAAGTCTCTTTGATCACGTTTTCCGCCACGGCGGGCATATCTTCCGGGGATTTTTCGTGGAACACCTGCCCCCCGGCGAATATCTTGTACACCAAAAACGGCTTTTGGACTTTTTTTGCCACTTCGTACATCAAGAACCTGTCGTTCGGGTAGAACACGAGGCTCTTTGGCTTGCCCGTTATGAAGCTGCTCTCCTCGCGGTTGTTTTTGCGCGCGTTGTACAGGCAGGCCAGATAG
>Ga0082212_10010617_pt1 | contig 11766 bp, 12 predicted proteins | sample TergutNt197P3_FD_71548 | JGI IMG/M metagenome (GOLD analysis project Ga0082212, IMG submission 71548) | Neocapritermes taracua P3 segment gut microbial communities from Petit-Saut dam, French Guiana - Nt197 P3 | ecosystem: Host-associated > Arthropoda: Insects > Digestive system > Gut ... | reverse complement strand
CATTGAAGACGCCCGAATCAATTCCGAACTCAATGGAATTACCAATACCCTGTTTTTTGCGGGCGATATGAAAGATCTACTGAACGAGACTTTTATCGAAGAATACGATCGTCCGGACGTTATCATCACAGACCCGCCTCGTGCAGGGATGCATGATGATGTGATAAAAACGATATTATTCGCCGAGCCGCAACGAATCGTATATGTCAGTTGCAATCCGGCTACGCAAGCCCGCGACTTGAATGCCTTAGACAGTCTTTACAAAGTGGAAAAAGTGCAACCGGTCGATATGTTTCCGCATACCCATCATGTCGAAAATATTGTTTTGTTGGGGAAAAGATAAAACTTTTTATCGGTACATTGCCCGAAAGAAAAATGTAGACAAATGAAATTGATCATCAATGTTATAGCTATGTTTTTCATATATTCTTTATTATTTTATTAACTTATAAGACAAACTGTCTATCGTGTTTAGTGTTTCAATATCGGCCCACCTGCCGCCTGCTAAAACAGAATAATTGTATTCTTCATTGAATAATTCTGATAGCGCCGGATCTATTTGGAGGATGATATGCACTCTTGCAAATACATTGTGGGCAAATCCTGACCATCGAAAATATTTTGAATAGTTATGTTTTTCCTGATACCCAATCAAAAGACTTTTCAATACTTTTTTCAGCGTTTCTTTCGATGAATTGCCGTGAAGCTCCGAATAGCTTAATAGAATTTCTAATGTAGAAATATGCATAATAGAATAGCCAATATCTAAATCTGTAGAATTACTTACTTTATCGGGGAAACTTTGAATTTCCAAAAGATAATGACTGAGTAAATTATTTACGGCATTTTCTCTTTTGGATAATTCCCTCATACCGTTAAAATTATCAAATAACCTGCTCAATCCATCATTTAAATTATTAAAAGCCAAGACATCATACAATAAAGGATATTGCAGGCAGAGCTCGGTTAAATTATCTGTTGTCAAACAAAACAATACATCTTCAGGAATTTGACAGGCATCTATCATCTCTCCACTGTTTTTGTATTCCTTCCATTCTTCTGTTCCGGGCTTTACCGGATAGTCCCACGATTGTGCAAATGCGCACTCATCCTGCGGTTCTTCGGGTTCATCTCCTGCGGGCAAATTTTGATTGCAGGACCAAAGCAGACAGCAGGAAATATAAATAAATAGTTTTTTCATAATTACTACTGCTTTATTAACTGATAAGACAAACTATCTATTGCGTTTAATATTTCAACATCGGGCACCCTGCCGCCAAACAAAACCGAATTATATTCTTCATTGAATATTTCTGATAGTGCAGGATCTATTTGGAGGATGATATGCACTCTTGCAAATAAATCGCTCTGACCATCAATTAAACTGTTAAAAGCCAAAACATTATATAGTATTGGATATTGCAAACACAATACAGTCAAATCATCGGTATTGATATTCGGCAAAATATCTTCCGGCACTTGACACACATCTATTTTTGCTTTATAGTTCTTTAATTTCTTCCATTCTTCTGTTCTGGGTTTTACCGGATACTCCCATAGCAATTTTTCTTGAGCGTATGTAATAAAAGAAAGAAAAACAAAAAAAGTTATCAATAGCACTGAAAATATACGTTTCATGTCACTTTGTTTTTACTTTGTTAAAACCATCCGTTTCGTATCCACCCGATTGTCGTCGCAAATCAGGGAGTAGAGATAGACGCCTGCCGACAGGGAGCCGCCTTCGATGGTTACGCTGCCGGCGCCTGCGGTGTTGGAGAGCGGTACTTGTTGAACAACGCTTCCCGCTGTATTGGTAATAACAATCTGCGCCGAGCTGAAAGTTTGCGGCAAGGAATAGCGGATAACCGTAGATTGACCGAAAGGATTCGGAACGTTTTGCTGCAGGGAAGCGCCAACAACCTTGGTTTGCGATAATCCGGTGATAGAAGTGTCGCTTATTTCCACTTCTCAATGAATTCGATTCCTTATCCAGCAACTGATAAACCAATCCGGTCAATTCATTCACCTGTTCCTGCAAACGGTCGTTTTGCTCGCTGAGTTCCTGAACGGCTTTCACCAAAGGAACCACAAATTCGGCATAACGCAAAGCATAAATACCATTTTCGTCCACATCCACTCCACTGAAATCGTAATCAAGGCTTTTTGCTGTTTTTTCCACATCCTGCGCCACAAACCCTGTCTGTATCTGTTGTTGTTTAGATTCTCTTGCTTTTCTTTTTATGTCTATTAACTCTTGTGGCAAATCCATATCGTTTCTTTCTATTTTGTCAATGCCCAATAAATTGTCAACATCGATCCATCCCCAACTGCTGTGTTTCTACTGCCGGTCGTATTGTTTGAAAGCGAACTATTACCAATAACAGTATTATTCAAACCATTTGTTATATTAGGCAAAGTCCCGTATCCAAATGACACGTTGGAATTTGTTGAATGGCCTGTAAATCCTGCCAAAGTGTTGTTCACCTTGAGAGTGATGGGAACATTGCTGGCAGTAGTACAAAAAAAATTGGATGCACTTCCCAAATAAACATTCCCTGTAATACGTGCATCACCGGTAACATCCATTCTGTATTGCGGACTCGCCGTTCCTATCCCTACCTGTCCCGAAGAATTAACTTTAAGTTGTGCTGATGCATTTGTTATTAAAGCAAAAGTGATAAGTAATACAATAATTTTTTTCATGATAATCGTTGTTTTGTCGTTAGTATTAAATTTAAGACAAAGGTAATATAAAAAAGATTCACTCAAATATTTTCAGTTAAATATTGTTAAAAATCGATTGAGTATCTACAATTTTTATTTGTTTGTGTGTAATCCGAAAATTTAATGTTACCTTTGTTCTGATACTAGAATAGTATACAATTTTTTAACAAACCCTCTAAGCAGGTAATGTAAATATTTCTAACAGATTGAATGGAGCAATTTTTGCAGCAACTTAACGAAAATCAGCGTGAAGCGGTTCTATATAACGAAGGCCCCAGTTTGGTAATCGCCGGTGCAGGTTCGGGAAAAACCCGCGTATTGACCTACAAAATTGCTTACCTGTTGAAGAACGGTATTGCTCCCTATACCATTTTAGCCCTGACATTTACCAACAAAGCCGCCCGCGAAATGAAATCCCGGATTGCGGGACTTGTAGATGAAGATACTGCCCGCCGTCTGTGGATGGGTACTTTTCATTCCATATTTTCACGTATTTTACGTAGGGAAGCGGATAAATTGGGCGGCTATCGTTCGGATTTTACTATCTATGATGCCCAAGATTCCAAAAACTTGATTAAGGCAATCATCAAGGAAAAGGAGTTAGACGATAAACTCTATAAACCGGCAACTGTTCAAGCCCGGATTTCAAGAGCAAAAAATGTCTTAATTACTCCCGAAATGTATTTGAAAGACAGGGAATTGACGGCTAACGACCACTTTCTTCGTTTGGATAGAATCGGCGAGATATATTCTGCTTACTGGAACCGCTGCCGCACATCGGGCGTGATGGATTTCGACGACCTTTTGTTATATACTTATCTACTTTTCAAAGACAATCCCGACATTATCGAACGCTACCGCAATCAGTTCCGGTTTGTCTTGGTCGATGAATATCAAGATACCAATCCGGTTCAACACGAGATTGTTCGCCAATTGGCACAGGAACACCGCCGGGTTTGCGTGGTTGGCGATGATGCCCAAAGTATTTACTCTTTTCGGGGAGCCACCATCGGAAATATTCTGAATTTCCAAAAAACATATCCCGAAAGCAAACTGTTTAAGTTGGAACAAAACTATCGTTCTACAAAAACCATTGTGAATGCGGCAAATTCATTGATAGAAAAGAACAAAGAGCAAATCCACAAAACCATTTTTTCCAAAAAGGCGGCAGGAGAAAAAATCCGGCTCATCGGCGCTTATTCCGATTATGAAGAAGGATATACGGTCGCTTCTCGGATTGCCGAAATGCGAATGCTCCAGTCCTGCGAATATCAAGATTTTGTTATATTGTATCGTACCAATGCCCAGAGCCGTATTTTTGAAGAAGCCTTGCGTAAAATAAATATTCCCTACCGGATTTACGGCGGATTGTCTTTTTATCAGCGAAAAGAAGTGAAAGACGTGATTGCTTATATGCGGCTCATCACAAATCCCAATGATGAAGAGGCATTTAAGCGGGTCATTAACTATCCGGCTCGTGGAATCGGCGATACGACTTTGAATAAAATTATTTCCGCAGCAAGCCTACAAGGAGTCAGTCTTTGGGAGGTACTGTCGCGTCCGTTGGATTACAATTTGAACATCAATAGCGGAACCGCAAAGAAATTGGAAGGTTTCCGAGGTTTAATTGACAATCTCGTTGCGAACAGTGCTACTCAAAATGCTTATGAACTGGGCAGTGGGCTTGTGAGACAAACCGGACTGCTTACCGAACTTTATAACGACAGGACGCCCGAAGGATTAAGCCGCGTGCAAAACGTGGAAGAGTTGGTCAATAGTTTGCACGAATTTGTTTCTACCCGCTTGGAAGAAGGCAGGGAAGATGTGAAATTGGGCGATTTTTTGGCGGAGATTTCTCTGTTGACCGATCAGGATACGGATAAAAATGAACAATCAAGCCGCGTAACGATGATGACTATTCATTCCGCTAAGGGATTGGAGTTCAGAAATGTATTTGTGGTTGGTTTGGAGGAGAATTTATTTCCCTCCGAGCGTTGTGAGAATAACCCTAAAGAGTTGGAAGAAGAACGTCGCTTGTTCTACGTAGCCATCACGCGTGCCGAAGAAAACCTTATGCTGACATTCGCCAAAAGCCGTTTCCGCAACGGACAATCCTGGATGTGTGCTCCCAGCCGGTTTGTGTATGATATTGACCCTGTTTATTTCACCTCTCCCCCGGCCCCTCTCCACAGAGAGAGGGGAGATAGCAGGATGACCTCACCCCCGACTTCTCTCCACAGGGAGAGGGGAGTTGAATTTAATGTCATCCCGCGCTTGACGCGGGATCCCCTGAAAAAGGATACCAATTATCAGGGGATTGCAGGTCAAGCCCGCAATGACAAAAAGCCCCTGTCAGTCGGCAACACCATTCGCCACGAACGGTTTGGGTTGGGGAAAGTAACAGAACTGACCGGCGATAACGAAAATGCCAGGGCAACCGTCGAATTTGAAAGTTTCGGACGAAAACAACTCTTATTGAAATTTGCGAAATTTGATATTGTCGGATAGAAATACAAACAGAAAGATGATTGATATACACAAAATACCTTCTCCCGCTTATGTTTTGGACGAAGCGCTTCTCCGGAAAAATCTTTCGTTAATCCGTTCGGTCAAAGAGCGGGCAGGGGTAACGATTATCCTCGCATTCAAAGCATTTGCTTTGTGGAAAGTTTTTCCGATTATCAAGGAATACATCGCTTGCTCTACGGCGAGTTCCCTTTGGGAGGCTCAACTCGCGTGGGAAGAAATGGGCAGTAAGGCACATACCTATTCGCCGGCTTATACTGAAAAAGATTTTCCGGTCATCAAGGCTTGCAGTTCGCATATCACCTTCAATTCGCTTTCGCAATTCCGGCGTTTCTATGGCGATACGCTCGACAATCCCACTCACATATCTTGCGGATTACGGATTAATCCGGAATATTCCGAAGTAACTACCGATTTATACAATCCGGCTGCTCCGGGTTCTCGTCTGGGTATCATTCGGGAAGAATTGGGTGAAAAATTGCCCGAAGGAGTCGAAGGATTGCATTTCCATACCTTGTGCGAATCGTCTTCTTATGCTTTGGAAAACACCTTGAAACAGGTAGAGGCTAAATTCGGCGACCTGCTTCCGCAAATTCGTTGGCTGAATATGGGTGGCGGACACTTGATGACCCGCGATGATTATGATTTGGAACACCTCATCGAACTTTTACAAAATTTCAAGAAAAAATATCCGAATTTGGAAATCATTTTAGAACCGGGTGCGGCTTTTGTTTGGCAGACAGGTGTTTTGGTTTCTTCCGTAGTGGATATTGTGGAAAACAAAGGAATAAAGACGGCAATCCTTGATGTATCGTTTACCTGTCACATGCCCGATTGTTTGGAAATGCCCTACAAACCGGTGGTTAGCGGGGCTTATCAGGAGGCAAAAGCGGATAAGCCGACTTATCGTCTGGGTGGAAATTCCTGTTTGAGCGGCGATTATATGGGCGATTGGTCGTTCGATAAGGAATTACAAATCGGCGACCGGATTGTGTTTGAAGATATGATACACTACACGATTGTCAAGACTTCGATGTTTAATGGTATTCCTCACCCGGATTTGTGTTTGTGGAAAGCAGACGGCTCGCTGGAAATTCTTCGCCGTTTCAATTACGAAGATTATAAAAACCGTATGAGTTAATCATATATAAATATGGATAATTATTTATATCATCTATTATTAACCGAAATACAAAAAGCGTTTGCCAAGAAATCGACTATGGTAAACACCTTGGCTGATATTCTGAACATTGAAAAAGGAGCGGTTTATCGAAGACTCCGGCAGGAAGTCCCTTTTACTTTCAATGAAATTGCGATTATTACCAAGCATTTGAAGATTTCGTTAGATAATCTGATTGGTATAGAGGTGAAAAAAAGCGCTCCGGCACGCTTGCGGCTACCTGATTTTATTGCCCCGCAAGAAGAAGATTACAAAATATTGGGTAATTTTTCTAAATTTCTCCGGAAAGTCAATCAAATGGAAAATTCGGAAGTGGCTTCCGTATCCAATATATTGCCCCAAGATCTTTTTTTTGAATTCCGCTATCTCTTTATATTTTATATGTTTAAATGGAATTATCATTATAACAACGACAAAGTAAAACCTTTTCATCAAATAGCCATTTTGCCGGAAATGAACAAATATCTGTCGGAGTTTGCGATGGAAATACGGAAATTCAATAAAATTTCTTACGTTTTCGACAGTAAAATGTTTCGCATATTGGTCAATGATATTATTTATTTTAACAGCATTCGGCTGATAACAAAGGAAGAAGTAACAAAACTCAAAGAAGATTTGCTTTCTATGCTGGATTCTTTGGAGCAAATGGCGATAACCGGTCAGTTCAAAGAAACGGGCAAGCCTGTAAATCTGTATATTTCCGACATTGCCATTACCACAAATTATACCTATTTGGAAGCGGAAAACGTACATTTCAGTATGGTAAAAACTTTCACGTTATCGTCTGTAACTTCGTTAGATGAAAAAATGTTTGAGAGAATGAAAAAATGGATACATTCCTTAATCAAACTTTCTACCTTGATTACATTGACGAACGAAAGGCAAAGGGTTTTGTATTTTGAAAAACAGCGCAAAATTGTAAATGAATTGTAGAAATTCAATAAATATGCTACCTTTTTTGCATTTTTATTTTGTGGATTAAAAATATTGTTATACTTTTACGCTTCTATTAGAGATAATACATATTAAATAATTCTATAAATCGAGAAAATCAATAGATAGTGAAAAGAAAAATAGAAAATATACTGCAAAATTGGGGCAAAAAAGAAGACCATTTGCCGTTTATGCTCATCGGTGCAAGACAAACAGGTAAGACATATATTCTTCAGAAATTTGTTCATTCGGCAGGTTTTGAAAATATTGTAGAAATCAATTTCTACGAAAAAACAATTTACAAAGATTTTTTTTCAAAATCGCTCAACCCTCAAGATATAGTTCACGAGATTGAACTTTATTTACAGAAACCGCTTTCGCCCGAAAATACTATTTTTTTCTTCGACGAAATTCAGGATTGTGAACAAGCAATCGCCTCATTAAAATTCTTTGCAGAGTCAAAAAAACAATACCACATTGTTTGTGCAGGAAGTTTGCTTGGCGTAAAAATCAATCGCCTTAAAACACCGTTCCCTGTTGGTAAAGTACAAATAGAGTACCTTTATCCGATGGATTTCGAGGAATTTTTATGGGCAACAAACAAAGAAATGCTTGCAGACGAAATTCGCAAATGTTTTGACACAAACAAACCACTGTCGAATATCATTCACGAAAAATCGCTTGACACCTACAAACAGTACCTTTGCATTGGCGGTATGCCTGCCGTTGTTGCCGATTATATCAAAAACGAACAAAATCTTGTCCGTACCGACACTTCCATTATCAGAGATATTATTACAGGATATTTGGCAGATATGACAAAATATTCCGAGAATATTAACTCGTTGAAAATTCACAGTGTTTTCAATTCTATTCCCGCACAATTAGCAAAAGAAAAACACAAATTTCAGTACAAATTAGTTGAAATCAATGGAAAAAAAGAAAAGTATGAAACCGCAATAGAATGGCTTTTACAGGCAGGAATTTTATTAAAAGTTCAACGGATTGGCAAACCGCAAATTCCGATGTTAATTGACGAAAACCAAAATTCATTCAAACTGTATTTGCTTGATGTCGGAATTTCTAACAAGTTGGCAAGGATAGAAATTTCTAATATCCTGCAAGAAAAAATCGACTATATTGGCGCTATAACAGAAACTTATGTAGCACAACAATTTACAGCGAATAGACGTAAACTCTGTTATTGGACTTCGGGCAATACTGCCGAAGTAGATTATCTGTTGCAAACCGAAGACGGAATAATACCTTGCGAAGTAAAATCAGATGTCAATGTTATTTCAAAAAGTTTGAATGTTTATGTGGCAAAATACAAGCCAAAGTACGCAATACGAATTTCGGCAAAGAATTTTGGTTATGAAAATAACATAAAATCAGTACCTTTGTATGCTGTATATTGCATATAAAATACAGAATAACAACAATATATAAATAAATTTTTATGTCCACTTATTCAGAAAATAATGCAGCAATCACTACCCAAAGGCTGATTGAAATGAAGCGGAAAGGCGAAAAAATTTCTATGCTCACCGCCTATGATTATCCGATGGCTACCATTATAGATGCCGCCGGAATAGATGTGATTTTGGTAGGCGACTCTGTCTCTAATGTGATGGCGGTGAATACCACAAAAATTCCAATCACCTTATAACAAATCATTTACCACGCAAAGTCGGTAAGGAAAGCGGTCAAAAGAGCCTTGCTCTATGTCGATATGCCTTTTGGCATTTATCAGGTGAATTTCCAAACGAAAGAGAATCCTACGGATAGCCGGAATAGCGTTTTAAATAAAAAAAAGGCGGAATCTCGTTATACCAACGCAATATCCGCCATCATCAGACTTATGAAATTTATACGCAGTGCAAATTTCCGGAAAAAAATCATATTCTACATGCCAATCGGCGAAAATGTTTATTATTTTATGATAAATAAATGAAAAATATATTTCATAATATGACACTATTTTTTTCGAAAAGTTTCGGAGCTCAAAATATGATTATTTTTATTTGAATAATCATAATAAGGTATTATTTTGCTGTTATCTGTTCAGTTTTGACGATTTAAAAATAATTGGAAAATTTATTAAAGTTCGTAATTCAGCCGCCTGCTTTCATCTTCTGCTGATTTTTTAGAATAAAATATATTTTTAAAGTACATTTTACCCAATCTATTCCTTTTTGAATAACTTTCATAGGTATCGGTATCCGGATTAAAATCCGGACGCCAAACGTATCGTGGACTGATGTAGCAATAAGTTATCTGTACTACAGAACTATTGCCCCTTCTTTCCTTCAACAAATCAGCTTTTCCGGGAGCGATACAAATGATTCCTTTGTCTTTGCATTGTTTTTTCAGTTTCTCAATAATTTGATCGTACCGGCTATAAATTTCTTCCCATGAAAAGTGCTTATAATCTGTATTCCCAAGAGGTTGAATAGGTCGCAGTTGTAGAATATCGAATTTGTAATTTCCAAAAATATCAAAAAAAGATTGAAGCTCTTCCACATTATCTTTGTTGATGGTATAGTTTAACCGTATTTTTATATTGGGAAATGCCTCTTTGACAGCGGTTAAAATTTTCATTGCTTCCAAAAACTTTTCATAGGAAGCCCCCTCCATAAAATACTCGTATGATTCTTTCGATACGCCATGTATAGACAGCGTGAACTCATCTATTCCGGCATTGGCTAATTTCCACCAATCATCATGAGAGAATAAAGTGGCGTTGGTAGTCATGGAAATATAAGGTACTTTGTGGTGTTTTCCCAATCGGATTAATTCTGTATTGTGTGGAAAAAGAGAAGGTTCTGCGCCACAGCCAATTTGCAGTTTCAAGGCTCTGTGGAATAATGCATCTGCTATCTTGGACAAATCTTCTTTTTTCAAAATTCCTTTCATGGTTTTTTTCTTTTCCGGATCGCTGAAATAACACATTTTACAGCGTAAATTACAGGCAAGTAGCGGATCCATAAAAATTCCCAGATACCTTTTTTGCATAATATGCAAAATAAAGATTCCCATTCGTTTGATGAAAGGAACTTGCACCCATTGGTTTAATTTCAAAAGAAAATATATGTTCATATAAAGCGATTAAATTTGGCCGTAAAATACCAAATAATAAAAATATACTGAGAAGCAAAGTTAGCATAAAATCCCAAATTATACAAAAACGGATAAAATTATGCCGGATTGCTTCATCCCGCCACGCCACGCTCGCGGCTAAAGGCCGCGATTCGTAACGACACTAAAATATTGTATTCGTCATCGGTAGCGGAGCGAAGCAATCCGGAAAATTTATACATAAAAGATAGAAAAAATACAGGCAGATAATATTTAATTTCACCTCTAAATCCCTCCTCCTGCTAAAAAAAAATCCCAAAAAAATTGCACAGTAATTTTTTGTTCTTACCTTTGCCAAAAATTAACTAAATGATTAAATAAAACGATTAAATTAAATAATTAAAGAAATTTATTAAACTAAAATGTTAAACAATGGAATTAAAAACAGGAAACACGGAACAACTGATTCTTGAAGTGGCTGAAAAACTCTTTATAGAAAAGGGATATACAGGAACAAGAACAGCAGAAATCGCTAATGAAGCCGGAGTGAATCAAGCGCTTTTGCATTACTATTTTCGTACAAAGGAAAATCTTTTCAATCAAATATTTGAGCAAAAAGCGACTCAATTGTTGGAATGTTTTTCGATGTCCGTAGATAATGACTCCGCTTTTTTTGAAGAATTAAAAGCCGGAATAGAAGCCCATTTTGAGATTCTCAGCAAAAGTCCGGGCTTGCCGCTTTTTATATTAAGGGAAGTCGTTTCGGATAAAAACAGGAAGGATTTTATTATGAAAAATCTACTGCCGACGGGAATGGAATTGTATAAAAAACTGAAAGTCGCTATTCGTAGAGAGGCGCGAAGAGGGCGTATTCGTCCGGTAAGGACATTTGATTTGCTGTTCAACGTTGTATCTTTGAACGTGTTTGCTTTTGTAGCCGCTCAACTTCTTTTCGATACGAATGCGGAGGAAGAGCGAAAAAATCTGCGGAAATTTTTAGAAGAGCGAAAAAGGAACAATATAAAATTAATTATAAATAGTTTAAAACCTTAAAACTAAATATGAAACGAACTATCTGTATGCTTATTTTACTGTGCGGATATTTATCTGTTTACGCACAACTGACGCTCGATGACTGCTACGTGAAGGCGCAAGCCAACTATCCGCTAATCAGGCAGTATGAACTGATTGAAAAGTCGAGGGACTACAATTTGTCGAATGCCGGCAAGGGCTATTTGCCGCAGATTACCTTTTCGGCAAAGGCATCGTATCAGTCGGAAGTAACCGAAGTTCCGATTGCCGTTCCCGGAATAAAAGGTATGAAC
>Ga0082212_10010616_pt1 | contig 11767 bp, 7 predicted proteins | sample TergutNt197P3_FD_71548 | JGI IMG/M metagenome (GOLD analysis project Ga0082212, IMG submission 71548) | Neocapritermes taracua P3 segment gut microbial communities from Petit-Saut dam, French Guiana - Nt197 P3 | ecosystem: Host-associated > Arthropoda: Insects > Digestive system > Gut ... | reverse complement strand
TCGTCAACTTCCCGCTCAAGTATGATCTGTCCTCATCTGTCATTTCGACAATGTCCAGCTCTTCTTCCGGCTTGACAGACTCGATAAACGCCCGGAGCGAGTCGAGAAACGCGGGAGTATCCGACGCGACGCCTTCTGTGTTCCCGTCGCGGCCCGTCTGTTCCAGTTTAAGCGCCGCAGCCGAAAGGTCTGTTTCACCTATGTTCGCCAGCGCGCTCTTCATGCCGTGGACATGTATGACATACGCGCGCATATCCTCTTCGCTGTACGCGCCGTTCCTGCTAATTATTTCGTCTAACACTGCCAGCGATTTTTCCGCGTCACGCAGGAATACTTCGGCTATTTGCGGGTCGAGCCCGTGTTCCGGCGTTTCGCCGGTCTGAATTTCCCCTGCCTGCTGCCCGTCTGCCAGGCTTTCGCTTTCACCTGCGTTACTCCTTGCGGCTTCCAGCACTTCCGGCGGCTGTTTATCGCGTATAATCTTGTTGAGGACGTTGTTGAGCTGCCTTACGTCGATTGGTTTTGAGATAAAATCGTCGAACCCGCTGCTTAAAAACATCTCCGCCTGTCCTGCGACGGCGTTTGCAGTCAGTGCGACTATGGGTTCCGTATAGCCTTCTTTGCGCAGTATCCCCGTGGCTTCTATGCCATCCATGACAGGCATCATGTGATCCATGAAGATTATATCATATACATTGCCGCTGCGCACTTTTCCGATCGCTTCCTGTCCGCTGCCTGCTGAGTCGATTTTCAGCCCGTACGGGGTCATCAGCCCCTTGGCGACGTATATGTTCGTTTCGACGTCGTCGACTATCAGTACGCTGCCGTAAGGCATAGGTTCGCGCGTGATCTGCAGGCGCGTCATTTGCGACCTGCTGCTTGTGCGAAATTTTTGCAGGTTATCGGCAACGTCCCTGCCGATCGTCTGCGCGCCTTCCCTGCCCTGGGGAATTTGCACCGTAAATATGGAGCCTTTTCCGGGCTCGCTTTCGACGAATATTTCGCCGTTCATCAGCTTGATCAGTTTTTGCGTAATGCTCATTCCGAGCCCCGTGCCTTCGGTGGTGCGGTTGGCTTCCATGTTGAACCTGGAATACTCGTCAAACAGTTTGGCGACCTGGTCCTCCGTCATGCCCTGACCCGTATCGCTGACCTCGAACACGATCAGCGTTTCGTCGCCTTCGTTTGGTTGCCCCGATACGGACAGCGTCACCGTGCCTTCCGCCGTATATTTGAACGCGTTCGAAAGCAGGTTGTTCAATATCTGTTTCACTCGGAGCTCGTCGCCCATCAGGCTCGCGGGCAGTTTTTCGTCCACGTTCAGCAGAAATTCTATAGGCTTGCTGCCTATCCTCATCATGTTGAGCTGCGAGGTGTCGTTGATAAGGCTTGCGGTTTCATATCTCGCGATTATCAGCTCAAGCTTGCCCGCCTCGATTTTGGACAGGTCGAGTATATCGTTTATGATGCCAAGGAGCAGCTCACCCGAGCTGTAGATTTTTCCGAGCGCTTCCTGTACGGGCTGCTCCAGGGACTCGTTCTGCAACTGGATTTCCGTAATTCCCAGGATCGCGTTCATCGGGGTCCTTATCTCGTGGCTCATTGTGCTAAGAAACGAGCTTTTCGCCTTGTTTGCCGCTTCCGCGAGCACGTTTGCCTCATGGATTTCCGTGTTGTCATGGGCGAGCACGACCACGCCGTTCAGTTTCCACTCGTTGTCGAGGGCTGGCGTCAGCGTAATTGAATAAAACGATTTTCTTTCCCCGTCCACTTCCACGTTGATCTCATATATCCCCGCGTCGGACGACGGGTTATCGAAATCGCTCAGCATCCTGTCAATGATATGCTCGACCTCAAGGGTGTACTCCTCACCGAAACGTTCCCTGGTCATTTCCAGAAAGGGTTCGCCCGTGATGTCGCGCCCAAACGCCCTCTTGACGGACGCGGTGCACAGCAGGATGTTCAGGTCCTTGTCCAGCAGCAGTATGTCGTCCGGACTGTTGTCCCGCAGCATCTGGTTGTACCGCATCTGGGTTTCTTTTTCCCTCTCGTTGAAATCCCTCAGCGCGGCGGCCTGCTTGTATAGCTGCGAAAGATTGTCGTTTTCCTTCTGGAGCCTCGCGAACTTCCGCTTCAGCGCATTCAGCTCGTTTTGGACGCTCTTCAGCGCTGACGTCTCTTCAGGGCTTTCATGTGTCCCGGTTATTTGGTTATCCATGGAAAGCCGCCTCCTTGAAAGGGATTCTTAAAACGCGCACACCGTAAACGTCGCATTGTGGAAACGGTTGACCGCCTTGCCGTCCTGAATGCTTGTGGGCGCAATCTCCCCGAAAGCGTACAGACCCGAAATCGAGAGGTCCGGCGGGAAAAGCTTCTTGACCAGGTCGCCCTCCGTCGCCTTCATGTCCGCGAGGAACATATTGCGCAGGCTGCATGTCGTTATAAGCACGGTCGTATATTTATAGTCGCCGCCCGATTCGTTCAGCTTGTTTATGAACTCCGTTATGCCCTTCTCGCTGGTTTCCGCGACGTCGTTCCCCGTGCAGTAGAGCAAACCGATATACGAGTTTTCCGGGACGTTGGCAAAGCACGTCACCTCTCCCGTTTCCTTGTCGAAGCTGCTCAGGGCGCGTGAGACGGGTATCCCGTCGTTGAACTCGTCGTCCGGGACTTCGACGAAGAACTGGTAATTGAACAGTACCGTCGTTTCGTCGTCTATGAACGGAAAGACCTTTATGTAGTCGTACGCGGGCGCGCCTTCTATTTCGCAGATCACGTTGTCGTGCGCCTTTGTGACGAGCCTTTTTTCGATGGCTTTTTCGCCCTGGAGGTTCGCGGTCGTAAACACCGGCTTGACGTTGCCGGCCACAAGGACGAGCGCAAGCCTGTCGCCGCCGATTTCATCGTCGAGATAGACCTGTTGCTTGCTGAACTCAAAATCGTCTCCCGCGATGTAACCGAAAACGGGCAGCTCCCCGCACAGCTCCGATATCCTTGCAAGGACGTTGTCGCATGCCATGCTCTGCAGAAGGGCGCCGACGCAGATGACCATTTTGGGCTCGCTTGAAGCGTCCTGCCGTTTCAGGTCCTCATACGCTTTTTTATATGTATCGGCTATTTCCTTATCCGGGTCGCTTGCCATCGAGCCGCTGATCGCCGAGGCAAACAGGCAGTCGTCGTCGGAAAGCACGTGCAGCGCCACCGCGAGCTCGTGGTATCCCTCGCCCGTCAGTATCGCGCCCGCGGCCGCCGTCCCGCCCATGACATGGCAGCCCAGCTCCCTGCTGACGCCGGCCGCAAGCTCGCCGATCTCCATGTCCGGCTGTCCGTGCAGGATCGCGACTGCGTGTTTTCCGGGCGTCATCTTTTCCCTGATCTGCGAAACCAGTTCCTCCGTTGCCGCTTCTATATCGTCCAGTTCAAAACTTACCGCGGTTGCTGAAATCATTTCGCTCCTCCTTCAGTTGATCGTCGCATACGTCCGTTTAATTATACCGCTTAGAATGATAACATAATCCATCTTCTTTTCATAGCCGTATTCGATGATTTTTCACATATTTTACAAGGCGGGCCACGGCTTAAAGCGCATTTTGATACCCGGAGGGGCTCATATTGCGGTTTTTGGATAATTGTCGGGGTTGATTCCCAAAATGAGAATTAACCCCGACAAAGTACATATTGCGTCAAGATAATGCCTCTCAGTGTTTATAGAACTTGTGGCCGTAGTCGTAGACCTCTCTCTGCAGCACCTCGTTGCGGTGCTGCGTCTTTTCGTCGTTTGTGGAGCCCGGGGTGAACGCGCCCGCGAACATGAACCCGCCGTTCGGGGCATAAGTGTCAATAGCGACCCGCACGGACTCCCTTATCTCCTCGTCCGTCACGTCGGGGTTGAGCAGGTTGCCCCGGCCTTCCCAACCGCCGCCTATCACGAGGCTGCGGCCGAACTTCTTCTGTATCTCCAGAATATCGTTGCTTAGCTGCACGGGTTCCCACGAAGACACGCCTATTCTCGTGAGGTCGTTGAAGAACACCCCGCTTTTGCCGCAGTTGTGGAAGTTTATCGGGATGCCGCGGTTCCTCGCCAGACGCGCGAAGTCGTCGTAATACGGCAGGAACAGCTCCCTTAGCATCTCCGGCGATATGAACGGCGCGCGCTCGGACGCCGTATCGTCCCCCAGAGACACGACGTCAGGGTTGACATATTCGATGTACTTGACCGCAATGCCGTAATAAAATTCGTGTATGTAATCAAAAAGCGCCTTGACCTCTTCAGGCTCCTCATAAAGCGCGACAAGACCCTCGTTGAAGCCCATGAACGACATCAACTGCAGAAAGTATCCTCCGCCCGGCCCGTAGAAAAGCGCAACCTTGTCCCTGCTGTACGGAAGCTTTTCCAAGTCCTCCTTTGCGACCTTTTCCCAATCGACGTCCGAAATATCCGGGGCTTTTATCACATCGCGCCATTTTGTTATATCCTTGAGGATGAAGTTGCCGGGCTCGGGTATGGAGAATCCCCCGACGGCCTCGACGGATACGCAGGGTACGCCCCAGAGATCCTTGAACCCGCCCTCGCGCCTCATTGCCGGCGACATGCCCCTGTTTATGTAGCTGTTCATCACGCTCATGTTCGGCGGTTCCTCGTCCACCCCCGGGAGCGGCCCGTAATATGAGTACGACGGTATCCATTCCGGAATATCCCCATAGAGAAGCCGCAGTATGTTTTCTTTTGGTGTCAGATGTGCCATGCCCGTCTCCTTTCACTTGGGACCGTCGCGGAAACCGGCCCCTTGACCAATATTTGTGCAACAGTATACCCTAAACACCGGGTGCTTTCAAGCCGTTTTCCGTCCGTTTTTCATAAAAAATGCGTTAAATAGCCTGAAAACCGTTGCATACCGCATTCGATTTGTATTATTATGAAAGGAACGAGAAAGAGCCAAGGAGAGTATCGAAATGAGAGTAAAAATTTCCGCCGACAGCACATGCGACCTTCCCCGCGAAATCATCGACCGTTACAATATCGGCATCGCCCCGCTTTTGATCATCATGGACGAGAAGCCGTATAAGGACGGACTGGAGATCACGACGAAGGATATTTTTGATTACGTGGAGAGCGGCGCCGGGATAACGCGGTCGAGCGCGCTCAACGTGTCGGACTATCAGGAGCTTTTCGCGCAGTGGCTAAAGGAAAGCGACGCCATAGTCCATATCAACATAGGCAATCAGTTTTCATCGTGTCATCAGGCCGCGAAGCTTGCGGCGGAGGACTTTGAGAACGTCCACATCGTGGATTCGATGAACCTGTCCACGGGAAGCGGGCAAATAGTGCTGGACGCCGCGATAATGGCGGAGAACGGCATACCCCCGGAGCGGATCGTGGAGGAGCTCGGGAAGCTTGTTCCCAAGGTGGAGGCGAGCTTCATCATAGGCACGATAAAATACCTCTATCTGGGGGGGCGCTGTTCGGGACTGGCGGCGCTCGGCGCGAACCTGCTCAAACTCAACCCCTGCATCGAGGTCGTTGACGGGAAAATGAACGTCGGGAAAAAATACAGGGGCGGCTTCGAGACCGTGGTACAAAAATACGTGACGGACAAGCTGGCAAACCGCAGCGACATAGACACCAGACGCCTTTTCATAACATATCCTCCGAGCGTGTCCGCCGAAGTCGTGGATCTTGTCAAAGAAAAAGCGAAGTCGCTCTGCGACTTTGACGAGATCATCGCCTGCGACGCGGGTTGCGTCATATCGAATCACTGCGGGCCGGTGTGCATAGGGGTGCTGTACTACCTGAAGTGACGGCGGTGCGGGACAACTGTCCGCAGGGCGTCCGGCAAACCGAAAAAACAACAGGGCGGATTGTTCCGCCCCGTTGCTTTATTGAAGATGTTCGGTTGACGTCCGCTATTCGGCGAAATCCGAATCTATCAGCTCGCACAGCGTGTCCACGGCTTCGACCTCATCCGATCCGTCGGCAATGATGCTGATCGTCGTATCCCTTGCGACTCCAAGTGAAAGCACGCCCAGAAGGCTTTTTGCGTTGACCCTGCGCTCGTCTTTTTCAATCCAGATGCTGCTCTTGAATTCATTGGCTTTTTGTATCAGGAATGTTGCTGGTCTCGCGTGAAGGCCGACCTGTTTCATTATCGTCGCCTTTTTTTCGTACATTTGCGTACCTCCTAATCGGGGCTATTGACGCTTCGCGGCATCTACGATGCCGCGTCTTGTCGCTACGGACGATTCTATCAAACGCGCACACCAACGTCAACAGTTAATTCAGAGCTCGACGATCGTGACCCCGTCCTCGCCCTCTCCGTAACGCCCGAGCCGGAACGATTTGACGCGTTGCCCGCGCCGCAAATTTTGGTGTACGGCCTGTCGGAGCGCGCCGGTTCCTTTTCCGTGGATGACGGTGACGATGTTCAGGTTCGCCATTTTCGCGCCGTCGATGAAACGCTCCAGAACCGGTATCGCCTCGTCCGTCTGCATCCCTCGTATGTCAAGCTCCGGGCTTGCCATAAGTTCGCGAAGCTGCCGTTCTCCCTTTTCGATCTGTTTTTTCACTTCCTGCGGCGTTTCGTCTTCGACGAGGAACACTTCTTTCTCGTCCGCGGTTATCTTCATTATCCCCGCCTGCAGCGACAGCGTTCCGTCGCGGCCTGCGGAAATCACCTCCGCCGTCGTCCCGATGCCGCGAAGCCTGACCCTGTCCCCGGCGACGATTTTTCGCCGGGGCGCGTTTTCCTCCTGCGCGGTCTCCTCGTCCATGGATGATTCCGCCTCGTTCAGCCGCCTGTACAGCTCCGCCTTCTCCTCGTTGAGTTTTTGCCAGTCGGCTTCGCCCGCGGCTCTGCGCTGCATCTCCCGCAGGTCCGCCATCACGGACTCGGCGGCGCTTCTCGCGTCGTCTATTATCCTTGACGCCTCCCGCTTTGCGCTCTGCGCGGCGTTTTCGTGGGCGCGTTCCAGCTTCGCCTTGTACTCCTCCGCCCGCCGCCTGTCCTCCTCCGCGTCGCGCAGCAGCTTTTGGACCTCGTTCTGCTCGTCCTCGAGGGTGACGCGCGCCGTTTCGAGGCTTGCGACCGCGTCCTCGAACGCCGCGTTTTCGGACTTCACGCGCTCTTTGGCGTCGTCGATGACGGTTTCCGGCAGCCCCAGCCTCTGCGATATGGCAAAAGCGTTTGATTTCCCTGGCGAACCGATGTTCAGCCTGTACGTCGGCCTGAGCGACTCAACGTCAAACTCGCAGGAGGCGTTGCTCACTCCGGGCGTCGTCAGCGCGAATATTTTGAGCTCGGCGTAATGGGTCGTCGCCGCTATCAGCGCCCCCCTGTCCCTCGCGTACTCGATTATCGCCATCGCAAGCGCCGCGCCTTCGACCGGGTCCGTCCCCGCGCCAAGCTCGTCGAACAGCAGCAGCGACCCTCGCCCGCAGACGTCAAGGATTCCGACTATGTTCGTCATGTGCGAGGAAAACGTCGACAGGCTCTGCTCGATCGACTGCTCGTCGCCAATGTCCGCAAGTATCTCCCCCAGGACGGGGATCGCGCTGCCGTCCGCCGCCGGTATGTGAAGGCCGCACTGCGACATGGCGCACAGCAGCCCCAGCGTCTTGAGCGTCACCGTTTTGCCGCCCGTGTTCGGCCCCGTGATGACGAGCGTGTCGAAGTCGTTCCCTATGCGCACGTCGATCGGCACGGCTTCTTTCTGCGGCAGCAGCGGATGCCGCGCTTTTTTCAGCCTGACGCTTTTGTCGTCCGTCACCATCGGCGCCGCCGCGTCCATCTTGTACGACAGCTTTGCTTTTGCGAATATCAGGTCCAATGCGACCAGCGTTTCCTGGTCTCCGAGTATGTCCTCCCCATGGTCGGACACCTCCGCCGTCAGCTCCGCGAGTATCCGTTCTATTTCCTGCTTTTCCTTCGCCGCAAGCTCCCGCAGCTCGTTGTTGATGTTGACCGCCGTCATGGGTTCGATGAACAGCGTGGCGCCCGACGACGAGATGTCGTGTACGAGCCCGGGCACGGTGGATTTGTATTCGGCTTTGACGGGAACGACGTATCTGCCGTTTTTCATCGTGATGATGTTTTCCTGCAACGCTTTCGAGTACGCCGGCGACGTTATTATTTTGTTGAGCGTCTGGCGCACCTTGTCGCTCGCGAGGCGCATATGGCGGCGTATGTCGTATAGGTCGCCGCTCGCCGTGTCCGCTATTTCCTCCTCGCTGATTATTGCGGACGTTATTCTGTCATACAGGTACTTGTTCCCCCTGAGGGACGCAAACAGATAGTCTATCGACCTGCTTTTTATGTCCCGTTCGCCCGACGCATATGAGATCGCCGACGACGCCGCGCGCAAAAGCCCCGCGACGTCAAGCAGCTCCCTTGTGTTCAGGATTCCGCCCATTGTCGCGCGTCTTACCGCGTCCCTGACGTCCTTGACCCCGGAGAGCGGCGGGCTGCCCTTGACGGTCATCATGTCCTTCGCGTCGGTGGTTTCGTCAAGGCGGTTTCTCACGGAGTAGGCTTCATGCGAAGGCGCCAGCGCGCGGGCTTTCTCCTTGGCGGCCTCGCTGACGGCTTCGGCGGCAAGCATCTCCAGTATGAGGGGAAGCTCAAGTGTTCGTAAAGATTTATCTTGCATGTCGTTTATATTGACTCCATTCATGATGTTAAGTTTCTCGTAACAGTCCGCAGGGCGTTCGGAAAACTGTTTTTTGTCGCTTTTCAGCCTCAAAGCTTACAGTTTCCTGTAATAATCCAGTGTCCTGAATTTTCTGTCAAACTGGGTCAGCAGATATTGCTCCGACGCTTCGCACAGCTCCTTTAACGCTGTTTCACCCAGTTCGAACGATAGAAGCTTTTTCGGGTTGCAGCTTATTATGTAATTAGCCGCATTTACTGCGCTGTGGCTCAAAGCCGCACTGTTCGGAACCGCGTGCTCACGGCATTTTACGCTCCCGCCCGACAGGTCAAGATACGCATAATCCCGCTCCGCGCCGTCCTGCACCGCGCCATATCGCGCCGCGTCGCTTTGCTCTACGCCGTCCTGCATCGCCTTGCCGCAGACGGCGCAACGCATTAGCTGCGGCGCAAGCCCCGCCGTCGCCATCAGCCGCAGCTCAAACGCCGGCTTCACCTGTTCCGGCGGCTTGAGCCCCTCGCTGAGCGCGAACAGCGCGTTCAGGCACAGCGGCATCAGCTCGGGGTTCGGGCTGTCCTCGTCGGCCGCGGCTTCCGTCAGCTCCGCGAAATAGGAGCCCAGCGCCAGCAGGACAACGTCGCCGCGCAGGCCCTGAAACTGCTCGATGCTCCGCGCTTCGGTGAGCGTCCATCTGTCGCGGTTCGAGTAAAGCGTCATTTCCGAAAAGACGAGCAACTGCGCGGCGGCGGCCAGCCTGCTGTTTTTCCGGAGCGCCCCCCGCGCGGAAACGGTAAGCTTGCCTTCCGTACCTGTCAGCACGGTCAGTATTTTGCTGGAATCCTTATATGCCGTTTCCCGGAGCACAAGCCCGGTCGTGCTAACATAGTTACTCATAGTCAATTTCTGAACGCAAAACCTCTTCGCCTCAAATCGGTCGCCGCGTTGGTCTCCCGGCTTTTATTCAACATACCCAAAGTTTTTTACCAGCGTATTGTTGTCGCGCCATTTCTCTTTCACCTTCACCCATGTCTGCAGAAAAACCTTCGCTCCCATGAAGCGCTCGATGTCCTCCCGGGCCAGCTGGCCCACCCTCTTGAGCATCGCGCCCTGTTTGCCGATTATCATGCCTTTGTGGCTTTGCTTTTCGCAGTATATTGTCGCGTCGACGTCTATTATAGCGCTTTCCGTTTCCTCGCGTTCCGTGAATTTTGTTATCTCGACCGCCACGCCGTGCGGGATTTCGTCGTCGAGGCAGATCAGCAGCTTTTCACGGATGATTTCGGATATCATCTGTTTTTCCGGCTGGTCCGTCGTCATTCCGTCCGGGAATAGCTGCGGCCCTTCCTTTGCATATTGCTCAAACACTCCGAGCAATTGCGGAATTCCGTCGCCCGTTCTGGCGGATATCGGCACAACGGCGTCGAAGGCGAAGCGCCGCGAATATCTCTCGATGATCGGCAGCGTCCTGTCCACGCTGACAGTGTCGATTTTATTGATGACAAGCACCGCAGGCACGCCGGAACGTTCGATGTGTCCTATCAGCGCCTCTTCCTGGGCGCCGGTGTTGTCCACGGGTTCCACAAGCAGCGCCACCGCGTCCACGTCCGCGACGCTTTCCCGCACGACGCCGACCATATAGTCGCCGAGCCGCGTCCGCGCCTTGTGGAAGCCCGGCGTGTCGAGCAGTATCATCTGCGTCTCTCCAAACGTGAAAACGCCGAATATCCTGTTCCTCGTGGTCTGCGGTTTGGGCGTCACAATCGCGACTTTTTCACCGGTCAGCTTGTTGGTAAGCGTCGATTTCCCGACGTTCGGCCTCCCCGCTATGGTAATCATGGCAGTCTTGTTGATCATAGCCTGCAATTCCTCTCAAATTTCTGTTTCACGACAAATCATAACCTAATTTATATCTCCTCGTAGAGGTCGTCGAAAATACTGCCCTGGACAATGTAGACGTCGCTCAAGTCGTCGCATTTTACCGCCAGATAATCTCCCGGCTTGCCGTAAAAATAACCGTCGGGGGTCCAGTCGGTGAATAGCTTTGTATTCCGGCTGAGCCGCTTCATGAATACGGGACTCTCACCGGTTGAAACGCAGTATTTCAGGTAAGGCAGGAGGCTTTTGATTTCGCCTGTGATCTCATTTTTCACCGTCGGCTCGTAAGGATACTCGACTTCCACCGGCTCGCATATATTGTACGACGAATGAAAGCTCCCCGCTTTGATCGGGTGGACGTCGCCCTGTACCCCCACAACAACGTAAATCTCCTTTGATGCGGTAATGTTTGTGTCACCGTCGAGCGTCCGTATCATAACGGCCGTGCCTTCCTCAAATATATCCGCGGTTTCGGCGAAAGCTCTCGGAACAGGTTTCTTTACGTGGCGTTTCATTGTTGACGTGTCGATATTGTGGTTCGATACATTGATGATGTCATAACTTGTAAAGTATTCGGCTGACTTTTGGTCTATATACTCGGAGATTGAGATACCCATATCGTCGATTTCGGATTTCTGTATGAAACCGCCCGCTTTGTCGCGGTGCCCCCCGCCGGACCCAACGCCGTCCGTTATGAATTTTATCAATTCCGAGGCCATGACCTCCCTCGAACAGCTCCGCACCGACAACCTTGCGTCGCTTTCGCGCTGGCTATAGACGACGCTGATATCCACCGAATCCACCTGCAGCGAAATATCGCTGATAAACCCAAGCACATTCGGGTCGCAGAATTCGGTTCTGAAAATCGCGAAACGCTTCTCAAGATCAATTTTATTGCGTATAAGCGCCACGCCGGCGACTTCCAGCTCCTCCATGGACAGGTTGCAGTTGCTCAGCCGCTTCACAATGCCTCGGTCGCAATAAACTTGGAGGTTGTCGCGCATATCCTTATCGAGAGGATGGTTGATTTCGGAAAAACTTCCGGAGTCGGTCTGAAGTCCGTAATACAGAGAAGTGGAAACGTCCTTGTTTCCCGCGAAGCTGACATTTTCGCTCTTTAGCAGATCCCATACCAAGGTGGCGCAACTCGCGAGATCGGGGTATATAACGCCCATATCATATTCGTTTTCTTCGATCACCTGCAAATGATGGTCGATCACGGCAATGGCTTCGGCCTCGATCCGCGACA
>Ga0082212_10010615_pt1 | contig 11767 bp, 6 predicted proteins | sample TergutNt197P3_FD_71548 | JGI IMG/M metagenome (GOLD analysis project Ga0082212, IMG submission 71548) | Neocapritermes taracua P3 segment gut microbial communities from Petit-Saut dam, French Guiana - Nt197 P3 | ecosystem: Host-associated > Arthropoda: Insects > Digestive system > Gut ... | reverse complement strand
TTCGTTGATGGTTTGTAATGCCCGGTACTGATATTATCTATCAGTTGATTCTAACCATATAAGGAGTATGTACATGAAAAAAACACTTTTGCTTATTTCTCTAATACTTTTCATTATCATTGCAGCAAGCGCTTGTGGAGAGGGCAGCAACGTAGAGAGCGGGAGTTCCGACTATGACACATCCGCAAGCATCACTGTCGTAGCCCGCGAAGACGGCAGCGGCACCAAGAGCGCTTTCATGGAGATAATCGGTCTTGAAGGCAAGGCGGATCAGGCGAATGCGACTATACAGACGTCAACCGAAGGCGTCCTCGCGGAGGTTCGTGGAAATCCGACAGCTATAGCTTACGAAAGTCTGGGCTATGTAACCGATGACGTCAAGACGTTGAAAATTGATGGCGTCGAGGCGACAGTGGATAACATAAAAACCGGCGACTACAGAATCTCGCGCCCGCTGTCGCTGGTTTATCAGGACGAAATCCTTGACTCCGTAGTCAACAATTCTTTTTATATTTTCCTGCAGTCAAGCGATGCGTTTGAAATAATCAATGACAATGGGTATGTCACGGTTCTCAACGCTTCGGCTCCTTATATGATTGACGACACGCTCGCCGGTACGATCAACATCAGCGGTTCTACTTCGATGCAGCCGCTGATGAGCGAGCTTGCGCAGAAGTATGTAAGTCTGCAGCCAAATGTAACGGTTAATGTCGTCGGGAGCGACAGCGGTCAGGGATATAGCGACGCGGAGGATGGCTTGAGCGAGTTCGGCATGATAAGCGAGGAGTTTAAGTTTGAAAAGGCGCCATCCTGCGTAAGCTATGTAGTGTGCAAAGACGGCATTGCGATTATTGTCCATAAGGATAACCCGCTCGATAGCATCACAATAGAGCAGTTAAGGAGCGTCTACAACGTCGATGCGGGAGCAAATGCAGCAAGCAATTGGGATGACCTGATTAACCCTACATAGAGCAATCAGTTAAAAACGGCGAGTATTCGCCCTCACAACCCGCAAAATGGGCAAAAGCATTCGATGCAAATCTGATAACGCGATTTATTCATCAGTTACCTAGATTTTACAAAAGTGTGCTAGTAGATTTTACATTGTGTTATTAAAATAGCTGTGTGTAATTATTATTAAGGAGTATTATTATGAAACGTATCACCAAAACAATCAGCATTATCCTTTCTCTTGTTTTGATCAGCGGTTTGATCGGAGTTCCCGCTTTCGCCGCCGGTCCTATCAAAATCGTCATTGATGGAAAAGAAGTGGCGTCCGAAGTCGCCCCGGTGGCTGTAAGCGGTACGACTCTGGTTCCTCTGCGTATTATTACTGAGTCGCTCGGAGCAGATGTTAAGTGGAACTCGGCAACCAGAGAGGTAACTGTTTCGATGGCTGCCTATGAGGTCATGTTCAAGCAGGGGTCTTCGTCATTTACGGTCAACGGGGCGACTAAAAGCCTTGATGTGCCATGCCAGAACGTCGACGGCAAGACCATGATTCCCTTGCGCGCTTTAGCCGAATCGATAGGGGCGGTGGTAAACTACGCTAACAACACTGTCACCGTCAACTATTTCACCACCATGACAGGTTCAATAAAGGTTTCCGGTTCAACGACTGTCCAGCCCATTATGGAAGCCGCTGCTCGCAACCTTCAGAGTTTGGCTACAGGCAGCCTGACGATCACTGTCGCCGGCGGCGGTTCAGGAGCGGGTCTGAACGACACAAAGAACGGCGCTAACAACATCGGGATGTCCTCCAGTTCCGTTTCCGCCGAAGACAGGCAAATCCTCAATGTCTATGAAATCGCACGGGACGCCATCGCGGTAATCGTGCATCCGTCAAACCCAGTAAACAACCTGACAAAAGATCAAATCAAGGATATCTTCACCGGCAAGATAGCTAACTGGAACGAAGTCGGCGGCAGCAACGCCCCTATACTGATACATTCCAGGGAGACCGGCTCAGGTACATTGGCAACGCTGGAAGATTTGCTTCTCGACAAGGAAAAGGTCGCAGATCGTGCGACGCCATATGCCTCTGCTGAACTGTTGAAGAACGCAGTGGCTAATGACCCTAACGGTATCGGGTTTGACTCCATTGGATTTGTCGACAGTACTGTGAAAGCGGTTTCCGTCAACAACATCAGAGCCAGCGCGGGCAACGTCACTAACGGCACATATCCCGCCAGCCGCAGCTTGTATGTTTTCACAAAAGGCGAGCCCGGCAGGACAGAAGCGATGGTCATCGATTACCTGCGGAGCCTTGAGTGCCAGAGAGACATTGTTGCTAAGGAAGGCTATATAGCGCTTGAAAAACCGCAATAGACCCGACTTGGTTGCTGTACCTAAAAGGGCAAGGAAGCTTGCCCTTTTAGGATATGTAATTGCCGGGGACACCCCGACTCTCGCGTAAGTACACTTTTTGTGTGGTGGCTCAAATGAAAAAATACAAAGACCTAATACCGGAAGCAATAATACGGACACTCGCTGTATTTGCGGTCGTCGCAATAGTGTTTATTTTCTATTTCGTTTTTACTAAAGCAATGCCGGTAATTAGGGAAAGCGGCATTGGATTGTTCACAAAAGGCGGTTTTGACAGTCAGGTCAGAACCGCATTTAGCGCCGGTAGCGAGCCGATGCTTGAGTTCGGAATGCGCGGCCTTATTATGGGAACGGTTTTCTCAACTCTTATCGCGTTAGCTGTTGCTTCCGTTCTTTCAGTGGGGGCGGCGATTGCGATTTGCGAGTTGGCCCCAAAATGGCTCGCTGCAGTCTTAACCGCTATTGTACGGCTCCTTGCGTCCATTCCATCGGTCATTTTCGGTCTCGTCGGGATCATGACTGTTGTACCATTTGTCGACAAACTCTTCATTACTGTCGATATGCAAATAAAGTTTCTGGACTATTTTCAAATGACCGGCAGGAATCTGCTGTCCAGTGTTGTTGTGTTATCATTTATGATTGTTCCGACGATTATCTCGCTCTCTATCAGCGCAATGAACACAGTTCCCGACGACCGGAAGGAGTCCGGTTTCGCTTTCGGAATGTCGCAGTTCAGGGTCATTTGGAAAATCGTGCTGCCATCAGCACGTTCGGGAATCATTGCCGGAGTAATTCTCGGGGCAGGCCGAGGAGTCGGAGAAGCTATAGCTGTGTCGATGGTTTGCGGGGGCGTCGGCAACATTCCCAACCTGTCGCATGGTTTTGCATCATTGCTGACGCCCGTTTTACCACTTTCTGCGGCGATAATAAATAAGAGCGAAGCTATGGGCGTTGCTTCGGTAGAGAGCGCTCTGTTTGCATGCGGCGCGATTCTTCTGATTTTTGGCGCTTTGCTGTCAATTAGTGCAAATTACGTTGAGAAACGTCTTCGGAGGTCGGCCGGGAATGATGACTAACAGGAGAAGCACAGCTATAAGTTCAATGACTGGGTTAGTATACTCATGGATTGCGATGATTATGGTCGTTTGCGTTTGCCTTTTTATCATAGTGAATATCGCTGTTGAGGGTATTCCAGCGCTTTCATGGGAGTTCCTGACGACAGAACCTGCGGCTTCAGCAAAGAACATCGAGGGAGGCGGGATATTGACGCCGCTGGTCGGTACCGTCTTGCTCACGTTGTTTGGCATTGTGGTGGCGTTCCCGTTTTCGCTCGCCACTGCGATATATCTCTGTTTTTACTCAAGTAGAGGCGTTTTTAGAAGTATTATCAAGACGGCAATCGATATCCTGTCAGGAGTTCCCACGATTGTCATAGCGCTGTTTGCACTGTCGATATTCACGCGTCCCTGGCTTGCTTTTTTATCCTCACCGGTAGAACTCGCCGGAGGCGTGGTTGAAAGGGCGTATGGTAAATCATTTATTGTGGCTTCTATCGCAATGGCGGTTATGATTCTACCTTTTGTGATAAAATCAATGGAAGAAGCGCTCAAAGCCGTTCCAGAATCCTTTGTCGAGGGCGCATATGCGCTGGGCGCCCATAAATGGCGTGTTATATCAAAAGTAGTTGTCAAGAGTTCGACCGAGGGGTTAGTGACTGGCGTTATTCTCGGCATGGGAAGAATTATCGGAGATACAGCCATTGTATGGCTTGCTTTGGGCGGTACGTTAAGAATGAGCGGAGTCCAGCCCTGGTACTTACCTGAAAACTGGCTGTCAACATTAAAAAACACCGGGTCCACATTAACAAGCTACATTTACTATTCTTCTCCGGTAGGCGAAGGGAATAACTTCACCGTTGCGTTTGGGGCTTCGCTTGTATTGATAGCAATAATCATTGTACTAAATCTACTTACAGCGGTGATCGGGAACGCATCAAAGGTTAAGGTGGGCAGATAGATGACTGAAAAAGAAGCGCATAAGCAAGTCGAAAACGAGCCCGAAGCTGCGATAAGCATCAACGCTTTTAGCGCGTATTATGGGAAAGCCCAGGCGCTGAGTGACATAAACCTGATTATTCCACAGAATAATATATATGCGTTTATCGGTCCTTCGGGGTGCGGAAAGACCACTTTGCTCCGCTCCATCAACCGCTTGAACGACCTGATACCGTCATTCAGGCATGAAGGTGAAATAGTGATAGATGGAACGAATGTGTTTTCGTATTCCAAAAAAAGGGACGTTGAGAACTTACGCGTTGGTATCGGTATGGTTTTCCAACAACCTAACCCCTTGCCGATGACGATAATGCAGAACATGCTGTTGCCAATAAAAGAGCACTATAAAGAAAACCGCGCGCTGCAGGTGGAAATCGCCACCCAAAAGCTGAAAGACGCCGGTTTGTATGACGAAGTCAGCGATAGGCTGAACAAGACCGCGTTGAAGCTTTCCGGGGGGCAACAGCAGCGACTGTGCATAGCAAGGGCGATGATGCTGAACCCTAAAATAATCCTGTTTGACGAACCGTGTTCAGCTCTCGACCCAATATCCACCATGAATATCGAGGACTTGTTGATGGATCTAAAGGAAATCTACACGATCGTTATGGTGACGCATAATATGGAGCAGGCAAAGCGTATCGCGGATCACACGGCTTTTTTTTACCAAGGCGAGGTCGTGGAAAGCAACACGACATACGAATTGTTTTCGTCCCCCCAAATGGAACTGACGCAAAAGTATGTGACAGGAAAAATGTGATTGGAAGAACAGCCACGCGATCCAGACTTGTTTTAGCGGATAATACGCGCATCAGTCAATTTGCATAAAGTATTACATTGCCACCATATATTATTGTACACAGTGCTGTCCGGGTCGCCAGACCCGTGCACAGCACTTTTTTTACGCGCCGCTTACCGACGCTTTACCGATACTCTGATTAGATTTTACAAACACACCCGGAAAAATGCGATTTTACATAAACATGACTTACTATTTTCGCAATTCTTGTTTACCAAGGATTCACTTTACTAGAATATTACTGACGTTTTACTCAGCCGTGCTTTTAGTTTTGACAGTTTAGCGTTAAATTCCAATTATACAAGTTGAAACGCCGCGCTTCTTAACCCTACATAGAGAATCAGTATACAACGCGCAACATATAGTGGTGTTGCAAAAAATACACATAGCCTATGTTGCGTTGAAAAGTCTAAATCACTATGTATGGTTAGCAGAGCGAAAGGAGGGTATCAAACCGGCCTTGCCATATGTAAGGTACAGCAATAAAAGCTCGGCGGCCGGGCGGAGCGCGATTCGACTGAAACTAAAATAATTATGGAGGATGCTTAGCAGTGCAAAAATTTAAGAATGTTTTTTGCAAAAAGATGATACCGGCGCTTCTCGCCCTGATAATGCTGATGCAGTTTATCCCGGGTATGGCCTTCGCGCAGGGAAACAAAGCGGAGGATTTGAAAGTCGCGGTCATCTCAGACCTGCACGTAATGCCGCTGTCCATGTGGAGCGAATGCGCCGACTCTGCGGCAGCGATAGCTTCGGATCGGAAGATGTTCGCCGAAAGCGCGGCGATATTCGACGCGGCGATCGCCGATATTATTAACGAGAGCCCCGACGTAGTGCTGATACCCGGCGACCTCACAAAGGACGGCGAGTACGACGCGCATATTTATGTAGCGGGGAAACTCAGAGAATTGAAAGACGCGCTCCCCGGTACGGAAGTTTATGTCATCAACGGAAACCATGACATAAACAACCCGCACGCCTATGACTATTCAAGCGGTCAGGCGGTTCCCACCCCTTCAGCCACACCGGAAGAATTCCGCGAGATCTATAAAGAGTTTGGCTATGACGGTGAGAACACGGCAAACGAGTACTATATCCCTGCCGACGGCCAGGCCGGCTCCAACTCCTACGTCGCGCGCCCGGCTGCTGGCTACACTATCATCGCGATCGACGCCGCCAAATACAGCGCCGACGCGACGGCTTCAGGCCTTGACCGTCAGGAAACCGGCGGCAACATCGGCGAGGACCTGCTCTCTTGGATACTTGAAAAAGCGCAGGAAGCCGAAGACCGCGGCGACACTGTAATTACGTTCATGCACCACGGCCTTGTTCCGCATTTCTCGATGCAGCCCACGCTGCTCGCCGATTACCTTCTGGACAACTACATGCAAGCGTCCAGGGCATTGGCTGACGCAGGCGTCCGGTACGCATTCACAGGGCATATGCACGCGCAGAACATCGCTAAAATGACAACAGCGAGGGGCAATGACATATACGATATCCAAACAGGCTCGCTGGTCACATATCCGTCGCCTGTCCGTTACGCCGAATTCACCAGAGGCGCGGACGAAGACGGAAACCCGACAGAAAACGTCGAAATCACCACAACACTGGTTAAAGAAATCGACTTTATTGACCCCGCAACGGGCGAAAAAGTCACAGACCTCACGCAGTACGGCTACGACAACTCCATAGACGAAGAAACCGTAAAAGGGCTAGTCATGGGCGTCGCCGGCGGAATGCTCGACGTCTCTGATTTAATCGGCTTCCTGCTTGATGCGGAGTTCACGACCACAGGCGGCGTCACCCGCACAGGCTCGCGGGCGTTTTTCGAAAGCATGCTGCCGGCTGAAGACGCGGACGGGGATCCCGTAAGCAACGACTTCGGCGACTTCCTCATTGGCATGATGCGCGAAATGCTCCCGACGACGCAAGCCGACGGCATAGACGTCGAGGGGCTTGTCAAGATATTTTACGAGGTGAGCAACTCGCGCATCCGCATGGCGGCCCTGGGCGGGATAGGCAACCTCTATATCACAGACGCCAATATGCGCGCCCAGGTTGTCAACCCGACATTCACGCAGCTTGACGCCCTGCTCGCGAACGAAGCATACGTTAACGCCCTCTTTGGCAGGGTGATAGCGGAGCTAGTCAGCATGACCCTTTACGTAGATGCGGACGACAACGCGTACACATTCTACGATCTGGGCAGATACGTCTACCTGGCCCATCTGGGCGGCGACGCGGTCTCACAGCCATGGGTGGACTCCATCATCGAAGGGCTCTTCGACGGTTCCATATCGGATGAGATAGGCGACTTCCTGAACGAGCGGATCATGTCGGAACTGGGCGGCGTGTTTGACGATATTATGATCAACACAAACAGCCTTATCACAAACGACCTGCTCGGTGCGCTTCTGAAGTCGACCTTCGTCAACGCTATGGGCGGCAACCCGGCGCCGCTTGGCGGCATACTCGGCATGTTCGGCATCGACTTCATCTCCATGATTGGCGGCGACGCCCTCGGCGACATCATTCCTGCAGGTATGGTCGACGATCTTGGCGACATGGTCGGCGGGCTTGCCATTTCATTCACAGAAGGCTCAGGCGAATACCCCGGCGACAACAACACCACGCTCAATTGGGTTGGCGTCAACAAAGACGAGCCCATCGAAACGCCAGATCCCCTGGACTTTGACCACCTTGTGATGAGCCCGGGCAGCGACGCAAGCGAACTGGGGTTCACATGGACGACAGAACAGTCTGCGGGTCTCCTTGCAATTCGCGCAACGGGTGAAACTGCATTTACCGAGTACGACACGGACAACACGGTAAACGCCACATCACGCCCCGGGCGAGTTTTCCACAAAGCGACAGCCAAAGGGCTGCGCCCGGCGACAACCTATGAATACAAGCTCATAGGCGCGAACGGCGACGAGTCCGACCTGTTTACCGTCACCACCGGCGGCGCCGACGCCTTCAGCTTCATCGCGGTAGGCGACATCCAGATCGGCAGCTCCGGCAACGTCAATAACGACACAAACGGCTGGGTCAACACAATGAACCTCGCGGCGGACAACTTCCCGGACGCCAGCTTCATAATGAGCGCCGGCGACCAAGTGGAATCTGCGGGAACAGTAGCGCAATACAATGGCGTACTCCGCCCGGAACAGTTGAAAAATCTGCCATTCGCCCCCGCGGTTGGCAACCATGATAGCGGCAACCGCCTTTTCAACGATCATTTCAACCTTCCCAATGTGACGAAGCCGGGAACCGGAGCGTCCAACACAGATTATTGGTACATGTACGGCGACGCCCTGTTCATGGTCCTCGACTCCAACGTCACAGGCATAGCTAACCACAGGGCATTCATGGAAACGGCCATCGCGGCCAACCCGGACGCTGCGTGGACGGTAGTCATGTTCCACCACGGCCCGTATGTCAACGCATCGCACCGCTCCGACAGCTACATAGCGTCATTCCGCAACACATGGATACCGGTGTTTGACGCACTCGAGATAGACGTCGTCATCAACGGCCATGACCACAGCTACGTCCGCTCGCATCAAATGAAAGGCAACGCGGCTCAGCTTGATCAAAACTGGCTCAACGAAGAGAAAACTGAAGTGCTCAACCCGACCGGAACATTATACATGGAGCTCAACTCGGGCAGCGGCAGCAAGTATTACGCTTTGACCAATGCGGCATCCTTCGTAGCAAAGCAGAACCAGAGCAACCGCCCCAACTTCTCAGTAGTTGATATTACCGCAAACAGCTTCAGCATTGCGACATATCAGGTAAATATTACCGGAACAATCACCGAGATAGATACTTACAAAATCATAAAAGAAGAGACGCCCGACCCAACGACTTTCACAGTAACGTTTAATTTCAACGACGGCGAAACCGACGCGCTGGATGTTGAAGTGGATGAGGGCGCAAAAGTTGAAAGACCCGCCGACCCCGTGAGGGAAGGATACAAATTCGTGAATTGGCAGTATGCCGGCGAGGCTTTCGATTTCGACACAGCGATCACAAGGAATATCGCTTTAACGGCAAAATGGGAAATAGACGACGGCGACCTGTTTGTTCAGCCGGTGCTGGATTTGGAGAGCTCTTATGAGATCCTCTTTAACGACAGGCAAAACGCAAACGGCACGACAACTGTTTCCGGCAAAATCACAAATGCGGACGGGGTTCCGACCATAGCCGAAGTACAGCTTCACTGGGGCAATGAGAGCAACCCGTACCAGCTTTCAATAGTAACTACCTACCCAACCGAAACAGACGGCAGCTACTCTTACGAGATTCCCGCCCTTGAAGACAGCGACGTATATAGGATGCATGTCAGAGTGCTAAAAGGCGGCGAGTATGAATACGTGGAAATCCCCTTCGCGGTCAAAGAGGGCTATAACACAACAGTCAACGTTGGTTTAGCAAGGATCATCGATGACGTGACACTGCGCGGCTGGTATGCAGGTGACGGCCACCAGCACTCCACCAACTCCGACGGCAGGGATCCCAACACAACGGTGGCGCGCCAGAACATTGCGGCGGGCAACCACTGGGGCGTACTCACAGATCACAACACGATAAGCGGAATAGACAGTTTTGCAAGCAGCGCGCGGCAGTACCCGACTGATTTCGCAGGCACATTCTTCCCGGTAGCCGGGTATGAGTGGACAAGCCGCAACAGCCACCTGAACGTGTTCTCGCGGTATTCGGATATTAACGGCGCTTTCCAGAACACCTGGAATTTCGACGGCTCCCTCCAGGGCGAACACTTGAACGCCGAGAATGAAAAGAGACTGCTTGATATCATGGCGGCAGGAGGCTTCGTGCAGGCGAACCACCCGACAACGATACCGTTCCTCAACGGTGTAGGCATCGACAACTTCATCAGGTACTGGTACGTAGACGCCATCGAAATATGGAACGCGGGCTTGCCGGTGGTCTTCAACGGAAAACCGCAAAACTCCAATCCCGTGCTGGGCTTTGACCCCATACAGGGCTGGTGGAACCTCCTTAACGGCGGCGCCAGGACTGCGGTCACCGCCACCACGGACAGCCACACGATTGACGTGATGCAAAACGGCATCTCGGACGGCATTGACATCTCCACGATCGGCATGGTGTTGAACCTGCTGGTTGACGAAAAAGGAAACTTCCAGGAAGAAATCTTCGACATGCTTCTGCCGATGATAGGCGACCTGTTCGCAGGCGGGATACCCAGTGAAATCGCGGTCGTATTCCCACCCGATGTACAGGAACTGATATTGAGCGGCGCCAGCGTGGAAGAAATCGGCCCGGCCCTAAAAGAAGTGTTCCAAAATGTGCTGATCCCGGCGCTGCCAACAGTCATGGGTTGGGCGCAAAGCGGCCTGAACAGCGGCACGACAAAGACATTCGTATACCTGCCTGACGGCATCTCGGTAGACGGCCTGCTTGACGCGCTGCGCAACGGCAACAGCTTCCTCACGAACGGCCCGCTGCTTTTCGCGGACCTCAACGGCCAGAAACCCGACAACAGGTACGGTTTTGAAGCAGTCCTCGATGCGGACGGCTCGGCAAGCCTGAACCTCGACGTCGTGTCCAACAGGAACATCGAGTACATCTTCATAATAGCCGACGGTATGGTAATAGACGAGATTGCTGTAAACAGCAAGTCATTCAATGGCACGATAAACCTCAACCTCAGCGGTTACAACTGGGTGCTGGTCGATGTGTGGGGCGAGATGAACACCCGTGCATACACGAACCCGATCTTCCTCACTACGGCTGATACAGCTGCGGATAAAGCGGCAAAAGCCGAGCTCAACGACCTGCTCAAAGAGACGCTGATAGGCAACCCATCCGTCATGCTGGTTGGCTTTGAGGCCCTCGACGATTACACCGTCAACTTGAAAACCGCCATCGACGAAGCGACAGCATCGCTGTTTGACTTCAACGCTCCGGCAGCCGAGACAGCCGAAGCAGTGGCGAAACTGAGAAGGGCCATCGACGGGATAGGCCCCGACCCGGTAGAATTCACAGTAACCTTCGACGCGTATGACGGCACAGATCCCGTTGAGGTAACAGTCGAAGATGGGTTCACAGTCGCAAGGCCGGATGACCCTGAAATGGACGGCTACACATTCCTCGGCTGGTTTGACGGCGACACAGAGTTCGACTTTGACACACCGATCACCTTCGACATAAGGCTCGCGGCAAAGTGGGAAGAAGAAACCACGCAACCAATTCTGATCACATCGCTCGCTATCGACGCCGCCGCCCTGACAATGGTATCGCGCAATAGCGTTGTAACATTCAGCGTGGTCCTGAACGAAGGCGCGTCAGACGAAGGCATAGTATGGTCGACGTCAAACCCGGCGCTGGCGGAAGTTGACGCACACGGCACAGTCACAATCAAAGGCATGGCAGGGATCGCGGTGCTGACAGCTAAAGACACGGTAAGCGGCCTCAGCCACAGCATAACACTGCGCATTTCCTAGCTAAACATAGTTAAACGCGCCCCGCGCGGGCGGATGCAACTTCGCCCGCGCGCGGAAACCCCATTAATAAAAACTTTAAATCATTACTTAAGGAGTAT